>Ga0247758_1001946_pt1 | contig 13053 bp, 14 predicted proteins | sample UWRJL156409C4_FD_180950 | JGI IMG/M metagenome (GOLD analysis project Ga0247758, IMG submission 180950) | Plant litter microbial communities from Arlington Agricultural Research Station in Wisconsin, United States - UWRJ-L156-409C-4 | ecosystem: Environmental > Terrestrial > Plant litter >...
AAACCATGCCCGTCCCACCCCTGTATTCCCCTCTTTGACCCTCTCTGTACTTGCCCCCTTACTCCCCCTGACTACATCCTCACTTTTGACAGCCATCCGAATATCATTGAAAAAACCCATTAAACGTCTCCCCGATAACAGGTAATATGAACTAATCTACTCTTCTGTTGTCTAATTCTGGATTGCGTATTTGTAGATGCCCGTATACGCTGCGCCGATAGAAAAGGAATTGGTGAGGATAATCAAGGTACTGCTGTGGCCGTACCCGGAAAGCCACTTCGACTTGATACATCTGCGCCTAATGATCTGCTCTATCGACAACTAGCCATCAGTCTATAAGGAGATTTTCCGCTGTCTCAAGCCTAGTGGCTAGGTCGAGCATACCGAGTAATGACTGCGACGTGACGACCAATGACAACTCGTAGCTAGCTGACGCTGCCAGAGCGCAATGTGCGCCACCCCTGTTCCCCCGGTCGAGAGCAAGATAGTAACATAGCCACAGGGGGTCCTCTCTTCCGCGAAGCGGACGAGAAGATGGGCTAGCCCTTTGGCCTGGCCAGGGATCAGAAACTGTTTAAGTGGATAAAGGGAGCTGGATTTGCTAACATCAAGGAGCACCCTGAGGAACGGCTTCTCGACGCGGGAGGGAAGTCTATGGATTGTTGTGTTTTTTAGCTTGCCGGTTTGCGGCGCCGCGATTTCGTTGGCAACCTGTGCCTGACATAATCACGGGAGCGCGGGCCCGCCTGCCTGGTCTCTTGTCATGGCAGAATCACGAAGGCGGCGGCCGTATTTTCGCGGTCAAACTTAAACAGACGTTGCTGTCGTCCTCAATGAATGTGTAGTAGTCGAGGTACGATCCGTCATTGCGGCCGCAGATGAATTTCAAACGGCGCGCGGCGAGAGGACGGGGTGGGATCCGGCGGTGACCCACAAAAAGTTCACACCGTCTTTGGCAATTCTGCCGTGATCTGGTCGCGACGAGATCTCGGCCTTAGTAATCGGTATACTTCTATGAGAAGACCAGAAGCCTCCACCAGGCGGACCAAAGGCATCTCGAGATCCCCCATCATCCTGTTGCCTCCGGGGACCAAGAAGGAGATGGCTAAGACAGGCTTGCGCAGTGTTACCTGTGGGGCCGGCAGCGGTGGACCAAAATTTGGCTGGCCAAAGTGACAAGAACTGGGCCATGATTGTGCCCCCACCCGCAAAAGCGTGAGCGGGAGATGGCGATTTTCAACCAGTTCAGGAGTGAATAAACAGCAAGTATGCGGCCACCCAGGCAACAACCCACACCAAGAGGGCGGGACCCGCATCAACAACAGACCCACACCTCCCACCGAAGCCGGATCCGGTCCCCGATCCGCCGACGCGGTGCCTGTAGCTCGCCAGCTTTGACCTGAAGTAATCACTGTAGTGACCTCGCCTACATTACTAGATAGTAGTTGGGCTAGAGGTTCGGCCCTGTACCTTGCAGGGCTGGCTGCGTGGCGTCCAGGGCCCTATATTTTAATTAAAAAAAATGGATCAGCTCCTTGTCTCGTGTGATTGTTCAGGGGAGAAACAAGCAGAAACTTTGCAATTCTATTATATTCTGGCAGTTTCTTTGGGGTTTATAGCGCGCTAATTTGGTGGATTGGCAACTCTAGCCGGATGGTCCAAAAACAAGGCCCCCAGCAGCACACGCAAGCACACGCGCTAAGCAGGCTAGAGTGGCCGCAGCACAGGTACATCCATGAAAGGGGAAAGTAAGCAAAACTCGATTCGTAGCTTAAACCCGTATGTTTTTGTGGAGTGATGTGGGGCTCTGCGTATTTTTCGCGAAGACCCGGGAGGCGATGAGGGATCCGACGATACATGCCTACTACCATTGGTAAGTGACCGCACTCTGGGGTAATTTGACTTTTAGTAAATTGCTGATGTTTTGATGACAGCAAGACTACATTGGCACGGAAACCACTACCAACCGCGCATGGCTCTGGAACGGCGACTAATAATCCGCCGACGCAGTTAGATGCCGATAGCGGCCTACAATACCCTGCAATCAGAACCCATTGAACTTGCGATAAAGGCTCTTAATTGACGGAATGGTGATACCAACGCGCGAGCGAATATGAAGAACAAGCAGAAGTCCAGGAGTGGATGTTAAAGATGCAAGCAGCGACGAGTACGCGGCCCAGCCCCTTCGCGAGACGCTGCGAATAACTAACATCTGTATTCTGACAGCTCCGATGTAATGAGACGAAGCCAAGCTGTTGGAACTGCATGCAGAAAACCTGGAATGTCCCGGGTACCAGCAGCGCTTACAGTAGTCGACCAAGCACAAGAGGGGATCAAACACCGCGGCGAGCGGCCCTAAAAACTTCAAACAGCTGGTCACTGCCGCCTCCAAGGTCATCTCTAAGGTCATCCCGAAGATCGGGCAGTCGTCATCCTTATCGCTGCCGTCACCCGGTTCCCAGTCGGACAGCAGCCTCAATAACGGAGGCACTCTAATGCACATCACTAAGCGAGACGCAAGCCCTGGCGCCGAAACTAACATTTAGGGTGTGCCTAACATCTCTATCTTGCAGCCGGTAGTTAATATCCCATCCTTTCTCATTAAGCATTAGTTCGAGTCTGTCTGCGGGTCATGGTCGGCTCTGGATTCCCACGCAAACCCCTACCGCACCCTTACTCACCAGCTTTAGTCCACATTAACGCCTGTCTTTTATACCCTCCAGGCTATATCAGCTACCTCCCTTGTTAAGAGACTGCCGGCAGTCATCTAGGATACGGCTTAAGCAGCACCGATAAAGGCTACCGAGGTTATCAGGGAGGAGCTTATCAGCTACTTTGCAAGCAAGAACGCCAAATTTCCTAGCAAGTTACTACTGGCACTATTTTACATAAGCTTTTCGATAGCCTGGCTAGAGTCCCGAGACCTGGGGCTGCAGTATTTAATAAAGCTCTATAATGTACTGGTATACTGTGGGGTATCCCATCAGTGCTGGTATGTCATGTACCATCCCAAATTTCGAGCTGGGGTATTGTGTACTATCCCAGGGAATGTACTGGTACATCCTGGGCCAGATTTGGGACCGTGGTCCAGGATTGGGCTATTAGAGCACTGCGCGCCTCTTAGCAGTTTCCAACTGCAGTCCCAAATTTGGGCTATAAGTTGCCTGTACTGTGGTTTGCACTGTTTTGCGCGGGGGCATCGGGGACACGGGACACGTCGGGCTATTCCGGCCCAATGGCGGCCTGTCCGCCACACTGATAACTTTCGTGACAAACGTTTTCCTCCTTTGGCAATCCTAAGTCGTGGCGCTAAACCGTGATGATACATGACGCACTACCTAGTCATTATTACGCTTGGTGAAAGAAGTGTCTATAATGATAAATTATTCAGAAAAATGGACAACTTAACCTGGGCGCAACGGGTTGAGAGACACTGGGAAAGGTCGAGAGCAGCACTTTGGAATCCGAATATAATATCCATGATTTATCGACGTTAAAATTGCAGATTTTTTCTTCTCATATAGTTAGAGTGAAGGAAAGCGCGGCTGGTGGTAGTGGTTGAGGTCCCAAACTTGGTCCTCGTAACTGTACCGCCATTTTAGACCTGTGGCAACTATAGCCGAGGCAGCCCAGAACTGTGACCCCCTCGCTCAGTCTGGCTCAGTCTGGCTCAGGCCAAGGCGGCAACCGCTCAGTTCCGAAGAAGGAAAGGGAAATTCATGGTGTCGATTTTAGGGTCGTGAACTGGCTGTTTCTGCGGCAACACAGTAGATGAGATCCGACACGTTGGGGACGGTGAATGCACCACGTCTTGCGCGGGCAACGACCGCTGCCTCTGCGGAGGCGGATGGCGCATCAACGTCTATCATCGCCGGGAGAGAATGGTGGCCGCGGTGCCCGGGTGGCGATTCGACAATTGTTATTCTGATGCTTTGTTCTTCCGTAACGCTGTCCGAGTTTCGTGGCTCGCACTTTAACTTTGACGCCCTCGTCGTGTGCGGCGTCATGCGGCGGCTTCGAATATTTTGGCGTCGAAAACGGTAACGAGTGCTGGTGTGGTCAGACGATTGACGGGTCCAGAGGGGTCGGGGTCGCCGAGTGTAGCACGCCCTGCACGGGCGATGACTTGGTACTCTGCGGTGCGGGCTGGCGCCTGACTGCCTATCGCCGCGTGGCGGCCGAGATTGAGCTGGTGCCGGGCTGGGAATATGTCAGCTGCTTCTCGGATGCCACGGCCCGGACGCTCCCTGAAGGACCCAAGCACGATAACATGATGACGGCAGCTCTGTGTGCGGGCCTCTGCGACGGCTTCGACTATTTTGGTGTGGAGAACCGCAATGAGTGCTTCTGCGGCAACGGGCTGGAGATGTCCAAGAAGGTGCTGCGGCGTGATCCGCTGCAGTGCGAGTCGACGTGTGCCGGCGATGCTCGCTATGTGTGCGGGAATGCCTGGCGGCTTACGGCGTATCGGAAAAAGCCCGACCCAGAGCCTACGGCCTCATCTGTTGCTCCTTCGTTTTTTCCCTCGACGTCCTTTGCGAGCTCCTCAACTACCGACACACCGAGCACCAGCATCAGCAATGTTATCAGCTCTGTTGACAGCAGTACCGTCGCCAACTCTGTCAGCAGCAGCACCCTCAGCTCTGTTAGCAGCGCCATCACTTCTGACGGCAGCAGTACCACCACCACTTTGAGCAGCATTATCAGCAGCACCACCTCCTCCAGCACTAGCTCGCCAACACCACAATGCAACCCCCAAATGACCTGTGACGACTGCAACGGCTTCTTCCCCATGCTATCCGCCACGGCAGAATGCCGAGCGGCCCCCTTTGCGGGATGCCCCTGTGTGTCAACTCTGACGACATGCGGCGAGCCACGAGAGTGCCACCTCAACAACTGCCGAGGCGTCTACATTCCAGGGACCATTGATGGCGCGGAGTGCAGCCTTGCATATCCCGGCTGTCCCTGCATCCCAACCGCCGCGACGTGTGGACCCCCTCAGCCCTGCGACTCGGATGGCTGCGAGGGATCCTATCTCGCCAATTCCAACGAGGCACGCTGCACTAGGGTCAGGAGAGGGTGCTCATGCACACCTACTGAAACGGTTCGTCTTTACTCTGACTGTCCCCCATCTCAAGTGTCCGCGACTAATCCTCTCGCACCCTCCTTGCACTTCAATTAGACATGCGGCCCCCGCCAAGCATGCTCCATCAATGGCTGCAACGGTCAGTTCGTGGGCCTCAGCTCGATTGCGCGTTGTACCGGAAACTTTGCGGGATGTCGATGCAATCCCACTGATGTGACGTGCGGCTCCCCACAGCCATGCGACCGCAACGGATGCGCCGGCAACTTTGAGGTGGCCATGGTTGAGCCCGTCTGTACGGGCAACTTCCGTCCGTGCAAGTGCACGCCTGTGGCGGCCACGTGCGGGCAGGCGCAGTCGTGCGACCTGAACGGCTGTCACGGGACCTACGACGCAAACTCCAACACGGCGCGTTGTCGGGGCAATTTCAGGGGGTGTGTTTGCACCCCTGGCCCCAACGCTTGTGGACCCGCCCAGCCGTGCGATCTCAACGGCTGCGCAGGCACCTACGACTTCAACTCCAACGTCGCGCGCTGCCGTGGCAACTTTGCGGGTTGCATCTGCCTGCCCTCCTCGGCCACGTGCGGCCCGCCCCAGAGCTGTACGGCCGGCGGGCGCGAGGGCACCTACGACAACCGCGACCTTGCCGTGGCGACGTGCAAGGCCGCCTACCGCGGGTGTCGGTGCACGCCGGCGCCGGGCCAGCTGGGTGGGTGCGGCACCCTCGGGCGCTGCGACTTTGGCGACTGCAACGCGGCCCCGGTGTCGAGCGGCCTTGGCACCTGCCGCTCCGGTCGCTACGCCGGCTGCGGCTGTGTCCCGACGCCCCCGTCGGGCGGCACGTGTCCGAACGCGGGATGCATCGACCCCGTCGGCCCGACGGTGCCGGGCATCGACTACACCGATTGCCGTATGGGCCATTGCGCACGCCTGCGGATGCCCGGCGCCGCCTGGGAGTGCCTCTGCATGTGTCCTGATGGCTACGCCTACGGAGGCCTCATGGGCGGGAACCCAGGCCACCGGTGCAACGCCGCGCGCCTGGGTGCGCCGAACGGTGGCTTCATCCCCTCGGACGGCTCTGCGTTTTGGGACTCGCTTTGTGAATTCTTTTTCTGGCTGCCCATCTGCTGGTGAGGGAGGGTAGGGGGATTTCTGCATCGTACCGGGCGGGAGTACATGTTAGAAGGTCCCTACCATTTCCTAAGATTTGTTTCTTCCACGGTCTTCCCGGCCTGCATCGTTCACAAGCCGGGTGGATACGGCTGTACCGAGGTTTTTAATGGGCTTATATTGGTTAAGTAGGTGGATTATTGGCACGGGGCTAAGGCGATGGTTCTTCTTCTTCGTCTTCTTCTGCATTGTCATTTGTTGATTACATGTACTTGGATATATTTCTTGATAGTTTGGGTTATCTCCTTCATAACTATTCACCCCCAACCTCCTCCCCTTGCAGGTAATGAGATGAAGGACAAGACTTATAAAAAAAAGGGTGGCGCTGTACTGCTTGCCCAACCTTTTCACCCCCCTGTTCTGTTTAAGCCCGAAATATGTAGTAGTCTAAGCGCTTGCAGCTGGCCAGAATTCGAGAATGTGTACTGGGGTCATATGGTTAACAGCTCGCAGACCCTTGCAATTCGCATATACCCTCATCCGATGATAGCGTTTTGGAGACGGCGTTGGGAGGCGCAGAGCAGATGCCAGTGTAACCATTGGACATGGAGCCTGGCGTGTCACGGGTGGGGCCGTGTTCAACACTGCGACGCTGACGCGGCCTGAGGGGCAGGGGTTATCTGTTTGCTGTTTGCCTCATCTGGTCATTTATTTCCGCCGTCGTTCCATTTCCCCCGACTCGATCCTCTCTCGTCTCTCGCAACAAGACCGACTCCACGCAATCCCTTTCCGCCGCACAAGTGCTCTAGCACGACACAACACGACTCAATCGGCAGACAGACAGGCAAACCGACGGGCAATACCACCAGAAAAGAACTCGACATGCACTTCTTCGAGCACGCCGTGAAGCCAGGGTTCTGGCTTCTGGGGGCCCTCATCGTTGGCTTTTGCGCCGCCAACTTGGCTGCATATGCTCGACATCGGCGTAGCAAGGAGAGCCGCCCGCTTGACTCCGTGCCGAAAAAAGAGCACGACTCATCATCGGCAATGCCATCGGACAAGCCACGGCTCGAGGTCCAACCGGAATTCACAGCATGGACAACCGCATACCTCACGACGAGACTGCGCACGCGCTTGGCGGTAGCCATTTACCTCGTCGTTCTCGGCGCTCAGCTTCTGGAGGGCTACTGGGTCATGGTCACACTGGCGAGGTGGACGGTCAAGCTTTTTTCGAGGTGGCCGCAAAGTTCCCATAGCGTAGCCTACTGGGTCTACTTCCTGTCGGCCGGCCTTATGCTGCTCACTGACTTCATCGCTGTCGCCGTCGGTGGTTTCATTGTCATGTTCCAACTGTGTTGGATTTCAGAGCTAGTTTTGCAAGGGGCACAGCTGGCTGTCAAATAATTAGGGTAGGGAGCTTGAAAAATGCGATTCGAAACGTGGGTCTCCTTTAACGGCAATTGAGATTCTTGGATTCTTGGCATGCTGCTCGATTGACTGTATGTTTTGACAGGATGCGCTGGCCTCCGCAGGCGGGAGAGGAGCACAGAACAAGAGACGGAAGACTACCGGCGGGCTAAGGGCCACTCGGCCTGTTTTGCCTTACCAGTGCGTTCAGACCAATGTAACTGCTATTCAAGGCCTGCAGATACGAGGAGGATCTTCTTCTACGGGCACATGCAGTGGTTATGCAAGGAGGTTGGCTGAGCGCGCACCTTGCACGGCGATTCCTCGTCGAGAAGCCATGCGGGTCAATATTGGAGCAGGCTAAATCCTAACGGATCCCTCATCGTTCAAGGTTTTGCTCCAAACCAACCTTTAGGGGAACTCACCCTGCTAGATCATTGAATTTTATCTAGCTGGTAGTAGGGGGTTTCTTACGCGAAAGGCCATCAACACGATCTTAATCACCTCCGAACAGGTCTTCTTAGATTCCCCGTGGGGGGTTTCCCTTCCCCGATTTCCGTGAATCGGGCACTGGACAGTTTGGCGGATCTGGTCCATTTTCAGCTATAGCCCCCTTATTGGCAACCCCAAGTCATCAACAAAGAATCATGGAACTTAATGAAATAAATAAATGCCTTCCTAACAACTCCCCGCCGCTCAAGGCCGCAGTCCCAACGAATCCCCTGGCAAGTTCACCTCGACAAAACAATGAAACGGCATGGTCGTAGTCGACCACCGCCCAACTCCCCAAGATTGCAGCCTTTTCTTTTGCGAGTCGCAGATAAATATGTATGCATGGCGTTGTTGAGGTTGACGGGGTTCGATTCTCGCCTCGTCTTTCAAGCTGCATCCATCGTCACTATTCCTTGTTCAAGATCACAACGTTTCCACAATGTATGTCGCCCCACGGTCTGTCAGCAGGAGTCCCAAAGAAGTAATGAAGAAGCGATCAAAAGATCTTACGGCTACGTAGCCCGGTGCTAAGAGCAATCCCGCCGGAACGCCGCAATCCCAGGGGTGCAGTAATCCTGTGCGTGGCCAAGCCTGTCCCAAACATTGGAACGCCCCTGCGATCGAGATATTGTCTTAGTCGAGCGCTGTGTTGCGGTGCTGTACCATGGTCTGTCACGTTACCGGCCCGATTCCGTGCCATGATTGCGCCAGTGGTCGGGTTGAACTCCAAGGAGCTCATGAAGAAATTCATCAGCTGTGACCTGCACTCGGCGGCTTCGATCACCATCTGCATTACTTTTTTTGCCAGATCACCTCGTCTTGTTCCTGCCTTTCCCGCCCTCTCTTCTGGGCCAGTTGTTCGACTCTGTCTGACTCAATATACTTTCTCAGACCGGTGATTTCGGTGTTGACAGTCTCGCCACCGTTTGGAACCCTGGATAAATGATTGTTCACCAGATCCACTCGTCTGCGCTTGGCTTCATTCTCTGCGGCGTACCCACCACTGTCAGCGTCTTCACCGGATGTCGCATCTCCATCCCCGAACGCCCTCTTCTTGCCCGGCCAGCCACGGAAATCGCGAGCCAAGGCGCAAAGCCGTCCGGCGTGCACCTTGCCCGCGTCGGTAAAGTCCTGCGAGATCGTATACTGGACTGTAGACCCTGCATACTCTAGACCTTTGGAGCGTCCAGGTGCCGACAGTTCGCCACCTTTTCGTCTCCGAGACCACGTCTGATTCATTGCGCAATGTCTGGGGTGCAAAGTATCTCCGTGAAACCTTGGCCGATGGGGTAGCGCATGTCGCAAATACACGTATACGGGATGGTGGTCGCGACCTGAATACTCTTCGGGGTGGTTATGAACACCCGAATTCAAATCGAAGTCCACGCCAGGTCGCAGCTCGTTTGGATTGCGTGCATGACTGCGCCACTCACGTGCTGTCCCGAAATCTCGGCCATTCAATGAGCAGGAGTAAGCGAGGAGTGGCATTGGCGATTGGGCTCTCAATTGAACACGTCAAATTGGGACCTAGGCCAGCATAGGTGCCTAGGTAGGGAACTGAGGCTTTGGCTGTGGACAGAAGGCTAAACTGACTCATCAGTTCACCTGGTCAGGGGCACCACAATGCCACAACAGTGCTAAGATGGGCGGCCCTCAACACATAAGACGCCAGCGAAGAGAAGACACAACAGGACCAGAATTTCAGGGGCACCCAATCCTAGTAGACTACATCGTCTGACTCTTTTTCTTGAGTACCTAAGTAACTGGAGATTGAACAACCTAGTCCACCCACCCACACCTCCTCAGTGTGCTTCGCCTCAACAAACCAACGGAACAAAACACCACGGAGCCGTCTCTCAGCCTCCCCACATAACCCCATCCGTGGCATCTGATGCATCTAGAAATTTCTAGGGTCGGCGCTACGAGTTGAAGCCATTGTCAGTACGCCCCCACCGTTCCATGTTCCGAAAAAAAAAACAGCAAGAAAGTGGTACTAACCGATACCGCCACCCATTCACCGTAGACTGCCCCCCCTTCCCACAGCCGCGAATATCATTCGCTAACCGCAAACTACACTCGACATTGCTGAGATCGAGGTTACTCGAGCTCGAGCCGACGTACTGGACCTCGAACAGCAGGTTCAAGCCGGTGCTGTCGCGCGGGCACATGGATTTTGTTTGGCCGGGCTTGAATGTGCCGGTGAACATGCCGTTGTTCATGGTGCAGGCGTCGAGGACGAATCCGATGGCTTGGTCGCGGTTGCTCCAGTTGTGGCCGAAGCCGTAGCAGGTTGCGTTGGCGGTGGTGAGGAAGAGCAGGGTGCTCAAGGTGGTGAGGGTAGATGGGGGTTGCATCGTCGCGGTGATGCAGAGGAGATGGTCTTCTTTTATTCGCGATACATTCAGTATATTCAACTGCCAACGGGCGTCATTCATCCAAATTTGATGGTTTGCAGACCGAATACCGAGCGCTAATGGCCTGCGAGCTTGATGTCTCCAATCCCGGCTTGCCAAGCTTGATTGCCTTGCGCCTCGGCGGTCATGACGAACACAATTTTCTTGGGCGCCCAAATCCCAGATAATTCTTTTCTCATACGTTTTATTCACAGTGTCTCAGACCACAAAGATGTCGAGACACCTAAGAGAACACTATGCAGCAGCGTCAATAACTCACATAGGTGTCATCTTGGACCTTTGTGACAAACAAGTTGACGTGGCATCCGCCAAAGACGTTTGCATTTTCTGCGGCGAGGAACACTCGGTGTTTGTATTGCACGAACACGTCGCCAATCACATGGAAAGTATCGCCTTGTTTGTTCTACCCGGCAGCGACATACCAGAAGAATCTGGTGACTCGCAAATGTCAGTATAAGTGGCAAAATTATAGTTAGGGGGGCATGCCGGCGCTGGCGTATCAGAACCCGGCAGTCTTGGCTTCTCCGCTGCTGGTGATCACGGCGATAAGGCTCCGGCTTTCAGGCTTTCCGATATTCGTACCACCAAGGAGGCGGATTATAGGTCCAAGTTCTCATTTGGAAGGCGAGCGAGGAGCGTCACCTGACGGATGATGATCTCGACCTGGTCCAATTTGTCCAGTGTCGTTCGCTGGCGTTCGAAGAGTCCGAGAATCCTGGCGGCCTGAATTTGAGCGACATAAACTGGGTGGAAAAGACTGACTTGGGCGATGGCGATTCCGCCTCCAAAGAGATTGAGCACCAAGAGTTCCTCGAAAGATGGCGTATGTCCAGGCGTGAGCGCCGGAATCAGGAGCGTAACAGGCACAAGCGTCTGACCTCTGGAATTATTGGCAAGCGAACTTTCAGCGAATCTCATGGTTCTGAGTTCGAAGAGGAGGGGACCCCAGAGGACGAGGATATCTTGAGGTTCTCCGACAGAAGATTTCCCCTTTCCGTTATTCAGATTGGGCTCAGCAATACGATCAAACATGAGGGGTGAAGGCAAGATTGACTTAGGCCAGTTGTATAAGGCAGTTGGACAGAAGTTCACGCCACATTTCTACGTTTGGGGCCAAGGCGAGAGTTGGATCAAGCAAACATTGCCCTGTCAAAAAGAAACAGGAGTAATCGGCCCGCTTGAACGCGGATACAACCAACAGGAAACACGGGCCATTGGCTGCCGTTAGGAATGCCACTGAATTGTGTCCATGTAGTAGGTAGGTAGGCAGAGAGTCTGTAGGCTGGTAATACAGCTTACTTTTCAAACCGTTAAAACGCCTCGGGTCTCTCTGGCAAAAAGAGAAAAGTGGCTGCTGCCCTGTTGAGCTGGATTCGCACGTCTGGAAGGAACAACCACCTTAGGCCCCACTCTAGAGAGCAGTATTTCAGGCAGTCAGTGGGCAGCCAGTTCTCTCAAATCAAGCATCGTCACCAGCATTCATCACTGCTCAACTCTTCCAACCAGAATATTTCAGCGCCTACTTCATCATACCGCTTATACTCGATACGAGAATGGGTCGCAAAATGGCATCAGCTTTGATCGCTCTTCTTCTTGGGCTCGGTACTACTATCTCAGCACTAGCCGTCTCGCCGCCTCCTACTCTCTCGCCTCGCGACGACGGCATATGTTACTTCGATTGCATGTGCTTGACGAATGACCGTCAAGCCTCGGACGGTTTGACAAAAAGGTGCTGCGCGGATACTGACGTTTACTACGATGGTGTGAATTTCCTTTTCCCCCGCATCCTATCTACCTTTCCTGCACCTTCCCTGACTCAGCCGGAACTAATACTACTGAGGTCAGCATTGTCTCATCGGTTATCACGAAAAGGAGCCCGATTTTGTCAGATGTTGCGGCGGCGACAATCGCAGTTGGTGCAAAGGTGTATCGGAGTGTTAGAGAGTTCTTGGTTTTGTGACCGACGGGGTGGTGTAGGCAGGAACAGCCATCTCTACTACTATCACGTGGTCTCCCTCCGCTCAAACATCCTTCCCCTATTCTGGCTTCTGCGCATACCAAAAATAGTAATAATAATACCGATGTATCCTGTTGTCCCTCAATGTTTCTCGTACCTTTGCCCCCCACACTTCCCTCTCTGTCTCCGATATCCCCAAATTCGCAAACGCCTTTGACAACGCCGAAAGCGAGTCCTCGGCCATCTCCCTCACATACAACCCAATCAAACGCTGCGTCCGGTCTCGCGGCCATGTTCCCACGGGAACCTTTTTTCGCACGCAGGTTATGTTCGCAAAGCCTGCACTCGACAGGTACTCGCCCACTTTGTCGACCACGTTCAGATCCATGCCGAATCGGCCCATGGCGTCCACGCAGAGGTTCCAAAACTGGGGGAGGACGTCGTCGGTCGGAGACATCGTCCCATCGTCGCAGAGCGGCACACCGTGCATTTCCTGGAATTCGATGTATCCCCCCGGTTTGAGATTTCTACCCCCGTCCTCTTGTTAGCCCCTTTTCTCACCATACCCCGTACCCCACCTCCCCCCACAA
>Ga0247758_1001947_pt1 | contig 13047 bp, 10 predicted proteins | sample UWRJL156409C4_FD_180950 | JGI IMG/M metagenome (GOLD analysis project Ga0247758, IMG submission 180950) | Plant litter microbial communities from Arlington Agricultural Research Station in Wisconsin, United States - UWRJ-L156-409C-4 | ecosystem: Environmental > Terrestrial > Plant litter >...
CTGTCGTGACGCACGTGGTCCACGCAGGTGATGGTGCGCAGGCCCATCGCCTCGGCCTCGGCGACGTTCTCGGCGACGGTGTTGACGCCGTCGGAGAACGTGGAGTGGATCTGCATGTCCATCTCCGGCGGCTCGGCCACGGGGATCGCGGGCCAGGTCATCGCGCTTCCTGCGCCTGGACAGTCTGAATCTCGGTGAACGGCAGGAACAGCTCCTCCATGTACCGCACCATGCCGATCTCGGCGAACTCCAGCGGCCCGTCGGGCAGCGTGTCGCCCAGCGCCTCGCGCACGGCCAGCGCGGGCATGTCGATCCCGGCGGCCACGGTCAGCGGCATCGTCCCGGGGAAGCGCGCGTTGACCTCCAGCAGCGCCCACGTCCCGTCGGCGGCCCGTTTGGCCTGCACGTTGGCCACGGTGGTGAGGCCGATCAGCTCGGCGACACGCTTGCCGTAGGCCTCCAGCGTCTCGTCGCGGATCGTGCGGCCGGTGATCGCGATGCCCGAGTCGACCTTGAGCCGCTCGCGCGGGACCACGCCGATCACGCGGCCGTCGGCGCGGGCGATGACGTCGAGGGAGAACTCCTCGCCGGGCAGGTGCTCCTGCACGAGGTTGGTGCCGTCGGGCTCGATCGCGGCCAGCGCGGCGCGGTCCTGGATCAGGTGGATGCCGCGCGAGCCGCTGCCCGTGCGGGGCTTGACGATCACCGGGAAGACGACGGAGTCGAGGTCCAGGTGCTCGTCGAGGATGACGCTGGCCGGCACCCGCACCTGGCCCTCGCAGGCCTGGTGCAGGACCCACTTGTCCAGGCAGGTCCGCAGCGTCTCGGGGGAGGCCACGACGACGGCGGCGCCGGCCGCCGCGAAGTCCGCCCGCCGCTCGGAGACCGGCAGCAGCTCGCTGTCCACGGTGGGCACGACGACGTCGGCCCGCTCGCGGCGAGCCAGGTCCAGCAGGCGGTCGCAGAAGGCCGGGTCGTCGCCGCGCGGCAGCAGGAAGCGCCGGTCGGCGGGGACGAGGTAGAGGCCGGCCGCGTACGGGTCCAGGTCGGCCGCGAGGATGTCGACCGGCGGGTCGAGGGTGCGCAGCGACTTCATGATCGACTGGCCCGAGGGCCCGCCGACACCCGTCACGAGGATGCGCGGGCGCGGGGTGGTGGGGTCAATCGACATCGAGGTGCTCCTCGTTCGCGGTGGGATCGATGTGCACGCTGCCCTGGGCGTCGCTGTCGCGCACGACCTCCAGCGGCTCGACGTACCGGCCGCGCGTGAAGCGGCCCCAGTAGCGGGCGGTGGCGCGCGTCAGCTCCTCGTCGAGGTAGCCGCGCGTGGTGGCCTGCGAGCCGTACGCGCGGATCACGTCGAGCTTGGCGTCCATGAAGTCGTCGATCGCGATGAAGCGCGTGGGGTGGAAGTCCACCGTGGTCGACGGCGCCTGGTAGCAGAAGATGCGCGGCACGCCGCGGGCGGCGACGAGCGTCGCGCGGTGCACGTTGCGGTGGTCCTGGTGGACGTCGAGCAGCGTGTGCGTGTAGATGACAGTGGGGGAGATGGCCGCGATCACGTCGCTGATCGCGCCGATCATCACGCCGCCGTCGCTGACGCTCAGGCTCGTGTCCTGCAGGTCCGTGTGGAACAGGCGCGCACCCATCAGCGCGGCGGCGTTCTCGGCCTCCTGCGCGCGCAGACCCGGCTCCCCGCCCGCCTCGCCGCCGGTCAGCGTCAGCACGTTGACCTGGTCGCCCTTGGCCGTGTGGCTCAGGAGGATGCCGCCGACGCCGATCTCCACGTCGTCGGGGTGGGCACCGATGGCCAGGACGACGGCGCGGGCCGCCGCCTTGCGGGTCCGGGCCAGCGCGATCAGCTCGTCGGTCTTGGTCAGGAGCGCGCCGCGGTCCACCGGCTTGGGCAGGTAGTCGTCGGCGCCGGCGCGGATCGCCGCGACGGCGTGGTCGAAGTCGGCGTGGGCCGACAGCATCAGCGCGCTGATCTGCGGCAGCCGGTCGCGGGCGATGCGCACGAGGTCCAGCCCGTCCATGCCGGGCAGCTCGATGTCGGAGATCAGGAGGTCCCAGTCGGCCGTGGGCAGCTTCTCCAGCGCCTCCTCGGCGCTCTGGGCCCATGTCACGTCGGCGCGGGGGGCGAGCAGGGCGGTGAGGACCTCGCCCAGGAGGTCGTCGTCCTCGACGAGCAGGACGGTCGCTGCGGGGTCTGCGGCACGGTTCATGGCTGTCTCGACCCTACCCCTCCTCCTCCACGGCTCGCAGGTGTGAATACGGCGTCCCGTCGCGCAGGGCTCGCACGACCCCCTGGACCATGCTCTCGTCGTGCTCGGTCACGATGCCCTCGGTGATGGCGTCTACGATCTCGCGCTTGCGCTGGATCAGTGCGGCCATCGTCTCGTCGATGGTCTCCGCGGCGAGCAGGTACCAGGCGGTCACCGCGTCCCGCTGGCCGATGCGGTGGCAGCGGTCCTCGGCCTGGTCGTGCATCGCCGGCGTCCACTCCAGCTCCAGGAACGCGACGTTGGAGGCGCGGGTCAGCGTGATGCCTTGAGCGGCCACGCGGGTGGCGCACACGATCAGCGGCGGCCCGTCCGGCTCCTGGAACGCGGCGATCGTCTGCTCGCGGGCGGGGACGGGGTCGCGGCCCAGCAGGTGCAGCGCGTCCGGGAACCGCTCGATCACCGCCTCCTGCACCTCGACGTGCCGGGCGAACACGACGAGCGGCTCGCCCGAGGCGAGGAAGTCGTGGATCCACGCCAGCGCGCCGTTCAGCTTCCCGCGGGCCGCGAGGCGCTGGAGCACCCCGAGCTGGGCGAGGCGCTCGGCCCGCAGCGTCGCCGCGATCTTGGCGTTCAGCTCCGACGTGTCCAACGGCTGGTCGCGCAGCCAGGTGATGACGTCCTTCTGGGCGACCGCGTACTCGCGCTTGTTGTCCAGGGCCATGGGGACGAGGACCTGCCGCTTGGCCGGGAGCTGGGGGAGGACCTCGGACTTCAGCCGCCGCACGAAGCAGCGCCGGCGCAGGTGCCAGTGCAGCCGCTCCTCGCTGCGGTCGCCCCGGAACTCGCGGGAGAAGCGGGCGCCGGAGCCGAAGTCCTCCAGCCGGCCGATCACCCGCAGCTGGGCGATCAGCTCGTCGGCGTGGTTGAGGACGGGGGTGCCACTGAGCGCGAGCTTGAGCCCGTCGTCGGGCACGACCCGGGCCAGCTTGCGCACGGCCTGCGTGCGTTTGGCCTGGGGGTTCTTCACGTAGTGCGACTCGTCGATGACCAGCGCGCGGGGCCGGCGGCGGGACAGCTCGACCTGGTGGGCCGCGACGATCTCGTAGTTGAGGACGGTGATGTCGCCGCGGGGCGGCACCGCCATCCGGCCGCTGACGACGGCCACGGAGCGGTGGGGCAGCCACTTGGTCGCCTCGCGCTCCCACACCAGCTTGAGCGACGCGGGGCACACGACGACGGCCGGGTAGGCGCCGTCGGCCTCCAGCGCGGCGAGCGCCTGGACGGTCTTGCCCAGGCCCTGCTCGTCGGCCAGGAAGGCCCGGCGCGCGTCGAGCACGTAGCGCACCCCGGCCCACTGGAACGGCTCCAGTTCGCCGCCCAGCACGGCGGCCGTCTCCTCCAGCGGCGGCGCCTCCGTGGCCCGGGAGCGGCGCACGGCGTCGGCGGCCTCCTCGTATTCCTTACGCATCCGTTCGAGCACCGCGCCCGCGGGGAGGTTGGGCTGCACGTCGTGAAGGCCCATGAAGGCGTCGAGCTGGGGGACGATCCACGGGTCGATGGCGATGCGCCGGCCGCCGACGGCGCCCGGCAGCTTCTCGAACGCCTGGCCGACGGCGGGATCCCACAGGACGTCGAGCCGCAGCTCGTCGGCCTCCACGGCCGTCCCGCCCCGCTGCTCCAGCGCGAGCACCGCGGGCGGCGGCTCCAGGCCCACCTCGATCATCGTCAGGCAGCGGTCGGCGGCGGCGTCGAGCCGGGCCGAGCTCTGGCCGCGCAGCTCCTCGGCGACCGCGGCGGTGATGGGGACGAGCATCGTGCCGTCCTCCCGCTCGACCGATCCGTCGCGCAGGACCTCCGACAGCGTGCCCGCGCGGGTCTGCAGGACGAGCCAGCCGCGGCCGTCGTGGCGGGTGGTGCGCACGTGGCCGACCCAGCGCTTCTTGATCGAGGACAGCCAGGCGTCGACGTCGGGGCTGGCGGTCAGCTCCGGGAAGCGCTCCAGCACGTCGGCCACGTGGACGGCGGCCCAGTCGTCGGCGGGCGCCCACCACTCCTTGCGATCCCAGTCGAACTGGCGGCTGGGGATGCCCCGCACCACGTTCACGATGTGCGGGTCGTAGGGGAAGCTGAGGACCACGACCTGGTCCTCGCCGTGCGGTCGGAGCTCGACGTTCGGCTGGTGGGGGGCGAGCTCCATCGGCGGTCAACGGTAGCGGGGGCCCGCGCTGGGCCTATCCTCGTCCGATGATCGCTCTCGCCACCGCCGCGTCCGCCCTGGCCCTGTCCGCGATCACCGTCTCCGCCGGCACCGCCCCGGCCACCCCCGCCGCGGACGCCGTCGACCGGCTCAGCCTGCGCCAGCTCGTGGGGCAGCGGCTGATCGTCGGCTACCCCGGCGCGGACGTCCCGGCGGATCTGCGCGCGCGGGTGCGGGCCGGCCGGGTCGGCGGCGTGATCGTCTTCGATCGCAACATCCCCTCCCGGGCACACCTGCGGGCCCAGCTGCGGTCGCTGCAGCGCACGAGCCGTCCGGTGAAGGCACCGCTGCTGACGATGGTCGACCAGGAGGGCGGGCTGGTGAAGCGCCTCAGCGGCCCGCCGTCCCGTTCGCCGGCCGCGATGGGCAAGCGTGGCGTCGCGTACGTGCGCGGGCAGGGGAAGGCCACGGCGGCCAACCTGCGCGCGGTCGCCCTCAACGTGAACCTCGCCCCGGTCGCCGACCTCGGCCTGCCCGGCAGCTACCAGCGGGAGACGGGCCGGGCGTTCTCCGACCGGGCCGCGCCCACCGCCGCGCTGTCCAGCGCGTTCGCGGCCGGGCTGCAGGCCGGGGGCGTCGCGGCCGCGCTCAAGCACTTCCCCGGCCTGGGCCGGGTCTCGGGCGACGAGGACCAGCGGGTGCAGACGGTGGGCGTCGGCGCGCGCACCCTGCGCCACCAGGACGAGGTGCCGTTCGCCGCCGGGATCGAGGCCGGCGCGCGCATGGTGATGACGAGCACCGCCCTGTACCCCGCGCTCGACGACGAGCCCGCGCTGCTGTCGCCGAGGATCACCACCGGGGAGCTGCGCGAGCGGCTCGGGTTCACCGGCGTCGCGGTGACCGACGACCTCGACGTGCCCGCCCTGCGGCCCTACGGGCAGGCCGGCCGGCTGGGCATCGAGGCGACGATCGCCGGCAACGACCTGCTCCTCTACTGCCAGTCGCCGGGGAACGCCGAGCGGGCCCTGGAGGCGATCGTGCGGGCGGTGAAGGACGGCCGCATCAGCCGGGAGGCGCTGGAGGCCTCGGTCCGGCGCATCGTCGCGCTCCGCGGCGAGCTGCGGTGACGTTCGTTCACACGCGCGGGCGCTGAGCGGGGCCTCGGGCCGCCGGTCCCGTACTCTCCCGCCCGTGGCCGACGAATCCGCACGCGCATCCACGGCCCGCCGTCGCCGTCGCGCGGGTCTCGCGGCGATCGTCGCGCTCGGTCTCGGCTGGGTGATGATCATGCAGTCGGTCGGCTGGGCCCAGACCTCGTACTTCGCGTTCGTCAAGGCGCTGGCCGACGGCACCGCCCAGATCGACGACTACCACTGGGAGACGCGGGACAAGTCGTACACCAACGGCCACTTCTTCTCGGTGAAGGCGCCCGGCCTGCCCGTGCTCCTCACCCCGGCCTACGTGGTGCTCGACGCGCTGGGGATGGACGACGTCGCCAAGGACGCGGCGACCAACGCCCGCGACGGCGGGGCGACCCAGTGGTACTACCGCGGGCTCAACGTCCACGCGTACGGCGACGACCCGGAGCGGGCCGAGACGATCAAGCGCCGCCTGGAGCGCCAGGCGCCGCAGGTGTGGGCGCTCGGGCTGCTCGGCAGCGTGCTGCCCGCGCTGCTGCTGCTCGTCCTGATCCGCCGGCGCGTCGAGCGGTTCGAGCCCGGGATGGGCACGGTCACCGCGGTCACGCTGGGCATGAGCACGCTGCTGATGCCGTTCGCCGTCCAGCTCTTCGGGCACGTGCTCGCCGCACTCCTGTCCTTCGCCGCGTTCCTCGTCGTGTGGCGCGAGCGCGAACGCGAGGCCGGGCCGAGCCTGGCCCTGCTCGCCGGCGCCGGTCTGCTCTCCGGCCTGGCCGTGTTCACCGAGTACCCGCTGGCCATCGCCGGGGCCATCGTCGGCGTCTACGCGCTCCTGGGGCACGGGGCCCGCGCCGCCGGCTGGCTGACGATGGCGCGCCGCGCCGGGGCCTACGCGGCGGGCGTCGTGGTGGGCGTCGTCCCGCTGCTGCTCTACAACCTGTGGGCCTTCGGCTCCGTCACCACGCTCTCCTACGCCAACGCGGTCAACGAGCAGGGGACGACCGGCCACGAGACGCTGGGCCTCAACGACGGCGGCTTCTTCGGCGTGATGGCGCCGCGGCTGCGCACCGCCGGCGAGCTGCTGATCTCCCCGCGCGGCCTGCTCGTCCTCACGCCGGTGCTGATCATGGCCGCGATCGGCGTGTGGCTGCTGTACCGCAAGGGGCGCAGGGCCGAGGCCGTCGTCATCACCGCGGTGTCGCTGGCCTACTACCTGTACGACACGGGCTACTGGCTCCCGTTCGGCGGCGGCACGCCGGGGCCGCGCTTCCTCGTCCCCCTGCTGCCGTTCCTGGCGCTGGGCCTGGCCACGGCGTGGCGGCGGTTCCCCGCGCCCACGCTGGCCCTCGCGGTGCCGTCGGCCACGTCGATGGTCGCCGCGACGATCAGCTACCCGCTGGTCGGCACGGGCGGCACGCACCAGTGGATGTACCGGATCGAGCACGACAACTTCCAGCACACGATCTTCAGCATCATGGGCCTGGACAACGGCTGGTGGGCGACGCTGCCGGTGCTGCTCGCGTTCCTCGCCGCCGCCTGGTTCACCACCCGCGCCACGCCCGCGCTGGACTTCCGCCGGCACATGCTCGCGGCGTGGGGCGCCCTGGCCGCCTGGGGCCTGCTGGCCATCGTCATCGGCCCGGCGTTCGGCGAGGAGCAGATCGGCGGGCGGTTGACGGCACCGACGGGGTTCGTCGACCACCGCGGGCACGACTCGCTCGCCGTCGTCGGCCTGGTCGCCGGTGCGCTCGCGCTCCTGCTCGCGCTGTGGCGCTCCAAGCCCTCAGCGGAGGTCGTAGACGACCAGCGCACCGTCGACGACCCGGGTGATCCCGAGCCCGACGACGGGACGCTCGCGCCAGTCCTTCCACAGGGTGCCGTCGACGGCGGTCCGGTGCAGGACGACGGTCCGTACGCCGAACCGGCGCAGCCGCGCCACTGAGGCGGCGTCCGGGAAGCCGGTCGCCGCGCGCAGGATCGTCCCGGTCGTCTTCGGGGTGAGGCTGCTGCGGCCGTTGACCATCTTCGGTAGCCCGTCGGTCGACCACAGCAGGTAGCGGCGGTTGTCCTGCGGGCCGGCGGGCAGCTGGAGGAGGGGCGCGGGGAGGCCCGCGAGCCCCGCTGGCGCCGGCGGCGCGGTCGGGTGCGGGTACCAGCGGCCGGGCGTCATGCCGGCGCCCTCGGCGAGGACCAGCACGACGAGCACGACGCCCGCCGCCGAGGCCAGCACCCCGTCGCGCTGGCGCAGGGAGGCCAGGAGGCGGGCCGCGCCCGCGGCGGCCAGGAGGGCCAGGGCGAGCGAGGTGAAGACGTTGAGCCGCTCGGGCACGCGCATTCCCGACCAGCCCGGGACCGTCTCGTAGAGCAGGCGGTAGGGCAGGTACCGGCCCACGCCCGCCGTCTCGAAGCCCAACGACAGCACCGCGAAGACCCCCACGGCGGCGACCAGGCCGATCCGCACGGCCCGCGGCCACGGCGGCCACAGCGCGCCCGCGACGGCCAGGAAGAGGACGACCAGGCCCGGGAACAGCGTCTGCTCGGGCACCGCGTTGAGGTGGTCGCGCACGCCGTCGCTGGCCCGGCCCCAGATCGGGTTCAGCTCCGACGAGGCGAGGAAGATCGCCGGGCCGGCGCTGTAGGTCGCGATGGTCTGCTCGCTGCGCTGGGACTGCGGGTGGTCGTGCTGCACCCGCAGGTAGGGCCGGCCGAGCACGACGCAGAGCACGAGGACGAACGCCACGCCGGCCACCGTCGCCGTGACCAGCCGCCGCGGGAGCGCGGGCCGCCCGCGGCGCCACCAGACGATCGCGGCGAGCACCCCGCCGGCGGCCAGCGCGACGAGGAAGGGCAGCCCGAGGCTGAAGCCGATCGCCGCCTGCCAGGCGACCACGACCCAGCCAGCCGCGACCAGCGCCGCGCCACCGGTGTCGCCCGCGCCCCGCCGGTAGCCGCGCAGCAGCAGGAACAGCGCGAGCGCGATGCCGCCGCTGCTGAGGATGTGCAGGTGGCCACCCTGCTCCAGGCGCCACGGCGCGTAGGCGAAGGCCGCGCCCGCGACGGCGGCGGCCAGCGGGCGCACCCCGAACTCGCGGGCCAGCAGGTAGGGCCCCGCGAAGGCCAGCGCGCTGGCGAGGAGGAAGATCACGTTGTAGCGGACGATCGCGGCGGTCACGCCCCGGCCCAGGAAGTCCAGCGGCGCGTATCCGACCAGCGCGTCGGAGAAGGCGAGCGTGTCGCGCAGCGGCCAGAACTGGTTGGCCTGGAAGAACGAGAGGGGCTGGTCCACGATGGCGTGGGCGCCCCAGGCCAGCTGCCACGCCTGTGACAGCGGGTCGCCGAGGTCCTTGGGCAGGTCGGTGTCGAGGTGCAGCGCCAGCGGCCAGAACATCGCCACGGCCAGCACGATCGCCCCGAGGGCCAGGAGGAGCAGCTCGCTCCCCGGCAGCGCGGGGGAGGGCGGCAGGCGCCGGGCGCGGCCGTGTCGGTCCTCGGCGGGGCGGGCGATATCGGCGGAGGACGAGGACATCGGCGCGAGGGCGAGGCTAGCGCCTCCACCAACCTCCGTACCTCGCGCTCGCTCAGCGAGCGCGAGGTACGGAGGTTCGCGGGGTGGCGGGGACGCTTCGGGGTGGATAGCGTTTCTGGGCGTGCCCGCGCCCTCGGCCCTCTACTTCGACCTCGGCTCGCCCTACGCCTACCTCACGTTCGAGCGAGCCGCGACCGTGCTCGGCGCCCGGCCGCCGCTCGTCCCGATCGTCCTGGGCCCGGTGTTCGAGCACCGCGGCCACGGATCCTGGTCGCTCACCGACACGCGCGCCGAGAACATGGCCGAGGTCGAGCGCCGGGCGCTCGCCTACGGCCTGCCGCCGATGGTGTGGCCACAGCCGTGGCCGTACAACACGCTGCACGCGATGCGGATGACGACGTGGGCGGTGACCCAGGGCCGGGGCGCGGAGTTCGCGGCCGCGGCCTACCGGGCGACGTTCGCGGCGGGCGCCGACCTGCGCGACCACGCCGTGCTCGCCCGTTGCGCGGAGGAGGCGGGCCTGCCCGGCGCCGACGTCGCGGCGATCGTGGCGGACCAGGCGATCAAGGACGCGCTGCGCCAGGCCACCGACGGGGCCATCGCGGCGGGGGTCGTCGGCGTCCCGACCCTCGTGGTCGGCGGCGAGCTGTTCTACGGGGACGACCGGCTCGAGGCCGTCGCCCAGGTCGCCGGGTAGGCTGCCGCCATGGCCCTGGACGAGACCGACGACGACGAGGATCGCGCCGCGATCGCCGCGCTGTGGGTGGGCGCTCAGGGCCGGGTGCTCGACCGGATCGCGACGATCGACGCCGCGGTTGCCGCGCTGGCCGCCGGCACCGTGCAGGACGCCGGGACCCACGCCGCGGGGGCGGGCGAAGCGCACAAGCTCGCCGGCTCGCTGGGCACCTTCGGGCTGCCGGAGGGCTCGCGGCTGGCGAAGGAGCTGGAGCTGCTGCTGGAGGGTGACGCGCCCTCCGCGGACGAGGCGGCCCGCCTGGCCGCCGCGTTGCGCGCGGCGGTCGAGGCGGGCCCCACGGCCTGAATCCCCGAAGCTGGCGTGATCTCCCTCGAAATGCGAGGGAGATCACACCACCTTCGCGGGGTGGTTCCTCAGGAGACGCCGAGCGGCGACGTCTTCACGACCTGCCCGGTCAGACCCTTGAACGGGCCGGCCGCGGCGGCGACGCCCGGCATCGTGCTCCAGTTGGAGACGTAGAGCACGTCGTCCTGGATCAGCGCGCCCGTCGGGTAGAAGAACGTGCCCTGGCCGAGCTGCTTGCGCTCGGTGCCGTCCGCGGAGACGAAGGCGACCGCGCCGGACGGGGCGTTCTCCTCGTTCCAGTCGGTGGTGAACTCGGTCACGTACAGGTTGCCGGCTTTGTCGAACGCCAGCCCGGTCACGCCGGTGAAGCCGTCGCGGTACACGGTGGGCTTCTTGCCGGGGACGATCCGCCACACGCGGGCGTTGCCGTTGCCGGCCGCCTCGTCGAGCGTGCCGACGTAGAACGCCCCGTCGGGACCCTTGGTGATCGACGTCGGGACGGGCTGCTGCAGACCGTCCTCGACCTTGCGCGAGGGGATCGTGGCGACGACCTTGATCGTCTTGCCCTTCACGTCCAGGACCGCGTTGGCGCCGGCGTCGACGACGTACTGGTGGCCGTTCGGCAGGGCGAGGATCGCGTAGGGGTTGGAGTTCTTGTCGGTCTTGTCCGGGTCGCGCTTGCACTCGTACGCCTGCAGGTCGGCGCCCGGCTTGGAGACCTTGGACGACGCCTTGGCGATCGACACGTGGCCCACGAACGGCCGCAGCGCCTTGGCGATCGGCTTGCGGGAGGCGCACAGCAGCGTGCCGGCGTTGGCCATGTAGCGGGTGCCGTCGGCGCCGATCGCGACGCCGTGCGTGCCGGTGGCGAACAGTCCGCCCTCGGCGGCGAACGACGGCAGGCCGGACACGACGCGCTTGGCCTTGCCGCCGGACAGGCGGGAGACGCCGGCGGTGGCGCCCGAGCAGTTCTCGCGCTTCTTGTCGCAGATCTTGCCGGCGCGGCCCGCTTCGGCGACGTAGATCGCGCCGTCGGCGCCGGCGGCGAGGCCGCGCGGGTTGTCGAGGTTGCGGGCGATCACCGAGAAGGACGGCGACGGGGCCGCGGCGGGCGCGGCGGTGGGGACGAACGCGCAGGCGGCGACGGCGAGGGCGGCGCTCAGCGCGAGACGGGAGGGTGCGGACATGGGCGCGACGGTACCAGCGGGGCCGCGCCCGATGCGGCAGGCGTGGCGATCCCGCTCAGGGGCGCTGGCGGCGGCGCGGCCGCTCGGCCGGCCCGACGCTGACCGGCTCGGCGCCCTGCGGCGCGCGCGGCACGGTGAACCACACGTCGGCGCCGCCGAGCATCGAGTTCTCCGCGCCCGCGGTGCCGTGGTGGGCCTGGGCGACCGCCTCGACGATGGCCAGGCCGAAGCCGGCACCGCCGCGGCCCTGCTCGGCGTGCGCGCGGGTGAAGCGGTCGAAGGCCCGGGGGAGGAAGTCGGCGGGGAAGCCGTCGCCCTCGTCCGTGACGTGCACGGCGATCTCGTCGCCCCGGATCTGGGTGAACACGCGGACCCGGCCTTCGCCGTAGAGCAGCGCGTTGTCGAGCAGGTTGTCGATCGCCTGGGCCACCCACACCGGGTCGGCCTGGGCGATGCGGTCGTCCTGGCGGACGATCTCCAGGTCGCGGCCGGCGTCGCTCATCCGCGCTCGGATCCGCTCGGCGGCGTGCGCGCCGATCGAGGAGACGTCCACCGGGTGCAGCCGCACGGGCATCCGGCCCTGGTCGGCCTTGGTCACCGTGAGCAGGTCGTCGGCGAGGCTGGCCAGCCGGTCCGTCTCGTCGGCGGCGGCGCGCAGCGCGGCCTCCAGCTCCTCGGGCGGGACGTCGTTGCGCAGCGCGTCGTCGAGCTGGACCTTGAGCAGGGCCAGCGGGGTGCCGAGCTCGTCGCGCGCCGAGGTCGTCACCGCGCGCTCGTCGGAGAACGCCTGCTCGAGCCGGTCGATCATCGCGTTCAGCGACGTGCCGAGCGCGGCGATCTCGTCGCGTGTCTCGGGGACGGGGAGCCGCGCGCCCGGGGCGTAGCTGGACAGCAGCTCGGCCTGCTCGCGCATGCGCTCCACCGGGCGCAGCGCCAGGGCGGCGACGAGGTAGCCGGCGAACGACGCGAGCAGCAGGCACAGCGGGATGCCGACGAGCAGCCCGGCGAGGAACAGGTTGATCACGCGCTGGCGGTCGCGCAGCGGCCGGCCGACGGCGACCACGTAGGGCGTGCCCTTCACGGCCTCGGCGATGATCCGGTTGGACTTGCCGACGTTCGGCAGGCTCTTGCGGGAGGTCAGCACCTCCTCGCGCAGGGCGCGCTTGACCTCGGCGAGGGTCAGCATGGTGCCGCCCTCGACCTGCGAGGTGGAGGCGATCACCTTCCCGTTCCGGTCGAGCAGCTGGGCGAAGCCGGTGACCTGGTTGTTGAACTTCAGGGGCTGTTCGCGCAGCTCGCCCACGCCGTCCTCGCGCACCACCTCGGCCAGCGTGGAGGCCTGGGTGCGCAGCGCGCCGTTGAGCGCGTCGTCGAGCCCGTTCTTGAAGTCCGCGTAGAGGAAGACCGACAGGGCGGCGAGCGACACGGCCATCACGCCGGTGAACGCGAGCGCGACCTTGACCCGGATCGGCAGGCGCCGCAGCCGGTTGCGGACGCGGGCGGTCAGGGACTGGCGGGGTGCGGTGGGCTCGGCGTCGGCGATGGCCGCAGTGTCTCACTCGGCGCGGGACGCAGCATCCCCGACGGTCCCAGCAGCTCCACGTCCGCGGGCACGACCGCGCCGACGGCCTCCGCGCTGCCGCCGCCGCGCAGCCTCAGCGCGAGCAGCGGGTACAGGAAGACGGAGATCATCCCGGCGCCGACGAGCGCCGCCGCGGTGGCCGCGCGCAT
>Ga0247758_1001953_pt1 | contig 13008 bp, 12 predicted proteins | sample UWRJL156409C4_FD_180950 | JGI IMG/M metagenome (GOLD analysis project Ga0247758, IMG submission 180950) | Plant litter microbial communities from Arlington Agricultural Research Station in Wisconsin, United States - UWRJ-L156-409C-4 | ecosystem: Environmental > Terrestrial > Plant litter >...
CGAGCACTTCATCCTCGCCACAAAAACCTTCCGCCCGCAGACTCACTTCCTTGACGCGGCGGACTTGGCCGCGACGCATGCGTGTGTCGAGGCGTATCATGCCGCCGGGGAAGAGCTCTTTGTGTTCTTCAACAGCGGGGAGCACTCTGGAGCGAGCCAGCCGCATAGGCATTTGCAGCTTCTGGGGGTTGAGAGGATGAAGGAGGGCTTGGAGGGTGAGGGGGGAGGAAAGGAATGGGGGGTTATTGCGTCGCGGCTTGGGAGGGAAGCCGAGGGGGGGGGGAGTGTGGAGCTGATGCCTTTTAGGACGTTTGCAGAGGGAATACACGCCGGTATGGACGGGGAGGCGCTGCGGGAGGTTTATTTGCGGTTATATAGGAAGGCGTGTGAGGCGCTGGGGAGAGATGGGGTGCATGAGGAGGGAGAGGCGAGGATCTGTTATAATATGGCGATGATGAGGGAGGTGATGGTTGTGATGCCGAGGGTTGCTGAGGGAGCCGAGGTTAGACAAGGCGGAAAAATGGTTGGTAAGTTGGCGTTGAACGGGACAGTGTTGGCTGGCACGGCGCTGGTGAAGACGCAGGCGGAGTGGGATGCGCTTAGAAATGATCCTGAGCAGGTAACGGAGATCCTAAAGAGGATAGGCGTCCCGACGGAAAGCGGGACGGGTTTGAAGCTGTAGATGGGATGAGGATCACGTGGAAGGCACGGTGCTGAAGATGTTTAGTTGAGGGTCACGTGGGATTTTTTTCGGATGATCACGATTTTCACGATTTCGCTATCGATTTCGAAATCGACATCAGCCGAAAAATTCCAAATCAACGAGTATTACCTCCCTATACCCTAGTGTCCTAATTACATAATTTCCTTTCTTCATCGCCTTCTGCCATCCGCCATCCGCCATCCGCGCCGAAAACCTCTCTTATATTTTGGTTTTCCCCCGCCTCCTAACTCCTTTTTTTTCTCGAACCGCCAACCTCGAACAAACACGAGCCCGAGAACCCCAAACACGACTATCTTTTAACTCCTTGTCGAAATACTGGCGGTGACGAATACGCTGCAGTTGATTCGACTAGACATCAACTTCCTCACTAGCACTCACTCGAGCACGCATCGAGCGCGGCTTTCTCTCCTCTCGAGTTTGCTGCTCTCGCAACTCGTCCCACTTCTTTCTGCACGTGGAGTTTCCGAAGAGATAGGTACCTCCGTTCTGCACAATATACTCGGCAACCCGCTTCCACGGGACCTTCGCCGTCGCTAACTCCCGATCCGAGACGATGCCTGGCTTGGCCGTACCATTGCGACTGTACGGACCTGTCGCTGGAACCGCAAGGGTGCGAACCGCGACGGCGAGAAGATGAAGATCTGTCGCAGACCACTCGGGCTTGCGCACACGCTCCTCGCGTCGCTTCGTGAGGGTCCTGTAGCGGCCGCGGAGGGTTGACTCAGCCTCGAGGTAATTGCCCTTGACACGGATCTCCTTGTAGGTCAGGCCTGCCTCGCGGCTCTTGATGAGGAATCTGTCGGCATCATCCAGCTTGGCGAAGCCACTGCACGGTATGTCGTCCTCGTCGGAGGAGTCGGCCGGGGTGGATTTCTTTGTGGCCCTCGCGGTGGGAATGGGGATGGGTTCTCGAGTGGGCTTCCTGGACGATGAGGGAGTTGGAGACGGCGAAGGCAGGGCCTGCGGTGGTAGCGGCGGTGGTGGCGGGGGTGGAATGTCTTTCGCAATTGGGGGCAAAGGCCTGTAGTCCGCCGAATTGCTGGTATTCTTATCAATCGAACCTCCGGATGCCATTAAGTCAGCCACTGGCTTGATTCTTTTGATCTGACGGCGCTTGGTGGTCGGCGGATCAGGTGAGGGGCTCGTGCTGGGAGACCTCTCGCGGTGACGCTGCGAAGATTTGCGGTTGCTGCCTTTAGTCTCAGAACCTGGAGTCTTGGGCCGAAGCTTGCTGGGTGCAGCATGGCTCCGCAAGATGGGGATCCCGGCAAGGAGGGAGCGCGGCTTGTCGGGCAGCCTTGTGCGACTCTTTTGCGGAGCCGCTTTGCCGGACAAGTAGCCTCCTCCTGCTATTTTCCCACTTGGTGACGACAATGGAGCAGCACCTGGAGCAATGGGGTTAAAGGAGGCAGCCTCGGCATCGCGCGAATCGTTCATGTATGCAGTGACGACAGACTCGCTGGATGCAGACGCCGATGGCACGGGGGAAGAGTGAATTCTCAGCAACTTTGGGGAGACTCCCGATCCCGGGGCATGGATGGAGAGCTGCTGTTGCCAGGGAATTGGCTCAAATTCCTGCCCACTGTATGCAGGTAATGTGCCCGAGAGGTCAACGCTCACGGAGGATGTCTGGGATGGTAGTGGATTCGGGAACATCGTCCACGAATCGTTGATCGGGTCCAGAGCCATTTGTTCGAATGGGTCGGTCGGAGCCGAGGAAGAGAAGCTGTCAGCCGTGGAGATGGGGCTGGAGCCGGTCGCCGAGGGTATGAAGGAGGTTTTCACGAGGCTTTGCTGCGAACTGAAAGCCGCACCGAAGGACACCAGAGAATGTTGCTGGGACGCGGGAATCTGGGGAAGGTATCTCCCGTTCACCATGGGCGGCGTGTGTGTGATATCTTCCTCTATGGCCGGGTGGGGCGTCGGCCACGACGGGTGCCTTCCCGACTGAGCAAACGCCGTGAAAATGTTTGGGTGTACAGAAGGGCTCCAATCGGAAGAGATGGGTGAGGCGGCCGGTTTCTCTAAGTTGTGGTAGTTGTTTGCTCTGGGGTCTGCTCCCTCAATCGCCATGGCGTCGAAAGGTGGCTGAACCGGCAGTCGTTGCTGGCTCGCGTTCAAGCTCGCCGCGATCAAATCCTCGTCGGTCTGGTACTATCGCCAGTGCCATGTTAGCCACTATCATCAGTTCTCAGGTCTCTTGGCGGCGCAATGCGAAAACAAAGGGAAATATGTGACTGGGCTGGCCCACACAAACTTACCAAAAGACCACCGCTATTCCCTGCAACTTCCCACGCTGACGCGTGAAATGTGTCATCAGAGACAACCGCTCCCTGAAGCTGAGACTGCCGGTGGCTCTGGAGCGGTCGGTCCTGTCCTCGATGTGTCTTTGGCTGCCTCTTGGGTTCCGGCCTGACCCACCCGCTGGGCTGGGAGTGGGCGCCGGATGGCATTTCGCGGAGCCTTTGGGCGTGGGCGCCGTACCAGAAGTGTTGTGCAGCGGGCTGTTGAGACTTCAAAGCATGCCAATCTGCAAAGGTATCGAGAGTTTCGATTGAGGGAGAGAAGCTGAAATTTGCCCCAGGCCATGGGGTGCTGCCAAAAAAGTATGGGGGTGGTGAATGACTGATATTGAACATCTTGCCTTCACCTGATACGGTGCCTCCGCTTTCCCCTTGATATGAGCCCCGACTGCCTATTCTCTCGACCGATGGGCTTCGTCTCTTTCCCCCGCTGTCTTCACCGCTCACCGCTTGATTGCGGTGGTGTAAGCCGGGGGCCGTGGTGTTGAGTGGCTCCAACCGTTCCTCTGCCCGCTCGCTCAGGCCCCGCTCAGGCGCCGGTTCTCAGCGTCGAACTGCTGCCCGACCCGCCGAAGGGTTCGTTAGGCTGGGGCTTCGGGGCGGTCAATGCAGGGCAGCCTCTGGCTCGCATGCAGGTCGCGGTGTCGCCTTCCGAGTGCCGTGAGCTCTGACCAGTTGTGAGCTGATTCGATTGGATAGCGTTACCTGTAAAACGACATCCTCAATGAACCAGGCGTGTTGGACGTTGGTATGTTCGTCGGTGGCAGGATAGAGGAAAAGATGTGGAAAGTGAGAAGGCGGGGGAGAATGTGAGAGCCAGGTATTCTATCAAGTTCGGACGGAAGAAAGTTGTCTATCAAGTTCGGACGAAAGAAACCAGCCCTTCTACTCCACCCACGGCTGACGAAACCTGGCCGGGACATGGGATGGCAGCAAGCCCCCTATGCGTACAGAACAACGCTTTCCGTCCCAAGCCTCCTCTTTCCCGTGCCTGAGTTCATTTCCAGAGTAGTTGGGTCCAGGGCCGAGGAAATTGAGAGGGGTTCTAATCAGCGCGGTCGAGGTGCTGCTGGACACCTTGCTGGATGCGGACGCGGAATTGCCAGAATGGGCACCAGATAATATCTCGTCCCTTCCGTGTGGGCCGGGCGGCGCTCGTTTCTCTTGTCTGCGTGTCCTGGAACGTGAAGCGAGCCCGCGAGGGCAGCCGTCGGGCCGTCCACCGTGTGTGTGTCTTCCTTCTGACGAGCGTGTCTCGATCACATCTCATCCCTCACATTCGGCCCATCGAAAGTGATAAGGGAGCTGTCTCTTGGCCGCGGGTGCCAGGGGTGCAGAAGATGGGGTTCGGGCTTGCGGTTTGCAGACTCTGGCGCGCGGTGGCAAATGGGGAGCGAGTGTTGAAGCGTCCGGCACGGAAGGGCGTTGCGGGTGCCCGCACCGAGCGAGTCGTCATTTTTTGGTTCCAGATTCTCTCCACACTTGGATGACCAATCGCCCGGATATCTGGTACTAGAGGGCGGGCCTGGGGCATGGCAGGATGTGCCAGGGCCGAGTGGGGAGTGCAAACAGCGCCTCCTCACGGCAGGACACAGGAGCCGGTCGTCGCTCCTTCCCCCTTGCCCCCACACTGGGCAATAGATGGTCGAGGGTTGGGGGTTGATTTGCCAGATCACTGCGCATTGCAGCATGGCATCTGGCCGCAGGGAATAGTGCGCAAGCCATCGACCGACAGTGGAGCAGTTGGGGTTTCGATTGGGCACCTGCGTCGCGCATGGCGAAATCATGCAGGACACTGCTGAGAGAAACTGATAGCATGCAAGTCGGCTCGTTAAGCTGCGAGCTCAAGTTTGGACGGACGCCACGAAGCACCGTTTTTGACCTTGACGAGGAAGGCACCCGCGACGCTAGCGTACTATGTCGGGGGCAAACAACAGACATTTCGCTCTTTCCCTCTTCTCGAGCATGAACGATGCCCGTAGATGAATCACACCCGCGGTCCTCGGCCAAGCTAGAGTTAGCCAAAACAACGGAAATATGGGAGGACTCGGGAGCCCTGATTGCGTACCCCGTCATGACCACGAGAGTCGCCGTCTGCCTTCCTCATCGTGTGCCCGGCACGCCTCTCTCCTTCACTTTCTGGGAGCGCCACGCATCCCGGAAAGCCGGGAGCGATCCGTTGCACAGCAGCCAGCCTAGATGTGCCGCTTGGTGGCGTCTGAGGCACTGGCTGAGGCCGTTTACACCACCCCGGCCTTGAAACTCAGACGTCGCTGATGCAATTCTGTTTCGTTCGAGCTCGGTCCGAATCAAGATTGAGGATAGGGGCACAATTTGAGGATATGTGAGTACAATAAAGTGAATACGCAATGAGACCGGATAACTCTGCGAAGAACTGAGACTTCGTCTGAGGATGCCGTCCTGGATGCCTCACAAGTTACCTACCCGCTCTGCTCCTCGACAGGGCCCTGTGGCAATTTGAGGACCGTCCTCCTGGATCAAACGCCTGACCGTGACGTCCAGGCTGGCGGCAATTGCCGAATCAGAAACAGCACGGCCCAGTCGTTGGTTCGATGTAACGTCAGGATTCAACGCAACCGTCCATTCAAATCTGCCTATGCCTGTGCGGATCTGCGAAGTACTAACTGCTAACACTAGCATGGACCAGAAAGCCCAAGTCCAGTCCGATACCGGGAGCATACGTATCGTCCCACTGACTTTCACAGCCCGGCCCTTGTAATGCGAGACCTCAGATTCACCTGCTGATCGAGCACGCTCGTCAGGATCTTCTCGATGCCCCGCCACTTGACACCCAGCTGCGTCTCGGCCCGGCTGGTGTCGGCTGTAAACGGTGCGCTAAATGGCCCCTCCAACTTGACATCCACCGAAGGATACCTCCCCCTCACGAAGCTGACAATTTCGTCCCAGCTTGTCGGGTCCCCATTGACCAAGACCTCTGTTAGCGCAGCTCCCTCGTCCTCGCGGAGTTCAAGCGAGCGGAGCGATACATCGCTCACATCTCGGACATCGACGAATGCTGCGGGAATCATCGGCTTTCCTGGCGGCGGTGTGGCCAGCGACCGCAGGAGGACAGCGTTCATACCGCCCGGCTTCGTTCGGTCCGTCTGTGTCTTGTCGTGACCAACCACGAAGGTCGGGTGCACAGTGACGAGGGTGAAGTGCGGCTTATGAGCAGTCATCCAGTTCACTGTCGCGCGGTGTGCGAGGATCTTTGACGCGCTGTACTTGTCGCCAGAGCCAGCAGGCCCGGCAGGAAAAGGGGTATCGGGGTTGACTGAGATGGATTGGTTGGTTCCCTCTGCATCAGATATTAGAAACTGTACGTCACCACTGACAGCGAGTAGCAGGTACCTAGAATTTCGAATCCCGGTATTTCAAGACCACCAAGGGGCATGAGTGCCAACAGCGAGGACATTATGACCACTCTCTTCACAGACAATACTTGAGCCGCGGCGACGAGGATGGCTTCCGTTCCATTGACTGCCGGCTGGAGATATTCGGTCTTGAAGTCTTCTCCCTTCCCCGGCATGGGGGAGGCGAGGTGGAAGATATAGTCGACATCATTGCCAAGGGCAGCCCGAAGCGTGCTGTTGTCACTAATGTCGGGAACGACGGCAAATTCGAGCTGAGAGACATGTTTGGGGAACCGGCTGTGGACTTCATTGGCCTGAGCCTCCCTGCGGATGCTCAGTCGGACGCGGTGTCCGGCTTGCAGAGTATCATGCAGGATCTGGGAGCCAATGAAACCCGTTCCGCCTGTGAAGAAGATGAGGGAGGACATGGCGAATGTTTATTGGTGAGCTCGGGAGAAATTTGTTGGGGTTCGAGAGGTGTTGAGTTTGGCACAGATGGACAAGGGACTGGGCAGCAGTACGTCGTGTTATCTTTTCTCTCTCATCACCAAAATCTTTGATTATTGCCAGGTACCGAGGCGGATGCTGGTTGGTGTCTAGGCTTGAAATATAATCATGACCTTCACATGTTCTGTTCATGGTCAGCATGAACCGGGCCAAATTGCTACTCCTACCCTCTCGGTCGTCAAATGGTGGGTATCACTAAGCCTCTGTGGAACAAGTCCGAGCTCAATTCCACTACGGCCCGGCAATTATGGCACGCAATCGTCACCTTGGTGCCGATTGAATGCAGTAGGGCGGGCGTGATTACTATTCACAAAAGTCGTCTAACCCCTGAACCGCACCAGATGGGGTCATGTGGAGTCTTGGCATCAAGCGTGACGCAACACAACTCAACAACTAATCCGTTGGGGAAACAACTGATTCTTCAGCCCGGACTAATATAAGACTGTATCGTCTTTGAGAGAGAAATCCGGGTGTTTTATCATCACTCCGATCTTCAAGCTCCTGACTGTAAGTAAACAAGCACCAACGTCTCACCTATCACTCCACACATCATGCCCCTCTGGCTTGTCTTCCACCCCGAAGGGACCTTCGTCACCCCTGAGTCCAAGCAGGCTCTCGCTGCCGATGTGACGAGCCTCTACACTGCAGGCGGCCTGCCAGCCTTCTACGTCGTCGTCAATTTCATCACTCTCCCGCACACCAGCATCTTCGTGGGCGGGAAGAACCCCCCTCCCGAGAAACCATTCATCCGCTTCATGGTGGACCATCTGGCCGTCCACTTCAAGGATGACGGCGTGCGAACGCTCCGCATCATCAATCGGCTTGATGAGCTGATCAAGCCGCATGTTGGGGACAAGGGGTATGATTGGGAGTTTCACATTGATGAAACGCCTAGGGAGCTGTGGAAGATCAATGGGTTTATCCCACCGCCGAGTGAGTGCTATTCATGAGTTAGATGAGGGGAGAGGTCGTGGTTACGATTATGCTGACATTGATTGATGACGCAGACAAGAGCGAAGCAGAGGCTTTGTGGGCGAAGAACAATCGACCTTCGGAATGGCAGGGGAAGCTTTGAGGCATCTTTCTGAGGCGGCGGACAAGCGAAACACCAGTACGGGGTGGAGCGCTGCTGAATTGAACGAAAGATATTGCTTCAAGAATTAAACATTGATCACTGTTGTATCTCCTCCGACATCTGTATGTCACCTCACCGTGCTTCCCCCGCTCACGCCCTAAAGGAATCCAGCCGATTCAACACAGCCACGCAAGTCACCCCCACCACAACCCAATCCACCTGCTCATCCTCCCCGATCAACAGCACCCCATCCCGCGCCCTCTTACTCGCCCCCACAAACCTAGCCACCTCCGTCCTCTTTCCATCGGCCGCCCGAAACAACCTACACCCCTTCCTCCCCTCCTCAACATCCCAAACATAGAGCACACTATCCTTCACAAACTCATCTGCGCGCGCTGCCGTGCCCGCCGGATACACTGGGATGTCGTGACTCGAATGCGTGGAGCCCGCGGGAAATTTCACCGTAAACCGGCCAAGTGACCACAGCCGACCGGCAAGCTCCGCTACCGAAGCGCCTGAGCTGTCAGTGGCGCTCCAGGACAGGGAGATGCGATTAGGGCGGGTGAGTGTCAGAATTGGAGGTGCGCTGGAGGAAGCGGTGTGGGCTTTTTGGAGGAGGTCGTGTTCGCGTTGGGCGGTTGAGTTATCATTTTCTGGGGAAAGGGAAAAAGCGGAGAGTTGGCCTGAGACGAGTGGTGTGATGTCTTTGAGGGTTGTGGTGAGGGCGAATGCGGTGCCAGATTCGATAAAAAGTGCTTTGGTTGGGATGAGGGGGTTGACGGTGTCGATGGGGAAGGAGACGGCGGGGGAGGTTTTTGAGAATAGCTTCATGGTTAAGGAAGAAGCAAGATATGGTACTCTACGTGATCCGCTGTGAAAGTCGGGTGAGAGTGGTGAGTAGGTAGATAGAAGGGCTGGCGCGTTTCGTTGCCAAGACCTACATTTATAAGAAAATGAGGTTGCAGTGGTCAGACGGCTGGCAATTCCTCCATTGGAGATGCGGGGTTGACATCATACCATTCACGGTTGGAGGATCACATGGAAGAATCAGCCCATCCTTGCATTTTCTCACACACTGGCATTCGATAATCATTTCACAAATACAAGCAAATTGAACTTGAAGTTTTCCCTGGCAGGGGGTATTTTATTGTTTTATTGTACTAAGGCCAGCACATCTGTCTAAAAGCAACCGAACTTGAACCCATTCATTTATCATCAATGTTCATCCACACACCACACCACCATCTTCAATGTCCCCTTTCTAGACAAAAAAGTCGTCAGGGCAATTCGCCCTGGACAGGCGCCGTCGAGGGTACAGGTCGGGCCTTGTAATCCCTCAGGTGGCAAGCGAGAGCTATACCAGAGGACACGACAATGATTCCCAGAACAAGCATCATGGCGATGAAGCTCGCGGCGTTCATGCCAGCAATGTTCTGGTTCAGGAGCGAGGGCTTGCCTGTCGGAAGTGGCTGGGGTGTGGGGGTTAGGGCTGGAGGTGTTACCGGTGGAGGTAAAGTCCAGGTGCTGTTGGTGACACTGGAGGAGTTCCCTGTTGAAGTAATCGTGGCATTCTGGCAGGGGACAGGGGCAGTATGATTTCCGTGCTTAGAATGGCTTCCGGGCATGGAAGTGTTCAGATAAACGGATGGATATATCGGGTCCCCGGTGGGGAGCGACGTGTATGATGTGGTGGACATGATTGTCATGGGCATTGCGACAGCAGCAAGAACTTGCCACCAACAGAAAATCTGAGCCAGAAGTCTCATCCTGACGGTATAACAGTCAACTGTTCCAACTTTTGGTTTGATGTTTCAACTTCTAGGCTCAGGGTTTTGTACCTAATGGGGTTGTCTTGATGCTGTTGCCCTTCGCCTTGCCTCTTGACAGCTCTCGGACCTTCTAGTTGTTGACATTAGCTTTTTAGGTATCTACCGCTTAAAGTGCTCGTCGAAACTTGCCCATTCATAACAAACACGGCTCCTGAGGACGACGGAAATGTTCAAAGACAATGCCAGCAAAAGTGTGCATTGGCATTGTTCTCAAACCCCGCAACTCCCAAACCTTGGAACTCAAGCTCTTCAACATTCGTTCATTAGGGTTAACCCCCAAACAGACTGTCTGTTGCAAATCAACCCAAGAGAAGCTTGTACAGTCAACCCTCTCTATAAGAATACGGTTCCATTAGAATAATCGCTTTGTAAGAATAAAATCTCGGCCCCCGTAAGAATTTGTATGGCAAATAAGAATAACCTGTTTATTGGAATTATTCTTATAGATTCGGCTTAGTCATCCACTAGATTCTTATGGCCAGATAGTCAGCTGACCTCGCGCACAGACCCCACCACTCGGATTCTGACCATTCCTCGCGCCTTTTCCACCTTGCAAACTCCCACAATTGGCTGCTTTTTCCAAGCAAACAACGCGATTTTCCACTTTTTTACTCACAAATAACTGCAAGTCGCGAGTCTTTCCAATTCTGGATTATTGGCTTATTCTTACGCGTTTGAAGCGGTCAGAATGACTCCCAGCAAGGCTCGAAACGCTAGCCGAGAAGGCAAGTTTTCCTCTCCTTACGCATCACCACTTTCCTCCTTCTTTCCACACCTTCTAACTATGGCTACCAAGCAGAAGCGACTGGCTGTAACTAAGAAACAACGGAAGCAGATTCGCGAATACACACAGTTAAATTCGCACCTCACGCAGAGAGATGTCGCTCTCTGGGCCTCACGCGAATAGGGCCGTACAATCACGCAAGCCATAGTCTGCAAGACCCTCGACAACCGATACGCTTATCTCGATACGCAATCCTTTCCTCGCGGCGTTATTGGCCTTACTAAGATCGTCCCTGCCAACTACCCTATCCTCGAGAAAGCTCTGTTCGAATGGGTGCTCTCTCTCAACACCAAACATATCCCCCTCACCGGCGACATAATATGCTCCGCCGCCAGCAGTTTCTGGGCAAAAATGCCAGACTTCCGGTTGCTTACAGAGCCGAAGTGGTCTCAAGGCTGGCTCAAAGGCTTTAAAAGGCGGCATAAGATCAAGCAATACAAGCAGAGCGGAGAGTCGGCATCGGCCGATATTGCTGGTTCGGAGGCAGAGATATCCCGGATCCAAGAGGTGGTTCATACTTACAAGAGTGGCGATACCTACAACTGCGATGAGACTGCCCTGTTCTGGCTACAAACTCCGGATAATACTCTCGCTTCTGGCCCCCAGTCTGGAGGTAAAAATAAGAAGAATAGGATCACGGTACACGTTACCAGCAACGTTACCGGCACTCACAAGTTAGATCTCTGGATTCTCAGCCATTTCAAGAATCCTCAGCCTTTCGGAAAGAACCGCTGCAAGATTCAGGGGCTCCCCTTTATTTAGCGCCATAACAAGAAGGCTTAGATAACTGGGGTTCTGTTTCTGGAATATCTCTGGTGGTTTGACGGCCAGATGGCTGGCCGTAAGGTTCTACTACTGGTGGATGGATTCTCGGCCCACGTAAAGGCCCTCAAGGAGCTGGCAGCTGGCGCCGGCCTGCGAAACACCAGAGTGGAAGTCTTGCCAGCCAATACCACCTCCATCTACCAGCCCATGGACCAGGGCATTATCAACAGCCTCAAGGTCCATTATCGGCACCGTTAGCTGCAACAGATGCTCTCCCAAACACTCGATAGCATTAATCCGCTTAAAAACACCACCATTTTAAACGCGATTCTATGGCTAATCGATGCCTGGAGAAACGACGTAAGCGTAGAGACCATCGCCAACTGTTGGAGGCATTCCTAACTGTTCGGGCCTTATTATAGGCCAGAGCCACACCCTCCAGGCTTTTCAGAAGAAGAACACCTCCAACGGCTGGCAGAGCAGTTAGTGGCAGCTGGTAGGATCAGGGAAGTCATGGATATAGCTAACTTCATCAATCCGCCGGAGGAGGCCGTTGAGGATTCTGGTGATGACCTCATTGACCACATCGCCGAGACCTTTTCAGAGGCTCGTGAGCCAGGGGAAGAAGACGGAGAACAGCAGCTTCCCCAGCCAATTACTACTGCGGCCGCGCTTCAAGCAGTCAACCTGCTTGTACAGTTCGAGGTCAATGAAAGGGGTTTGGATTTACCGGCGTTAGAACGAATCCGACGAAGGATTACGGAGGTTCAGTTGGAGAGGGCTGGTTCTGGAAAACAAACCACCATTGACTCCTTCTTCTAGACAGTTTTATAGTATAATTGTAAGGCCCAGCGTCGTTTTGCTTTTGACCCCAGTGCTTTGCAATTGCAGTAATCTTTCTGGCCGTTTTTTCAGTGGTGTGGGTAGCTGACTCAGCGAAAAGTGGGTTCTCTGAGGGTAGGAATAACCTCTTTGTAAGAATAATATTCCTACCACGAGGCTGATTCTTATAGAGAGGGTTGACTGTATTCGTTTCTTCTGGGGTGATTTCCAAAAATAATGCTTACTTTCTGCTCAAGTTGTTTGGCAGAGGCAAAAAGATGATCGAACCCAGGCTCGATCTGGGGACCTTCAGTGTGTTAGACTGACGTGATAACCAACTACACCATCCGACCAATCAATGAGGGTCCCACTTCAGCAGGGCCTCATGACCACACGGCCCACCCAGCTCCCTCACCTCTTCCCAATCAAACTCCATAATTAAACCTTCGAGTCTCTCTTTCCCAAACCATCCTCCTTTGAATCTTCAACTCTTTCACTCTTCACATCCACAGGCCTCACTCCTCTCGTCTCTGCCTCCCTCTCACTCCTCACAAACGCCCTTGCCCCCGCCGCCAAACCCAGAATTTTCCCATCGCCAAACCCCCGCTGAACAACTTCAAGTTGAACCTCCTCCGCTCCCGGCTCCTCCATCCTCAACTCCACCCTCACAGCCGCATCAAAAACCACAAACGACGACGCCCACTCCCCCCTTCCCACCCCTCTTTCCCTGTTCCCATCCCCTTCCCTCTCCCTCCCATCACTATCCCTCCCCTTCCTCCTCCCTCCTCCCCTCCCCAACCAAACCCACCCCAGCACCCCCCAAAC
>Ga0247758_1001954_pt1 | contig 13006 bp, 15 predicted proteins | sample UWRJL156409C4_FD_180950 | JGI IMG/M metagenome (GOLD analysis project Ga0247758, IMG submission 180950) | Plant litter microbial communities from Arlington Agricultural Research Station in Wisconsin, United States - UWRJ-L156-409C-4 | ecosystem: Environmental > Terrestrial > Plant litter >...
CCGGTCCCGAAACCCACATCTTCAACCAAGACACCTTCGCGCACTTCCTGCACGCCTTCCACGAGCACTATTACAACCCCTCCTCCGGAATCGGCAGCAGCAGCATCCCCGGCCAAGCAGGGACGGCGCACCCGCACTTCGACCTCGTAGAGAGCACCACGACGTACACCATCTACGGCGAGCTCCCGGGTCTGAAGCGCGAGGACGTCCTCGTCGAGACCAACGATCTCATGTTCACGGTGACGATATCAGGGGTTTTGAGGCGGTCGATCCCCACCGAGGTGCAGAGTCTCGAGGTACTGGCGGAGCACGAAGGGCATGAGGCGGGAGGGGACCCGGAAGGGGGACTGCATTGGCATGTTCAGGAGAGGCAGGTGGGGAAGTTCAAGAGGCAGTTTCATTTGCCGATGGGGTTGGCGAATATGCCGGCTGTGAGCGCCACGATGGAGGACGGGCTGCTGTGTGTGAGTGTGCCGAAGACGGTGGCTGAGGTTTATCGCGAGGGGGTGAGGCAGCAGAGAAAGGTGCCGGTTGTTGGCGCGACGTCAGGGGGAGGTGGAGACAACAAGTGAGGTTGATAAGTTGCAGGAAGAAATGGATGTGCAATATTTGCGGAACAGCAAGACCTGTGCTATGTGAAGGGGGTTAAGCCCATCATCTTTCATGACTGAACATCGAGGTCAAAATTCTCGCCCACCAGCTCTTCACTGAGCTTCCACAGTCTCTCCGCGGATGCCGGGTCTTTGGCATGTGCCACCGGCTCGGAAAACTGACAGTCGGTGAGGTACAGGCCCTTGATATCTGAGTTTTATTGTTAGCATATTGTTAGAGCGCACAAGAACTTTAGCTCACCATTCAACCCCGGATCCGTTGCAGCCACCAAGGTAGTCGATGCCCCCTCGTCGGGTGTCTTCCAGTATGCGGCAACCTTGGCAAATTGCGCTGCGAGCTCTTCGTCGTTGTCCCTGCTCAGATCGGTCTCGATCGCTTATTTCCGTCAACCGTCAGCGTTTCTATTCTCATCAATTCGAGCGCGGCTCCTGGGTGATACTTACAGCCCGGATGAAGGGTATAAGCCGAAATCCCCTGCTTCGACAAGTGCTGCTGCAAATACAGCGTGAATAGAATATTTGCCGTCTTGGACTGCCCGTACGCGACGATGCCGCTATATCCGTCCTCGGTGGTCCGTCCGAACGCACCGGGCAGCGGCTTGACATGGTCCTCTTCAGGCGGTACCTGGTTGGATTTGAGATTGTAGTCAGAGAAGCGGACGGGCGACAACCGGTGCCCGGCACTCGTTAGTGACACAACCCGCGTGGCGCCAGCGGGGTTCGTCTTTGCAGCGTTGCGCAACAGCGGCAGTAGAAGGTTGGTGAAGAGAAAGGGGCCAATATGGTTCACCCCGAATTGCATCTCGATGCCCTCGGTAGTAGCTTGCCGCGTGTAAACAACGAGCGCGGCGTTGTTGATGAGGATGTCCAACCGGTCGGTCAGCCGAGTTACTTCCGCTGCTGCGGTACGGATAGACTCCTGTGAGCCCAAGTCAAGGAGCACTATCTCAACTCGCACACCGGGATAAGCCTGGCGGACATCGCTAGCTACGGCTTCGAGCTTCGACTTGGTCCTGGAAGCGAGGATCAACAGTTTGGGGGCTTGGGATGCGAATGCCAGAGTTGTGGTCGCACCGATTCCGTTGGGGCCGACACCCGTGATTAAAACTACCATCAAGAGATCAATAACGTATTCATCCAGTGAGGAGAAAGAAAGCGTACTTGTTTTCCCACGAATTTGATCCCCGAAGGTCTTGGCTACTTCAGAACCAGGAGTCCTCTCCCCGAATTCTGAATGGGAAGTCATACTGTGATACTGAGGAGCTGATTGGCTGTGGTGTTGCTGGACTTGGAAGCTCAATGGCGGATTGAGAAGGTTGTGCAAAGCTCGATCGATGCTGAATCAATGCATTATCTTCCGGGCCCTTGACTTAATAGGCACAGGCTACCAAGGCCCGAAAGCCCGAAATATGCCCCAACCCGCCGTTCCGGCAGTTGTCGAAGCCTGTAAACCGTCGTTTCTCACGCTACCCCGCATCACGACAGTGCCGCAGATGCTGGGATTCATCGGGGAAATTGGAGACCAAGGGAATGATTGTCCGCCCCTGTCCCCCAAATCGAACCGACTTTCGCTGCGCTCAGCGGGCTGCGTCCGGCCCGGTCCTATTTCTGCGGCCGCAAAAAGCGGCGCAACCGTGACGTTGACATCAATTGCCTGTGTCTCACGTCAGTCAACTTGCCATTTGCTGTCAATTCATTCAAGACCACGGGGACAAGATAACATACAGGTGGTTGCACATCACAGTTTGACATAGTATTCAGAACGCGGTTTATTTAGTCAATTTCTACAACGGCGATTGGTCAGTCAAGATCTCCACGCACGATCTTTGGACGGATTGGCTCAAGATGTTAAGGAAACGGCGGAACTTTCGTGCCCGAGGTTCACTGCCAGATTTCTTCAAGTGCCTCCTTCTGATCAATAGTGAGATGGTTCTCCCAGGTCTCCCGGCTGACGCCGTAGGCAGAGTAGCCCTCGCGAAAGGCGAGAACCCTTGCTGTGCCATCTGCGACATTGTCGGTGTAGGGCTTTTCACCCGTTTGGCCGTCGACGTCCTTGTTATCGGCATCGAGATCAAGCTCACTGATATTGTCGCCGAAATGTTCGGGGCCTAGTTTTGCTAGTAGCCCCGCCTCTGTCTCGATCGTGCCGCCGACGCCATCAAATTCCCGGGTGACAACAGTGGGCGTTCCCAGTTTGGAATTAGTGCCGACAGAGGAGAGAGGACTGTCCTCTTCAGTCTTGGCAGGGGAAGGAGGTGTTGAAGCTCTGCTTGCGAGCTTCGAAAGCGGCGACGGCTTGGGACGGATCTTCAAAGCCGGTGCTCGTCCTGGCCGCAAAACCTGCTCGGCAATGTGGTCGTCGGCATCAGAAAGCACCTCAGAGAACACCATTGATGATTCGCTAATGTCAACGGAAGAAATGGACACCCTGGAGGTGGACTCGCTCGTCACCATGAACAATTCGCTGGGGGTGGCAGGTACGCTCAAGGACCCGGACGTCGACTGCTCGGCTATCTGTGTCACAGGGCACTCCATAATCACGGTCTGCCTTCGAGTCTTCCGCAAAGACTGCGCTTGCCCGTCCCGCGGAAGTCGCGCTTGCCCAGGCCCCTCTGTGGAGATCAGAATCGGCGAAATCACCCGCATCGGCTCCGGTGCGGGGGTCTCCGGGATGGAGATGCCCTGAAGCTCGATGGTAGGTGGTTTGGCTGCTTCAGCTGCGTGCGTAGGAAGCCTTGGCTCCATCCACTCAGCAGCAGCTGTAAACCGCGAGCGGAAACAGGAGGTCATAAACACCCATATCGTCCACAAAACGTGAGACAGTTTGCTTTTCACGTTCATTTGTTCTTTTTGGGCCATCGCTGACAGTCCTCCTTCTACGGCTGACACGGGCGAAATCGGTGATGGGGCAATGATTTTGCGATGATTTTGCTTGGTGGTCAACGAGACGAAGGAGGGAGATACGGTGCAAAGTGCCCAGAACTTTCACTCAGTACCGCGAAGCAGGGTATTTACATACAATTCTTTTTCCCGAACAGCTCTTGGACCATCGAGACAGTTCTAGTACATTGCCATTGTCGCATTGTCCCGAAAACCAGAAAGAGAGGATTGGGGTTGGGCTTTGTCCGCAGCTCCTTTGTTGATCGCACCGGCCATCAATTTATGAGCCTTATCGCGCTTATCTATCGGTGTGTTTTCCAATATTCTTGTAGCGCTCCCAAGGTTTGTTGGTGACGATTGGCAGGCGAGGTAGGCAGGCCTGTGGATCCACCACGAAGCCCGTGCGCGTCTCGCTTAAGGTTCCACTTCGGTCAATCGCGGCCTGCACCTGAACGCGCTCACCAATTTGACACCAAGCTTTCACCTGCAACCATCCAAGTCTCCATCAATCGGCGCGTCCTCTCAGCACCGCGCCACCAATCGCACGCCATGTCGAGCTTGCCGGATAGCGATGAAGTCGCTGGTCATGTTATCTTTGACGATTCGGACGGTTCGGATGACGAAAGGGCGGCGATCGTCGCCGACAATGAGTCTGAGCCAGGATCCGCATCATCAGAGTCTGACTCGGACAGTGAGCTTGAGGCCAATGGCATGTTCGACCTTGAGGCGTCCGAAGAAGACGGCGACGAAGACGATGAAATCGATGATGATGAAGACGACGACGAACCTCAATTCTTTCCGCAGTTCATGCGCTTCCCGCCAGAGATCCGTTTGAGGGTTTGGCAGTTGTTCTGCCCCGAGCTGACGGCGGGCGGGCGCGTCTATGAACCCCAAAGAGAGTTTCTTCTCGCGAACCAAACGGCTTCTTCGAGGGCCGTTTTGGCCACCCACCGCGAGAGCCGCGATTTTGCCCTCACAGCATTGCCTGATGTCCTGACCCTCCCCTCTGGCATTCTCCGCTTCCATAAAGAGAAAGACATTATCCTTTTGTCAGTGGATAGCGAAGGGCAGCTTCCTTGTTTTACGGGCTTCTCCGACCAGATTCGTAACCTCGCTATAACCGTCAGCTTTTTCCTTTCCCAGGACGATCTTCCTCACCCATATACCGACCCATTTCCGCAATTGAAGAACCTGTTCTTCCTCGTCGAAGAAGGCTTCCTCTCGCCAATCACCCTTCGCTGGTGCACATCTAATATGGCTAAACATTCCCCCATTACTATTTTCCAGGAGAGACTTGAAGGATGGATGCACACAGTTCATCAGGAGATGTACTGCTGGCCCGACGTTGATAAGCATCGGGAATTTGCCGAGCGAGAAATCCCGCTGGATAAGTTGTGGAAGAACTTAGGGCTGCCTGAGTACCAAAGCGCAAGCGTAGACTCGGACTCCGCCGTGCAGGAGCAACTCAAGAAGCTGCCCGTCTGGCCCTTGGTCATCTTCAACGAAAAGGGAATCAGGCGACTGGAGAGAATCCACGCATGGAGTGGCGAAAGGGAAGACTGGGATGGATCCTCCGACTTTACAGGCGACGATGAACCCGACTCGGAGTCTGACGACTATGACAGCTCGGGGATTGATGACGACGAAATTGCAGAAGCCACTGACGACGAAGATGAGGATGACTTAGCGGTTCACGACGTGCGGGACACTGGAGATGAAGACGAAGACGACGACACGGCTGAGTTTGGTGGCTTTTCCCCGCTGCACGGAACAAACGGCGTCATTGATTTGACGGAAGACGGCGAAGTTCCTATCGCTCAGTTTTCCAGCCCTGAGCCTGAATCAGCGACCGTTCATGGGGAATCCGACGAATCTGACTCCGATCAGCCAGCGGTCCGTCGACCTCCTGTAAAACGCTCGAGGAAGCGGGTTATGGACGAGTCAGATGAGGATCCAGAGGATGAGGCACCCCGAAAACGGGCACGCTATGTCCAGCGGGTAGAAGACACCGACGATGAGGATGACGAGGACGATGAGGACGATCAAAATGAAAAACCTCAACGCAAGCAACCTGCGGAGGGATTGAATTCAGAATCGAGCGAAGACTCGGATGAAGACTCAAGCGAAGAATCAGATCAAGAATCAGACGAAGAGGACGCTCCCCCAAGGACTATGTCCTTGGCAGAGAGACTTCAGCTTCACCGCCAGCAGAATCCGGTTCCCGTAGAGGAAGACTCGGAGTCTGGGTCGGATGTTGACGAAACAGGCGAGGACGGTTATGACGCTCGTAAATATTCCGCCTTCCAAGACGACGAGGAGGACGAAATCTCGGAGGGCAGCCAAGAGGAATTGATGGTCGATCTTGACGAGAGCGAGGATGACGAAGAGTACTGAAGAGGAACACCGAAATACCCAACACCAAGATTATGTGCCAGTGTTCAGAGCAGGTCATATCAGCCCCACTCGCTACACATGAGACTCGCGGAGCTAATGTTCCATCGGGCCGATGGTATCGGTGCATGGTACATGCCGAAGCGCAGCATCGCGCCACGTAGAGCCTATTTATAGAAGGCCTTTTTTAATTACACATTATACCAGATGGCTCAATCCTCCTCCTCCGCACTTTGCATCGATTACCTGCCCGGCATGGGTACATGCACTGTCATGCCACTATTCCCTCTTTGCGCTGGTCGAACTGTCTTCAACCTCGCCTTTGCTACACGACGCCGTCTGAATCGTCTCACAGCTGATGTTGTCAGCTACTACGCACATGTGACTGATGAACTTCCTCGATGGAACACGCGCTTGGAACTGCAGTTAGTAGACAGCAGGTTAGCATTCTCCCTGGTATGTTTGGGTGATCAAAAAACTTACCATCTCATCAATTTCCTCCAGTGTGCGGTCTTTTGTCTCGGGAAAGCAGAAAAACAGCCAGATGGCAGTGAGAAAGCATGAGCCAAACCAGATATAACCGTACTTGGGACCCCAGTTCAGCTCAGCCGGGTTGATGAAGTACGGGGCGGTGAACACGGTAAGCCACTAAACACAATTAGTACAAGGGATGCCACGCCACCATTGCTGGACGTACCGCTCCAAGGAAGGCAATCGCCGTGGCAAGACCGAAGGTGTGGGATCGCAGCCTTTGGGAAGGGATCTCTCCTCCGGCAACCCAGGCGTATGTCGAAACACATCCACTGTAAAAGAAGACGTAGATACAGGAAAGTGCCACCACGGTGTTTCCGCTGGCCTGGGCGAATGGGCTTGCCTGCCAAACAGCCGCAATCACAAGCTGACAGATACCACACAGCAACATGCCCGTCAGCAGCATGGTACGACGATATCCAAGCCGTGTCACGACGGTACCGTTGATCAAGAGGGCAAGCACACCCACGGCGATGAGGATGACGCTATTCCGAAACGGTTCGCCGATGCCCGCAATGGCGAAGAAATATGTACCGAACGCTATGATAAACATCGACCCAGACGATGCCTGGCACAGCAGCGCGCCGGCCGAAAGGAGCGTACGGCGACGGTCGACAGGGTTCTTGAAAAGATCCACGATTCCGACGTCTGATTGCAGCCGCTGTTCAGTTTCGAGGGCGCTCCTCATCTCGTTGAACTCGGTATCGACGGCCCATCCTTGAGGTCGAAGCCAACGGAGGGACTTTATCGCTGCGTCTTCGTTCCCGCCTTTGGCGAGCAGCCATCGAGGAGACTCGGGGATGAATAATAGGCCCACTGCGAGGATTCCAGGGGCGATATACACGATTCCGAGTGGGATGATGTAGGCTGTTCTGTCCGTTCTCTGGTTGGCGAAGTTATCGATGATGGTACCCACCAGAGTCCCTACAGGCACACCTGGTCAACGCGATTCTCTCACAGGCTGAAGGCTCGCTCGCCATACCGATGGAGGTCCAGATCTGGAAGGCAGAGAGGCCTAACCCTCTGTACTTTGCTGGGGTTGATTCGAGAATCCACAGCTGCGAATGTGTGACAAATAGCCCATTGGCTAAACCGATGATCAAGCGTGCAGCATACAAGGCGCCGATGTTGTCTGTTGTCTGCATCACGACAGTGGCAACAACACACAGCACACATCCGGCCCAAAGAGACGTCTTACGACCGAAGAACGAAGCCGTGAAGCCCGCCGTTGCCGATGTGACAAAGGCGCCAAGTGTCATCAATGACTGGATCAGCTGCTGCCGCTCCGAGGTGATGTTCCATCCTGTCGGGCTTTGCTGGTCCGCGTATCCAAAAACCTTTGATACACAGATCAGTTTGCCGCGATATGGAGAGGCGGCCGTTTCAGCTCACCTGCAAGAAAGGGACCATAGCCTGCAGCCCAGAGATGACGCCGAAATCGAGGCCGTACTGGAACGTACTGAGCGACACGACAGTCACTGCCGCCAAGCAACGCCAATGGTCCCAAAGGCCGAACCTCTGGCCATTGCTGTCGTCTGCCCCCATCGCTTCTCGCCCTTTTCTGCTCCAGGGCCACAGGACGGGAGGTTTCTAGAACGAGCGGAATGTTCCACCCCGTCGAAACAAATGAAGGTCCGGGGAGATTATAAAGAAATACGGGGTTGCCAGGGGCCCTTGGTCGGGCTATGATGACCCTGGTCGGCATTTCAGGCGGCTGAGGACCGAGAGCATGACCGACCAGGGCATGCAGGGCTCGGTGAGATGAGCTGCCGCGTGGCAACGCCTCCAACGCGACGATGAGGACGTCTGTGCGCAGCTGGTTCGGCCCAGCGGCCAGTTTGACGCTGTCACCAATCAGCCACCAGCCAGCGCGACATTGCTTGCAGTAGTGTTAAGTGGTTGAAAGGCTCTGATTGATTCGGCCTACATGGCTGCCTAAAACTTCTTTGCCTCACATTGTGTCTCCCACGTGATATCCGATCCGGTTGGGAGATCGGGTTGGGGGTTTTGCTCGAATCGCCTGACGAGACTTGCACTGAAAAGTCTTCCCACAACATCCACAACAGAACGTCACTTCACAGCGGCCACAAATGGATCCCATCAGCGCCCTATCGGCCGCGGCCGGCGTCATTGCCTTCATCGACTTTGGGGGCAAGCTGCTCTCCCGATATCTCAGGCTGAAACGGGTGGGTGACAAGCTCCCTCCAAATCCTCCTCGAAATATTGAATATTATGCCGCCGAAGGATAACAAGAAGCGGTCGCTAAATGCCAAGCTACTAGCTACAATCGACGACTGGATCGTGTCCAAGGATGCCGCGTTTGAACAGCTACAGCTACGGATGACAGCAATCCAAGAGATGACGATGGACCTTTTGATGTGTTTTTTGTTCGTGGACGCGTCCCCTCTCTACGTCAGTTAACTTTCTGATTATAACACAGGGATGAAGCTATTCAAACCCGAGAGACACTGGAGAGTACCGGCTCAAACACCGACAGGATCCAAGCCTCACTACTGGTGATGGAGACGGCAATTGCCGACATGGGCCGTTCTGACATCCTAAAGGAAATCTCGGCTGGCCAGCCACTTCAACGCGGGGTAGACGGTCAATCCCTATCGCAACATCTGTGGAATTCGATATGTCTTCTTGACGAGTCGAGCATTGCGAAAAGCTTGCGTAACCAGAACCGTCCTGTCTGCTCTGGCAAGATTGGAGAAGAAAGTGGATTGGTGCCCGGCGCAGAGGCTGTTGGCCATGTCGATGCCGTGGGAGTTATTTTGGCGGATCCCAAACTCGATGGCACAATCGACGTTGTCATTCGCAAGAGGATTTTGGACGGCATTGGTTGCTCGGGGATGTTCGACAGGCAGGACCGTATATCGGCTGCTTTCCCAGACACATTCTCATGGCTTTTCGCTGAGGATCCATCTAATTCTCCGATGGGGTTCAAGGGTTGGCTTTCATCTCCGGTCGACAACGCCCCATTCTGGATTACGGGCAAGCCTGCTTCTGGTAAACGCACGTTCATGAAGTTTATTGTGACACACCAAAATCTTCAAGCGATGCTCGAACGATGGTCAGGCCGGCGGAAAGTCCTCTCCGCGAAGGTGTCCTTCTGGGGTCCAGGATCCCCACTACAGAAATCCCAGGGCGGACTACTTCGAAGCCTTCTCTTTCAGCTTCTCCGTCAGCGCCCAGACCCCTGCAGCACGATTGTTCCTCGGCGTTACTTGTTTTATATGATGACAAATTATTCTCACAACCTCGACTTGGATATAGAATGGGAGGTCCCAGAACTACGCGCTGCTCTGGAAAGGTTCACTGCTCAGGTTGATGGGGCGGATTGCAGTGCCCTGTTTATCGATGGCCTCGAAGAATACGGTGGAAACCAAACAGAACTGGTAACCTTTCTCGTCGAACTCCAAAAGACCCACCATCTCAAGCTTTGTATATCGAGCAGACCTTGGAACGTATTCGCTGACGCTTTTCGTGCGAATCCGTCTCTGAGAATGGAAGACCTCACGAAGAATGACATCCACCGCTCCGTCAACGCCCATCTTCAGGAAAGCGCTGGTTTCGAAGAGTTACGGCGCCTCTACCCAGTACAGATCAACAAATTGATTCACGACATCGAGACGAAAGCACAAGGTGTTTTTTTTTGTGTTGTGCTGGTCGTCCAGGAACTGCTCATTGAAGTACAAGACAACCCCCGTCTTGAGGCCGTGAGAAAGACTTTCAATAGCCTGCCCCAGGATTTGGAATCGCTTTACAACGCTATCCAGAAGGGGCTAAGTAACTCGCAGCGTGAGAATGCTTCCAAGCTTTACCAGCTGACATATGAGTGGAAACGTCTCTGTGGCCCTACGGTTGATCCTACGACGCTATGGGTAGCCTTCGAGTTCGACGACGTGACAGATTTCGACTGTCCTTTAGAGACAAAACGATCCGATGACATCCCCCCAATATTATCGCGGCTGCTCGTCGGAAGCACACGAGGGCTCCTGCAAATCTATCGCCACCTTAGCTACTATCAATACGAAGTCGACTATCTTCACCGAACAGCATTTGACTGGCTGAGGTTGTAGGAAAATATGTCCAAGGTCGTGTCATATCAACCACGTGGTTTCAATCCCATCTTAAGCCTCTGCGCCGCGCTCGTTTTCGTCCATCAACGGGAATTGCAGCAGGGCCTCGCCCCTCCTCTCGGATATCGATATAAGAGTCTGATGAGGATATATCTCCTTACTGCTCAAGTCGAGAACACCACGCAGAACAGGGTTGTGCTGCTAGAACTGTTCAAGAAGCTTAGCCCAGGAGCCAAAGAAGCACCAAGCCCTGTCGCTCCTTCGGTCTTAGAAATGCCTGACGGTTACGAGTTCTTGGCCGCAATATTCATGTCCGTCCCCTACCTCCAGGCCCGTCTTGAGATCCCGGTATCCACCCAAAACATCTCCCTAATTCGAGGTCCCCCTTTTCACGCATATGGCAAAGGTTCCCATTCGGCAACAATCCGACCATCAGCCGGTTATTAATGGCAGCAGCGTTTGGGCTCGACGCTTTTCCTGAATTTCACGGGGAGTTGGGGAGCAAAAATGGCAAGTCAATCCACCTGGATCACTTGACCCCGTTCAAGGCGTCTATGAGACTCGATGCCGTTTATTTCCTCCTTCGTGTGAGATTTTACCGAAACACGAAGGATACGAAGGAAATTGAGAAGAGTCTGACGACATACCTTCTGCCTATTCCTTTGTCAGATGAGCCGGAAGCATGCAAGTCTATTGCGGCTGGCAAATGCCTTATCCAGTACCACTACATTCTTCAGAAACTTCTCAAAGACTTTCCCCCCGTCAATTTCGCCACCCTGAAGCAGCGCCACTTGCCGCTCATCGAAGAAAGCCGTCTGGATGAAGAGATTCCAGAAGACTCACAGGGCTAGGGTCCATCAACCAAGCAGCTCGGACCCCAAGCTAAACCCGTTGCGACCTTTCTTCCAAGGCTGCTACTCTGCCATCAGCCCTCCGTCTTCCTCTTCTCATCCTTGAGTACGGCCCAACAAACAAACTCCCCACGATGAGGCCAAGACCTATCCTCTCCGCATCCCAATTTAAACCCCATCAAGCCCATCAATCGCCACCACAACCCGCTCAATCCACGCCTCAAGATCATCCCCCCTCGCAGCCATCCCCGTCGCAAAGTCCACCAGCAGCCTCGCCACATACGCCGCGCCAGTCCTCTCCCTCTCCGGCGGGAACAGGCTCACCGGCACCATGACCACCCTGCAATCGTCGTCATCCGCCAGCATCTTGTCCGCAAGCCCCTCCCCGAGTCTGAGCAGGGCGGGTATATTCTTGGACCGCGCGAACATCAGGGCCTCGACGGCTTCGAGGCCATATTCTTGGAACTGTTCCTCGTAGTGGATGACGACCTCGGGGTACGGGCTGCGGATGGTACAGGGCTCGATGGTGGATTTCTCCCAGTCGATGATTGATTTTATTGTGGAGGTGGAGGTGGAGGTATCGAGGAGGATGTTCTCGGTGTGCAGCGAGCCGTGGTGCAGGTAGGGGCGCTTCATCGTGGAGGGGTCTGCGGTTGGGCCGCGGGCGAAGTTGAGGGTGGACTGGCCTTGTGTCCAGGTAGCGAGGCGGGGGAGGAGGGAGGCCCGCAACTTCAGGATGGCGTTGCGTACGCGGCTGATGTCAGAGACGGTGTACCAGGAGGAGTTGCGGTGGGTACGGAGGGTGGTGTCGTTGATTTCTGCATCCAGGACGCTGAGGATGCCGTTGAGATATTCGCCGACGTTCCGGAACGGTCCGCGGTGAACATTCGGGTAGCGCGCGCGGTGCCCGAGCCAGAATATGCCGGAGACGGAAGGCCCGACGAAATATCCGCGTCCGCCTTGCGAGCGGTCGCCGCCGTCCCAGTCGTAGTAGAGGCTGCCGATGTCGTCGAACTGTTTTGCCTCTAGTTTCGGGAGATGGTTGGTCTGTACTTGGCAGAAGGTGTCGCGAAGACACTCGACTTGGTCCTCTTGGATGCTGGAGGAATACCGTTTTTCATGAAGGGTTTGGACCCCCTCGATGCACTAATGGAAGATGCATGTCAGTTGGTTTTCTTCTTTCAATACAAGCAGACACTCAAAACAGCCGGAAAGACTCGACAGAACGATTTGCAGGTGGTGGTTCGACATACCTCCAGAAACATGGCCTCGAGGCCAAAGGGCGCTGTCCCGCTCGAGTCGAAACAAAACACACGGGGCACCGGCAGACCCTGTTCCCGCGCAAAGGCCATGGTGGCCACCTCGCTCTCGACTACAAAGTACGGATCTTTGGGCATGCCGATGCGGAAAAGGGCGTGATTCGGCAGTTTAAAGGGCTTGCCCCCTTGAACTGCCAGGTCAGCAGTCCAGCGAGAGCGAGGCAGTGGGCGGCGCGCTCGGCAGACGTTCCGGAGCCAGCTGTCGTCGTTGTCGTCGGCGCTGCGGCCGGAGGAGTCGTCACAGCCATGCGGGCAGCTGGCGGGGTGGTTGCCGGGGTTGCTGCCGGCGGGGCTGGTGGTCTCGGCGGGGGCCGAGGTCCCGGCGTTGTCGTCGTCGC
>Ga0247758_1001956_pt1 | contig 12982 bp, 17 predicted proteins | sample UWRJL156409C4_FD_180950 | JGI IMG/M metagenome (GOLD analysis project Ga0247758, IMG submission 180950) | Plant litter microbial communities from Arlington Agricultural Research Station in Wisconsin, United States - UWRJ-L156-409C-4 | ecosystem: Environmental > Terrestrial > Plant litter >...
ATTCGCGGATGTAGCCGGCTTGGCAATAGGGGACCCTGCAGGCCAGAGATTCTCTTCCACAGAACAACAATACACAACAATCACCACAATTGGCCATGAGTGCTAGATTCTGACAATTACCGCCTCGTGCCGATTGTCATTGAAGTCGATGTGTATCTTCTCCAACTCGGGGGAAATTTTGAGCGAGGCCAAATAGCGTGGGGATTCTTTTGCGGGAGACCTGGGAGACTTGGGAAGGTGCAGGGCTCAGGCAAAAATTCCCTTGCGTTTCTTTTCGGAACAGAGAGCCGACTTGAATAGACGCGTCACGCGCCGGTTGTCGTGCAGATAATGGATCGCTGTTGCTCGTCGAGTGCGAAGGCTCGGACTAAGAGAAACGGTCTCTTATCTCGCATGCGAAAATACGTTCTTGGAATCCTCACACTCTCTTGCCCTGACATCACAGGCCTTTTTAACATGCAAGAAGGCCGTTTTAGAATTAATGTAGGTGTTCTCAGAATGTGAGGTGGCCTGTAATTACGACAGCCATGGGCGGTCTTTACAGTGACAAGACACTTTTCACACTGACAAAGGGGATGTTTTGGCCGAAGCCTTCGGAGGCCTGGATGCACAAGGCCAGCCAATTGCGGCCAAGACCTAACATACCGCAGCCCCACCCACAAAATCAACCAGGCTGAAAGACTTGTCAAATTCGGAGTCTTGCAACCTCAACCTCTGCGTCGCAAAACAATTCTACCTCTTTCAATTGTCTACCCGCCGCCTTGAGAGGAGCATTTTCTTCTTCTTCTTTTCGACTACTTCTTCAACATGGCTGCCCCGCGGTCCCACAAGGACATCCTCCGGCGCGGTTACATTTTTCTTGGGATCGCCGAAGGTGCAGGCCGCTCTGCCAGCAAGCTCGAGGAGGCCAAATTGGACGTTAAGTCCACCCTGGTTCGTCAAGGTGTTGCCAACGTCTCGCAGGCCGCCTTCGACTACCAGGTCGACCCGGCCTTGTGGAAGACCTTCGGTATTTCGCCTCAACTCTCACTGATCTGAGTCAAGATTGTTCGCTAACGATTTTTTTGCAGTGAAAAATGGAGACGACTTCCCATTCGGGTACAAGCGGCACCGTGACGGTCATTTGGACCCGACCTGCGCCGAGTACGAGAAGCATCTAGCGGAGAATCCGGATATCACATCCGCGATTCTTGCCGAGAGGAGGAAGTCATACGTGGCACCAGAAGAGGAGACTGAGTTGGCCTTTATTGATGGCCTTCTCCAATCCGGTCCGGGTGATACCGCGCTGTCTCGAGAGGAGGCTATGTCGTTGGCACCGTACAACAAGCCGCTCGAGTCGGGCATGGGCATGTCCCAGGCCTTCTTGGGAAATGTCTGGAACATCACGTTCAAAAAGAATGCCCCCCAGTTCCCTGGCCTTGGGTTCTGGGAGCGGCCCCTCTTTGAAGATTGTTTCCGTGACCTCGTCAAGGACCGCACGGTCGAGGCTTTGGGTCGCTTCGCTTTTCCTGGGGTAACACTGACCGCTAAACTAGCAGTAGGTGTATTCCACGTCAAGATCATATTCTGCCTCGGCATTTTCCGGTGGCACCTTGTGGAACGAGGGTACATTGAAGGGTTTGCTGGAGTTCTGGCTGGACTACATGCTACCTTGGTAGGCGATGACCCTCGATAGCTATTTCTATGCCAGGAACGAGGCTGACCATATTCCTAAGGGGTTCATGGCCTTGCGGAATGCCCAGCATCGCGAGCAGATGATCAAGAACCGCTGCCAGCTTGCGAGCGATCTGGCCGACCATACACAACACCGCTTCAGGAGCGGTACCTGACTGCAGAAGAGCAATACAGCCGTATTCGATCGTTGGAGACTCAAGCTGCGGGGGCACAGGAGCCATAGGTACCAAATCCCAATGTGTCATGGGCGGCAAGATGCTGTTTTTGGGCTCCTCGGAGAACGGGGCGACTAGCTGGCCGCTTGGGGGCGTGACGGCCCGATTGAGCGCCGAGCCAATGACTTGCAGTGCTGACATGCACTGGTATTTCTCCCGCAAGGCCGCGCTGACGGACGATTCTTGCTGCTCTTTCTGCTTTTGAGCTGGGAGACCATCTCTTCCTCCTCTTTGCTCCACCTGGAGGCCGCCTGCTCGGCCTTCGAGTGCAGCTCATTCACCTTCTGGCGGTGTTCGGAGATAGTGGCATCAAGCCACGTTGCCAGATCTTTGCGATTCAATGTCAGTTCGGCAACCTGCGCCCGAAGCGCCGATATGCGGTCTGCATCGAACTTCACTCGCTGATCGGCTTCTGACCTGATAGCGTCCTCGACGCTGCGCACGTGCTGGTTGACAACCTCCATCATCGCGGCCTGGAAGTGCTTAGCAGCGGCGTCTGCGTCAGACTCCATTTTCTCGTTAACTAACCTCAGCTGCAGCTCCAGCTTTTGGTCTGGCTCCTCGCGCGCTCCTCTTCCTTCTTGGGCTTGGAATGACTCTCACAGCAGCAGATTGATCGTAATTGTCTCACTGAAGTTATTTGCAGAGGTTGGTGGTTGGCAGGTTGAAGAAAAGAGGATGTGTTGTGGAAGTTCGTGGGGAAATTCTGGTGGGCAAGGGAAATTTGTGGCTGATGCTCGAGACGAAGAGGAAGGGGCGGTCCGGTCGGCAGGGCTTCTCTTGCCCCTCCTTCCCCCTTCTCCCTTCGAAGCCCTGGAGACCAAACCGCACACAATCGCGGCGATGGTGAGAAACTTGAAGAGCACGGTATTCACATTATCACGCCCGGCAATACTACATTCAGACCCCTGCTCACAGTTCCCTCCCGAAGACACCCATCGCGAGGTTCTTACACCCTCGCCTCCCCGTCCTCCACCTCCGCCCCCCTTTCCTCCTTCCTCACCGGCAACGCAAACAGATCCATTTTCTCATCTCCCACAACGGTCGACTATCAAACCCAAACTGCAAAATCTCCGGGCGCTGATAATGCCCCGCAGCATCCAACCACACCTTCACTGCCCCCAGCTGCGACAAGTCCACCTCCCCAACCACCAACTTCTCCTCCGCGCCGGTATGGGGCCCCGCCAAAAACGCACAAAACGGATGCAGCACCGACGACCACCCCCCACCCGCCTTCACGAACTGCTGCTCCCCGAGATTCTCCCTCATCCAATCAAAACACGCCTCATCGACATAATTCGACGCTGTCACAAACACCTGCGCCGTCAGCGCATGCGCCTTCATCAGCGCCTCGATCTGTGCATCCGCTACGGCTTCAAACCCCTTCATCGTCGACAGCGCCGGCCAGACACCAGCGTGGATATGCTCTCCCTGGGTGATCAACGCCTGGCGCGCGCCATTCATGGTGTTTTCCCAGGGCGCTGACTTGCGTGAGAGGCGGGTAGCATTCGATGAAGTAGGGATAGCCGGGGAGGAAGGTCTCGGGGAAGACGAGGAACTTGAGGTCGGAGGCGCCAGCTTCTTCGATGAGGCGGATGACTTTTTGGGTCGTTGCGGTTTTGTCCATGAAGACGGGCGAGAACGAGGTCAATCCGTGCCCCAGGAACCAGATCAGTCCCTCCTGCCCACATCCGAGCCCAAGGAGCTCCTCACGCTCACCCGAAAGAACTTGGCTCTGCTCAATACGCTCAACGGCGACAGCAAGAGGAAGAAGCTGTCAAACTGCAGCGGCAGTTCTTGGCGCTCAGGCGCGCAGGCGCCTTACCGCTCCAGGCTAGCCTGGTGTTAGAATCTAGCACTCATGGCCAATTGTGGTGATTGTTGTGTATTGTTGTTGTTCTGTGGAAGAGAATCTCTGGCCTGCAGGGTCCCCTATTGCCAAGCCGGCTACCTCCGCGAATGGCTCCAATTGCTTATATAAGCTGACACCTGGAGCGCAGGAGCCTTTGGTCATGTGCTCTCCTCACACACAGGGAGTTTTCTTTTGTATTTAATCTGGGAGCTTCGCTCCCACCCTTTCTACCTAATCAAGTCACTTTGCAACTGCACTTCCGCTGCTCGCGAGCCCTTCGTTCCTCAGTCAAACGTTCCACAGAAGCATAGCAGCTACTTTGAGAGCGACACGATGACCATCTCCACCACCACATTAGGCTTTGCAGAAAAGGCTTACGAGAACGACATCTTGGACCCTCCCGACTCTAGAGAGCCACCCGACCTTGGCACCCTTAGGCATCGTCTTACCCAGCGCCGCAACAGTATCCAGCCGCTGCCTGCACACCAGCGATACTGCGAATTTATATCCAGCTCAGCCAACGAGGCCAAAGCATTAGCTCTTGTCAAAAAGAGGATTATGATAGACTACGAAAATCTCAGCCTCCAGTATCGCAGAGCAATCAATCAAGCCATTACCCAGACTCCGCGGCAAGACTTCAACGACAACCTGTCAGATCCTCGACCCGACCTACTCGAAGGGCTCTTCACCAGCGTCCTTCCCCATAGCCTACACAACCATGCTCTCCACAAAGTCAACTCTCTCCCTTATGCCACTTTGCCACTGAGTTTAAACGTCCAGATAAGAACATGCACCAGGCAGTCTACCAGGCTGCTTATGATGGTGCCGTCTTGGTCTTTGCGCGGAACCGGCCTCTCGCTCAGGCGAGAGCAGGCGCCGCCCCAGATGGTGCTACCTTAGCTGCTGTCGACAGGGCGGCCGGGGAGACAGCCGTCCTCACCTGCGCAACCGATGGCAAGGAGTTCAATGTGTTTGCCCATCATTATCAGGACGGCGCGTACCACCAGAACCTGGTGGTTAGCGGGGACCTGCGGATTTATCGCGACAGAGGCCGCGAACTGATCCGGAATGTCCAAGAGTATGCATGGTGCAAGTCGTACGAGTTAGCACGTCTGTTGGGTGCAGATCTGTAGGAAGAAGAGGAGGAGCTCGACGGCTAAGAATTAATTCCCAAGCTAGCCGTTCTGCGGGGGCCAGACCTGCCTACCTCTCTCATCTAGAACGATAAAAGGCGGTTACTATCGCCCTTCACGAAGTGTCTCGTCCTAATCGCCACGCTACGTCGTCACCTACGTTTAATAGCGCCGAGCCCTGATGCAGTTCCGTGAGAGCCGGCCGTAGATAAGAGGAACCCCACTTGAGACCCGAGACCAAAAATATCTTAAGGTAGCCCGCATCATCCATTATTCGCTTGCTTGCTTGCGGTTGACTGGCCGCCCTCGGTTGCCGTTAATGTGTTTATTAGGCGCTGATGATATCAACGAGCAGTTGGCAATGCGATAAGCATCGACCCAGAGCCATGGATACTTGGTAATGCGGGTCCTCAGGGTTGGCATCGGTCCATTCTTTCACCTGCGCCAAAGCAGTATTGAGGGCTATCAGTTGCAGCTCGAATGTGGCGACCAGTGTCAGCGCACCCGATAGCTGGACGTTGAGCTGTTGCATTGTCGTCAAAGTTGCGCGATTGAAGATGCAGCCTCACCTTTTCCTCATCACCCAACGCGATCCGTCAATTGATCCGTTCAGACCTTTCCCGTCTGTCTGCCTGCAGTTCGCCAAGACCGGGCGTCGCAGCTCAGGAAGCCACAACGGAGGCCTCGCGACCGTTGAGCACCGATCATTGCGGAGGCATGAGCACGCGATTCCAGCGGAATCCGCAGGCCGCTTCATGTTCGCGGCAGCGGTAAAATGACGACTGAAATACAATTTCGTGTTTTGTCAAGCCGTCCAAGCGAATTCACATTCAAACAATACGATTATGCAGACAACACAAACCATCGAGTGGGCTCGCCAGAACGGTATCGAATTGGGTCAAATTGTCAAGGAGTTTTTCCCACAAAATACACAATCCGCACTCTCATCTTCATTTTGCTACCCCTCCTTGCTGGCTATCTTCAGCCCGTTCGGCTTCGTCTTCGGCATCGCTCGTAGGATATCGAGTTCTCTGCGACGCTTTCGGAGGTAGCTGTTGATGCCATCTCGGAATCTGGTCCGAGAGACCTCGATGAAATAGTTCTTCTCCTGCGTTTGAGATCTAGTTCAATCCGAAACAACCTGGGGCGTAAGATCAGCGAGTTCGAGAGAAAATGGATGGCCGTCATCGCCGGTGATGCAATATTGGTTAGGTTGGTTGTTTTCCTGGTGCTGGGTATGACCCCCTCTCTTGCATCCACATCTCCCGAACAGAACGACAACTCCGCCGGCGACAGACAAAAATGCTGTGCGAGGACTGCCTAGAACTGTTCCGCGATCTCTCAGTTTAATTGCGCGAGTTCAGTCGCACACTCAAGGCCAGCTTGTCGGATTGCGAAGCTACCGCCGCTCGGGGTTGCCAGTTCTACTTGTTCATAAAGCGGACGTACCAGGGTCCCGACGAAGAGTGCTTCAGGCTAGACTATGTCCGAAGCAAGCGCATCACCGTGTATCACAACCCGATCGATCACCCCTTTGGGTTCGTAGTGCTCCACCCGAAGAAGGCCGGAGACATCGATAAACTGCTCTATGTAGACATATGCACGTCAGATGGCAAGTAATACCAACTCCCACAACAGCACACAACGGCTAATTCGCTAACATGACCGTGATCAGACGATCCAGCATCCAAAGGCCCGCGCATATCGGGCAGGACTATTTCTGCCCACTCTGGCAGCCAGCAATGTTTGAACCAAATCGCAAAAGTCCTGAAGAACTGCCAGGAGTCTCATGACGACACCTGCACAATTTCGCCTCAACCTGCGCTCCTTCCAGCACGGGTCCTCGATCTGGGGACGCCCAGTAGTAGCCCTATCATCAAACTACTCTGCACCGGAAGGTCCATGAGTGCGCCATACGTGACTCTAAGTCACTGCTGGGGAAAGCCTTCTTCCTCACGGCTGGTCCTAAAACAGAACAACTTGGGGGATATGATTCAAGAGCTTCCGTACGACCGGCTGACGCCCGTCTTCCAAGATGCCGTCACCATGACACGCCACTTGGGCATCCAGTATCTCTGGATCGACGCCCTGTGCATCATTCAGGATTCCAAGTCGGACTGGGCTGGTGAAAGCGTGCGAATGGGGGATATTTACCACCATGCAACGCTGAACATAGCCTCCACATGTTCGCCAGACAGTAACACACCCTTTTTGCGATCACGTCCAAGACAAGAGGAATTCGAGGTGCAGCTCCCATTCTCCAGTTCCAAGTTGGGAATTGATGCCGGCACAATGGTTCTCCGGCCCCGTCAACAGGAAGTGAGGCTGGTCTCTGGGCATCTCGGGCAACCTTTGCAGAGCAGGGCATGGTGCTTTCAGGAGCGTGTCTTGAGCACCCGAACGGTATTCTTCGACGAGTTGCAGTTTCTGTGGGAATGACGAGCCGGCCAGCAGCTTGAGAGCGATATGCGCCGAGCCGACCTCAGTCACCATTTTGCTAAGAACCATCAAGGGAAGCGCAGAACCATGCGACCGTACCTGAAGCTGAGCTCTCAGCCAGAGGCCGAGTATCTGGGGACAACAGGAAGCACTGTGTACGACGAGAACCGGCGGCTTTCCAACTTTTCCAATCATTGGTACCCACTCCTTCTCGAATACTGCATGCGCAACATCACCTAGACGACGCACTTCCTGCCTTGTCGGCTATCGCCAAATAGTACCAACTGGTCACCGGAGATTCCTACCTCGCCGGCATTTGGAAAAGGGACATCCACCGCGGTCTACTCTGGCAATGCACGCCGAAGCACCCTGGCGCCATAAGCCGCAATCCCGGCGCCCCATTCTGGAGCTGGGCTTCGCTCTTCCACGATTCCGTCGATTTCGATCCCTCGGTCGTGTCGAACACAAGCACTTTAGTTGTCCGGAAACAAGATGACCAAAGGGACGCTATCCTCATCAAAGAAGAGCTCGTGCCACTTCTGGGTGACCCGTACGGCCAGTTGAGCTCCGCAGCATTACACATTCGCGGGCTGATGCACGCTGTCGGTCTTCAGGGAAACAGCGATATGGGCCATATCATCACACCTCGGGAGACATTATGTCTAGATGAGCCCGCATCTGGCCTGACAGGTTGGGCAGACCTTGATCCGGACACCGTCAACGAAGAGAATGAGCGGAGGCAACAGGGTAGAGCCGAGCCGAGAAAGTATGTCGCATTGTTTCTCGCGCGTTGGGATGTGCTCCACGATGCCCTCAGCGCCCACCTACGGGGTCTGCTCTTGGCACCAACTGCCGCTGATAGGCAGTTTGTGAGGAAGGGAATTTGGGATTTACAACCGGGAATGCGAACTGCGGAGGAGTTGGCCAGAGTAAAAGTAAATCCCTTTGGTAAACCGTATGTCGATCCGAGGAAGAGTACATTTGAGGGGACTTGGGACGGGTGGACTGAGCGCACTGTGGTTCTTGTTTGACAGCGGCTGCAGGCGCCTTTGTTGGTCTGATGACGATTTTGGCCCCTGTCACAGCTTGGGAACACTCACGTGATTCGACCATCCCAAGGCAGCATATCTCACGAGGCTCTGGCGGACGGTGAGGGGACTAGGAAGTGGTTTCTGATCTGGTAGATCAAGTAGGGGAATACATTAGGCCGTCAATAATGCAGCTATCATTACCTCGCAGATCTACCTCCATCAGCGCCACAGTGTGTGATATTTGTTGGAGGCTGAAGTCTAGACTTTCAATGTCTACGTATATCAGGGCAAGGGGTGTCAAATCAGGCGACCGGGTCGATGCCGAATTGTAGTACGGGTAGTTCCAGTGGTCTCTTGCCCCAGACCAATTGGCTCGAACCAGTTGATGGACGTGAACACGGCCTCGAGACAGTTCAAGCATTTCCATAGGTAGTTTGTGAGTCAACGAGAACCTTGGCTAATTGCTGAGTTCGACAGTTCAGCTTCCGCCGGTCCAATAAACTTTGTGTGCCCTGCAAGGCACTGTGCAGCAACTTTTGGATAAATATTATTCTCCGGCTAGATCCTGCCAAGCCAAGCAGCGCCGTTGCAATAAAATTGCATAATGCTGCGCCGCTCGTCTAAGGTATCACCTGCTTTGTCTTGAATGGGAAAAATAAATAGTGGACGCGATTCACTCGCCGGAATCCAATCCTTGGTCACTTTCTGGGCATCCCTTACGGCCTCACCAACCTAACCGTCAGCAAGATGCATTTCCTCGTCCACGTCACCGTCGCCGCCCTGGCAGCGTCCAGCGCCGTGAATGCCGTGGCCAAGCCCGCACCCATCATCACCGCACCTCCCGACGCGATGCTCGCGCATCAACAATTCCCCCGCCAAGCCGGCGCCGTTTCGGACGGGTGCGAAGCCCAGTTCGCCTCCCTGGTGCGCGACCTCCCGAAACTCACCGCCTTCCCGGGCCTGGTGCCCTGGCTCGGCTCCGAGATCAGCAGCGCCGTCGCAACTGCCACGCCCGCCTACAACCTCTGCGATGACTATGCCCTCTCGGCGCGCGTCACGCCGCCGCCCGAGCTCTCGGCCGCATGGTCAACGGTGCGCAGCCAATCCGCGTCGTGGGTAAGTGCGCACGGCACCGAGGCCCAGATCCTGGCGTCGAGCTGCCGCACTGCCGACATCAGCAGCGTCAAGTGGGGGTTCCAGCTCGAGGAGCTCGCCGTCACCGACAAGGCCGGCTGCGAGAGCGTCTACAGCAAGTACCTTGGCTTCGTTCCTACCATGCCAAAGGCCACGGTGCCGAGCATGACGTCCATTGGCGTCTTTACGACCGTCACCCCGGGCATGACGGGGACGTCGACGTCGACGGCTGGCGAGACCGCGGCCAAAGTTTCGACTTCGACGAGCGGGAACGCGGCGCCGCCGAGGGAGACGGGGTTCCTTGTGGCGGCGGCGGCGGCTGTCTTGGGAGCCGCTGCATTTGTGTAACGGGGGGGGGTGAGGAGCGCATGTGGAGGATACATTTATATATCTAAAGGCTATGTGCTTGATCCACATGGACTGCAAGCAGTTTTAAATTTCTAAACGTTTTGCCAATGGTGGTTGACTGTTGGGACGGCTCAGGCTGGGCGACCTACTAGACGCCTCGCTTGAAGGTTTGCGGGCCCACGGTCCTCAGCGTACAGAACCCCGCCACGTCGCTTGATGGGTTCAGGCCGGAACTAGATTACCCCGTTCCGACACCTGGGATCCGTTGCTGATTTCCTCTGGATCCACTCTCGTTTTCTTTCGGCTTTGGAGCACCGCCTCCACAATCGCACCCGAAAAACGAAGACAACCCACCTAGAAGGCAACAAGGAAGCTTGCTTTATTACGAAAGCGCAACGCCACCCCACAATACAGCAACTGGTCGCCCGTTTTGCCGCCCTTGCAACAATGTTGCTTCAGCGCGTGGCTCGGACGCGTCTTGGTCGCGTGACTACCAGCCCAATCTTGCGGACTTCATGCTAGACTTGATTTCTGCCTCAAGAGATGAGAGGCCTGGAACAGATTTGAAGAGACCAAGCGGAAACTCATCTTGCGCGAGCTCCGGGTTCCCGTAAACAAGTAGAGGTGTCCGTTCCCCGGTTGCGGCTCTCCTACGTAGTTCCCATAGGATCTTGCGCGAGATGATTTCTAGACTTTTCCCGGGAAACGCAAGTGCTAGCTTAGTGTCTTTGACCAGCATAGTAACACACTCTGTCGCTGCCTCATCTGCGGAGGACAAACTGAGCGCCGTGGAGTTTCTGTAGACCTTGGTTGTAATATTCTTGTTCGTCTCGAATTTGATCCTCTGTCGTCTCATGGCAGCTCGTAAAAGCAGGATATCCACCAAATCCTGTGCTGTCAGAAGCATGATGTCGACAATGCTGGTCAAAAACGAGGGTTGCCATATGACGCCCTCAAAGAAGACTGTCACAAGCTTCATGACCGCCTGAGTGTATTTCCCCGACCGTTCGGCATTGTTCATGCCAAGACATGCTAGCACATCTAGGCACAGTTTATTGTATCTCACTCGGCGTCCTTCGGGGTCATGCTGGAAATGAACCTGAGCTAGGCATTCCAGTACTGTCTGCTCTTCTGGCTCCAGCATGAGCCGGCCTCTTGAACTCAATGTGGTAGGATGCAGTCTCTGATCTAGCATCTGTCGCATATTGTGGCATCTCATTTCTCTTGTGAGTCGATAGGCCGTGCTGCCTCTCTTGCCAATTTGGTGTAGTGGGACTTCTTGGTCCAGGAGAATGATAAAACAATCAACCGAACCACCCACGACAGCCCAATGAAGCGCGGTCCAGAGAGTTGAGTCCAAGACTGCCACATCCGCTCCGTGCCTGAGATGGCACTGCAAGACTGCGGATTGGCCATTGTAACAAGCCCAATGAAGGGGTGTCATCCCGTCGTTGTCGCCCTGGCTCACGTTAACTAATTGTTTTCTTGGAGCTAGAATGATCCCATACGCCACCGCTGCACAGCCTCACAGGCCTGCTTTAAGCCCTTCCTCTACATTTCTGGCATATACTGGTCCATGTTGTGGGATAGTACGTGACATCCTAGGCTAATTCCTAGGACAGTACATAGTACAGCGGATGCAGCACTCATCGCAACCGGTGCATGTCTCACTGTGGAACGTTTCACTGAGGGTATGGAGCTCATGGGAGCAGCGGAAGTGCAGTTGTAAAGTGACTTGATTAGGTAGAAAGGGGGGGGAGCGAAGCTCCCTGTGTGTGAGGAGAGCACATGACCAAAGGCTCCTACGCTCCAGCCTAGCCTGGAGCGGTAAGGCGCCTGCGCGCCTGAGCGCCAAGAACTGCCGCTGCAGTTCGACAGGTGCTGTTCGCTGACCCCAACTGTCCACGAATCCAAGGAAGAGGGCCGTAAGTGCCAAGGATTATTTTGCCTTGAAGAACGTTGTTAACGAAGCATTCTTGTCAATTCTTCTCGACTTATCTGGTTGAAGCCGGTTGTTAGATGCTTGCTTACCCGGATCCGACTACGTGGGAGATTTGAATGATGTTTCGGCTATAAAATTCTGGGATCTTGACAAGCGAAAAGCTGTAGCCATTGTCGCCGCACTTGAACTCCAAAGAGGGAAAGCTGCAGTTAGAGGCGTCGCATCTCGTCTCGGATGGCTGGAGGGTGACGCTAAACGTGGTAACTTGGGTCTCCGAATCCTGCTCGAGGAGCATATTGCGGTCGTTAAACCAGATGTCCTCGGACTGCTGTATTGCCTGAGTTGTCGAAACTGCGAGTGCAGTGACGCTGAGGGCTAAAAGCGAGAGCATCTGCATTATGATGTCCGAGTCCGATTTCGCTGCATATCACTGTTGGCCATCGACAGGTTGATAAGCGAGAACGCAATCAACATACTGTATCACGGCATTTGGAAAACTACCTAATATGGAAGACACCTTAGTATGAAAGATCTCAGTCCGGGTTGAGACGACACCCTTTCTTGAAATGATCGAAAATTTGTCCTAAAGTCATTGCATTTCCAGTGTAATGAAGTTAAGGTAACAGGTAACTGATAAGCCGTAAAAGCGTGGGGCAAACGCCTCGCCGCTCTATACCAGAATAGTGCTAGCCTGCCGTGTAGTACGCCCTTCCGGTGACATCACCTCTTCGAGTTTACTTTTACCCCGCCTGATCCGAAATCACTCCCCAAACTACACCTCGAAGCAACGACAACCGGAAACCAACTAACTGAACCAACACCACCCTCACTATGTCCAACGACGAGATTATCCTCTTTGACATCCCCAGTAAACCCCCTTGTAAAAGCTGGTCTTATAACCCCTGGCGGAGTATTTGCCCCTATTTACAGCTCAACCAGACCACAACATTAACAATACCCGAAAAATAGCGCGGATGCTTCTCAACTATAAGGGTCTTAAATACCGCACCGAATGGGTAAGTGTCTTCGCCTTCAAACGATAATCCCAGTTCTAACCACGTCCCTGTATGTAGCTGGAATACCCTCAAATCCGCACCCGTCTCGAAAACCAGTGAGTCTTCCCTCCCTCTTACCCCTTTTTCTATCCCCTTTTCAACCCCCTCTTTCACCCAGTCACTAACCCCCTGTCTCCCACAGCATCCCCCCACCCCCCA
>Ga0247758_1001958_pt1 | contig 12975 bp, 10 predicted proteins | sample UWRJL156409C4_FD_180950 | JGI IMG/M metagenome (GOLD analysis project Ga0247758, IMG submission 180950) | Plant litter microbial communities from Arlington Agricultural Research Station in Wisconsin, United States - UWRJ-L156-409C-4 | ecosystem: Environmental > Terrestrial > Plant litter >...
GAAACCCGGCTTCGGCCATTATCGCCCGGCCTGGGCCTGGGCGGGGAACTGGCTGCGACGCGGCATCACGTCGCTGGGATACACAGACAAGACGTAAAGCACTTTGTGCACGAACAATAAACAGTGACGCTGGTATCAATGCTGTCCCTCGGAACAAAGCGGGCTACCACGTCCTGTCAAAACGCCTCGAAATAGAACCGAGCAGTCTTGACGTGCTTGCAATTGCGATATGTAGAAATGAGAAATATATTGTACTGCAACAGGTCACAGCTTTGGCAACAATTCTCATCTCCCCCTTTTTTGCTGCTCGCGTTCTGCAAACCGCATTCTGCGTAGGACTGCCGCGCAATATGGCGCGCAGCGGCAAGCCACAGCTATGACGCACCAGGCAGACAGCTCAGATTTGCCGGCGATGAATCACCTCTCGCCTCTCACCTATAGCATCTCGCATTTCCCAATCGATGAACGCGACCGAACGCAGGCAGACGGCCCAATTCTTTGACGGGAACGCTCAACTCAGTAGTGAATGGCCCAATTCTCCTGATCGGTCCGTCGTGGCTCTGCTTCAAGCTTTGGCAAAAGTCAATCCGCACTCAGGTGCAGCAGGCGACTGGGGAGGGGGTGGCTCTCAGCCTTACCCAACCACAATCACGCTTCCATGCAACGGCAGCCCCACGCTCGCCGAAACAAGCCTATCCACACCTTGAGCTTGCCAACCTTGTGTGAACGTCCTGCAACCGCACTGCAATGGAGGGAGGCCGCCCACCTGACACCCGTGAGATCGGGGCCTCGTGGGCCTCACGACGGATCGCTCGGGAGCGGGGGATTTGGAATCAGGATGGCTGTCACATCGCGATTAGTTAAGTATGATAAGGATTATGTTATCTGTCGTATTCCTCAATCGCATCTGCCGCTTTGCGCACAGGATGGCAATGTGCTGCGCGAGCGCTGGCCATCTCCCGTCACTAACACGCGAACGGATGGGTGCAACTGAGACAATGACGACAAGCAAGCGAACCCCATGACAACCTGCCCAGTCACCTGACGGTGAGATGGTGTCGAGCTGTCTGAGAGCAGGGACTGCAATCGGCACCTGTGTGTGTGGGAAGGGGGAGAACGGATCAGGGACCGGTGCAAGGGGGCGGGCAGGCATTGGAAGCGGGCGGGCAACCAGTGCACAAATCTTGATAGAGCCACCCCACCCCATCTTCGTGCAATCTCACAAGCAGAAGCAGGGAACTGTCTGTCGCCGTCGGGGGTGCAAGGGCATTTGGTTCTTGGTCAGGCTACTACAAGGGAGAAGCTGTTGATATATCACGCTCAGTTAATAGGCGTCACGCGGCGCGCACCAAGCGTGTTGTGCGGAACGCGTGGAAGTGAGGCCAGAGGATTGCCAGAGTGTAGCTTCGGCGCCGCCTTCTGTTTCGCTGCAGCAAGGTCGTTCCGCGCTGTTTTGCAGATCCAACAGATTGCTGGCAAGTTCCCATTTGCTGCTCATTCCAGACTGGTCAAAACATGCCGCTGCTTTCTTCCTGTCAGGTACCCGGAGTGGTTGTCGATCACGAGGCCGACACTGGTCCGCGAAACAGTGGACTGCCCTTTTGAGCCGACCTGCAGCACGTCGACACCACCAGCTTTCTCTGGACGGGCAGCTACCCTGCCACGCTTCTGCTTTGGCATTGGCACCCCAAGCTGTATTCCTGAGCTGGCGCTGCTGTTGTTGGAGGCGTTGGTATTGCAGGACCTTGTTGTGCTGCGACAACTGGTGCCATGGCTCCGGGCGCTCTACGCTCCAGAGAGCATGAATGTGTCGGAAATTGAGAGGTTGAGGAGGGTCCAAGACGTCAGCGTGTCAATGCACTTTGTCGACTGGTTCTCCCGGGAAACAAGCCCATTCGGCGGGGAGGGGGAGCCGGGCTGGAGCGGAGGGCGGGTGTTGGCAGTGTGGGGTTTGTTTGGCCAGACTGTTCCAGTCCCAGCAAACACCGGCGGTGGTGCCCGGCCGGGTGCCTTGCGGGCTGCGTCTGCGGTTTGCCTCGCCTGAGCGACGGTCCTCTTGCGATTCGATACCGCAGCCAACCGAAAGATGGAAAACAGCACTTTGCGTCCTGAGACCTGCGCAGCCGACGGGCAACTGATGCAGGTGTGTGAGAGCTGCGGTGATGGCAATGGTGTTCCGTTGGCGACCTTGATGCGGGGAACGCTGTGATTTGACGCCTCCACGTCTCCACGCCTCCGAACCCGCAACTGCGGGCGTCTCGCCCTGTCTTGCTCAACCCCTCTCCGGCAGCTCGAGACAAGGCGAGAAGGGGCCTCTTGTCGGCTCGGTATCGTGTCTGTTGGTTGTGGCACGGCCGGCGAGGCCCTGGCGGGATTGAGCAATGAATGATGAACAGGTGTTGCTGCCCCGTCTTTCAGACCTTGCTGGACTGAACCGAATCAATTGGCCAATCGCGCAGGTCAATCCCTGCAGCACGGGGCTGTTTTGTCTTCTCCTTTGTCCATCTTCTGCGAGCGACCACGGCATCCCCCGGCGTCTGTTAGTAAATTGCCCCTCAAATGAATACGGTCGATAGGACGCAATGTAGACTTCCGCCACTCTCTCCGAATCACCAGCGTGTCTCAATGCGGAAGGCAGCCACTGATTGACGAGCGATGATGAGGGGTTGCAAGCGCAGTCGAGCTGCCCCTCCCTCGCGGAGGAGGGGTGATAAGATAGCGTGGAGCAACCGCCCACGGCAGAGCACATCGTGCATTTCTCGACTGACGACAGATCTTGCTGTGGAACCCCCCAAACCCCCCTCTGGACATACACCCTCACACAGATCTCTTGTCTGCCGGTGGCTCGAGAGCTGCGACATCGGTCAGAGGGCAGTGGTCTGTCCAAGTGACACTTACATGTGAATACCGAGTTGGAGGCCAAATGATGGTCACGAACCCCTCGTCTTTGGAGAAGCAGCGGCCGTCTGGGAAAGCGAGGAACTGAGACCACAGATGGGTTCCGTATACCCCACCACGAGAGTAGGCCCTTTTCGTAAGGCATCATGTGAACCGCTGTGGATGAACACAGAGTGGTAGCCAGATTGCCGTGTGTGCCATCCCGTCTTTCGGTAGCTCGAATACCATGTACATATCCTGGCCTTCAGATCAATGATCTGCCCTCACTAGCCGAAGATAGAGGAATCGATACCCTCCGTTGGATTTTGACCAGCCAGCCGCCAACGCTGGTGTGCTTGGCCACCAATATTCCAACATCAAGAAGGTTGGTAACTGAACCAGCCAGAATTATCCTTAAATCCTGGCTAGCTTACCTCATCGTAAAGCTCTAAGAGCTACCATAAACAAGCTCGAGCAAGTAAGGTAATTGTCATACACAGCCTGAGTTTGGGAATGCTTGGGCTGACCTAGGTATGCTGGTGCAAAGCTAGGCAGCATGGCTGCGGCGCCAATGGAGCGATATGATTCATCAATCCATGGCTCGCCTCCATTGAGTCAATCGTCAATTGCGCGGCCTGGTCATCATCGCCGAGAAGGCAGCAGCCTGCCACGAATGGATCCCCAATGGCAACGCATCCACGCAACTACCAAATTCTGGCCGGTGCCAATTGAGTTTGCCTGAAATCCTATTTGTCTACCAGACGAGGCCCGCGAGTGGCAGAAGCGTCGTGAAAAGCAAATGGAGAAGAAGAGTTGGGGCACGCCTGATTGCGCATACTTCAGGGCTCCAAACCGTGGAGCAATATCCCGTGGGGGCCTCAGTGTCTGCTGCGGCGTCAGAGGCGAAGTCGTCTCATCATGTCCAAATCCTCCCGGATCATTCGGGTGGTGTCTGTGAAGCCGGATTGAAGTTGCGGTTGGCGTGTGAGCTGACATTCGGGGAGATACACAGTAAAATCCGACACTCAAAGTCCGACGCGGAGTCGGGTCAACAGAGTCGAGATAGAAGTCGGCTGCGTCGGCTGACGGTGGTGCGTGTAAAGTCCGCAGCGCGGAGTTACCAGCGAGCTCGGAAGACGTCAATGGAAAGACGGAGGCAACAATTCCAATTTGCATTCTTCGGCGGTCAACAGCTCGGTCGGTGTCCATCATGATCGGTTGGTGACTGCTCCGTCAGGGCAGGACCACACGTCGGATTCCATCAGGCTGGGTTGTGAGCGAACCCAGCCTGCTGCATCCACACCCCTCCCTTTGACGCCTGGCACAAGCGGGGTACATTGTGACTGCCAAGAGTACCTCGCAACTTCCCATCGCGTTATCGATAAAGCAACCGAGCTAGGCCAAAACAGGACGTTGGGGTTTCGACTTCATGCCTCCCGCAGCCAACGATCGCTGGCCGAAGCCAGGACTGCACACACTGGCAGCCAAAACTCCCGCCCACGACCGATGAGTCACAGGCACCCTTCCACAGACGCGGACGACAGACCCCTTCTCTGCCTCTAATTGACCTGCATTGACAAGGTGCACGAAGCGGACCACTTCCTTTGTCCGCGGTCGGCCTGATTGGCCAATTCGCCTCCCTGACGTCCTTGCGGTGCTTTTTCGACCGCTTCGCACCATCCCATGTGGCAACATCCTGTGGGCGATGGTGGCTTCCCACCGTTCAGACGACAAACGACGGCCAAGCTGCCCCACGCGATGAGCTGTCCTTTGCAGCTTCCAGTCAGTTCAATCAGCTAGCTCGTCTGCCGCGAGCTTTCGATGCCCAACCAGTGCCAATTAGCTGCCCAATTGGGGATCAATTGAGTCGGTGAAGTGGCGATGAGCTCAAGGCCGCCAGGAGCCGCTCAGCTGCCGCCAAGTGTCAGCTTTCTGTTCTCCTCACATCCCCCTCCTGTTCTCTCCACCACGATGAAAGCACCGCTGACAACCGTTTCTATAGTGCAGGGAGCGACCTCGCAACCGTTCCATGTTTGTGGGGCAAGCACGACTTTTGCGAACCTTCTGCTGCCGCCGCGTTCGGGGCGCCGGCGGTGTCGAGCATACTTTGAAGTCTCCCAATGCGATATCCCAGTGGGCCGTTGGATGAAACCATCAAGGCAAGTGCCTTCAAGCACACGCACAAATACATACACCTCACGCGTGGAAATCAGCATATTTCTCATAGTACAACGTAATTCTCCGCGTTGCACCCGCCAACCTTGAGAGGAGGTGGATAGAGTTTGCCTCAGAGCTAGTTATGGGCGTAACTAGCTCCGCCGTTTCTATTTTTTTCGCGATCTGCCATGTCCCCGTCATGCACGCCCAACCACAAGGTGGCTCACGGTTGTCTGACGACGTTGGGGGGCTTGCTTTCTGCAGAGCAATGTATTTCCTTGGAATCCCAATGCTTCGTACCAAAACCTACTGCTCTCGCTGGACTCGATTGTTGAGAGACATCTAGGTTTCACACCCAATTGGGTCTCTCTCTCGGCAGAAACACGCTTCGGTTGAGAGCCGTCGTCGCGAATGCGAATACAAATACAAAGAAACCCTTCGCTCTACAATCCAGGTTCGAGCATTTTACAAACTTCGCATCCAGGATAAGCTTTGCTAGCGGCCCAAGGCCAAGCGACCAGACGCGTGCTCATTTTCCTATCCGCCGCCAGAGGCGATCCGAAATCCAACTGCCGTGAGGCTCTCGCTGGATCGTCCAATGGTTTACCCTCCCGCCATCAGGCACCGCAGGAAACAATAGGCTTTCAAGGTTGGAAACAGCGGTCCATGGTCACCATGTGCAAGTGGGAGTACTGCATCTTAAAAGTACTTGACGCAGAGGCCCGGACAAAGAGCAAAGAGAGGCTCGACTGGATGCCAGCAGCAGAAGCAACCGCTTGCGGAACCAATCCAAAGGGGACTTGATCTGGACGCGACCGCCAAAAGGGAGTGGGTTCGGGTCGAAACCTGCCGCTTCAAGAGATACCCCCAAGTACCGCAGGTTGGGCACAAGTACCTGACGTACTTTATGCGAGCCCGACTTATTTTTGCCTGACCGACCGGGGTCAAGAGGACGGCGCGGGTGACTGGATTGGCTGACTGGACCGCAGTGGCTGAGGGGGTGTGACTCGGAGCGGCGGGCGACGAATGACTCCTCGAGTGGCAGGGGGTGCTGGACGAGACACGGAAGGCAAACCAGACCCACTTGGCATTCTCACCCCCCCTCACCCCTCCCTGAGCGCCATCGACCCCAGATTCGTGCCTCCCCAGGGTCGGGGGCCCGCTGGCTGTGGATGCCCGTGTCAGGCAGAGCCATACGTTCACGGCCCGTGGGAGTGCAAGCAGCAACAGCAACACCCAACAGCTGGCGACCAGGACACTCGCATTTGAGACGACGCGCGCGCTGTGCGCCGTTCGACAGTTCGCCCGCTGTGTGACTGCTGTCGCAATCGCCCGCCAGGTCCTGCGCTGGAGCCTTGGGCCGCCTGCCAGCTCATGAGCAACTTGGTCCAAGTTGGTCTGCCCACCTATACACCCCCTCTGGCTGTCGTTTGCCCATCTGCCCGTCTGCTCATTTACACTCGCTCACCCTCCTGATCATTTCTCCCTCCTCTTTCTCTCTTCTCTCGCCCTTTGCCTCGCTCAATTGGTATTGCGCATCTCTGCTCGCACATCATCGCACTGCCGTTATCAAGCAACAATTAAGTTACGGGGAGTACCTTCCTGCTTCGCCACACTTAAACCTTCCAGTGGTTTCCACGCCTACCTACCGGCCGAGACGCCACCCGCTACCCCCATTGACGCATTCTCATAACTATTGTTGTCCACCCCCAATGGGTTGAGTCGCAAGGACACATTGGGCGCAGATAATCGAACGCTTCCGTATTGTTTCGATATCCGTCGAATTGAATAGACAATCCTCACGACCCATTCACGCTTCCGACAATTGCTTAGCAATCAGACAAAGGGATCGCTTGGGACCCCGACACACACCAACGTATATACTTCCACCACGCCTCCGATCTCACCACTACAATTCCTCTCCGCATCCACCAGAGACCGACCAAGGGGCCTACTACGACAAATTGACCGCCTCCCGTCGACCAACACCCTTTGCGCTCACTCAATCCGCTAACCCACCGCCTGGCGCATCATCATCGGCCCATTGATGTCGCTGCCCTCACTTCGCCACCCAGCGCCGCACCAGACAGTCATTCGCGAGATGTCTGATAGACCGACGGCTTCGACTTCCCCCCTCCAACAGACCTCGCTTGAAAGGGATCGTGCGTCCCCGACAATCCATTGCTCGCTGCCTTTCTCGTCCGCCTCCTTTCTGCCCCCGACCCCGACAAAGGACACTCAAGACATGCGCGCAGAGTCCAGCACGCCGTCGTTGGCGGTGGATTCCAAGAAGCCCTGCGACATCAGCAACCTCATGTCACCCCCGGAGCCTGCTCCCTATGATAGCTTTATGCAGGCGGACATGTCGATGAAGTCGTCACAGCGCCCAAACCTTCCACTCGATGTGCGGCCGGGTCTGCGGCAAGCCCCGCTCTCGCCTCCCTTCTCACCACCAAGCTCGAGCTGGGCTGTTGCGACCGGTTCGGTACCTCCAGTCAGCCTTGGCGGCCAAGATCCAATTATCTTCCCGCCAGTCGAAAACACGGCAAGTCCACCGTCAGGACCTCTGTTCGTCCCGACCGAAGATACGATCAAGGCGGCAACGAAGCAATTGGTTGACGAGCATATCGCATTCCGATCTACTAGCCTGTTCCGTGAGGCGACGCCCCCGAGGCGGGAGGACTACGAGCTGGCGCTATACTTCAAATCTAATTGTCTGAAGATGTTTGCGGAGAACCCGAAGGCATACTTGCGTAAAGAGCGCGAGCTGCTTCGGGCTGACCGCAAGAACACTGCCATGGCACGGCCTTTGGTGAAGTTGCCTCCCATCCTCCCAGCCTCGAGGCCCACGTTACCGAAGCCTCAAGTCCCTCGATCGACTGCTGGGCGTATCCAAAAGCCCAAATCCCCAACTAAGATCAAGGCTCCAGGGCCGAGGCCTATCCGAGCGACGCCTACGACAGTACGTCAAACTATCCGTGTCAGCGCTACCCCTGAGCCACGAGTGAGGACGGTTGCGCCAAACCGGGAAGACAAGGACTTCCACGCCCTTGAGGACTATTGCCCACCACTCAACTCGCTACCCAACAAGGCAAACAGCCTAAAGGTTGATTGGAAAGGCAATGCTCTCGACCTGAGCAAGGACCCCCACGCGTATCTCCTACATCCTGATGAGCTGGCCCTTGCTGCTGGCCTCCGCTTGGATTGCGCCACTTACCTCACGAGCAAGCGTCGCATCTTCATCCGCCGCCTCGAGTGCGCGAAGCAGTTCCCGCCCAAGGAGTTCCGGAAAACCGATGCGCAGCAGGCTTGCAAGATCGACGTCAACAAGGCCTCTAAGCTTTGGACAGCGTACGATAAGGTGGGCTGGCTCGACTCGAAGTGGATACAGAAGTACCTCAACAACTGAGCCATCCACGCAATGGATAACGTTCAGCACGCATCCTTTTGTTCTCTCCTCTGGACTGGATAACTTGACACATCTCAACACTTTCGGCTTTCCATTTGTCTGCGGCCAGCGGTTTTATTTCGGGCCAGCTCAACGGTCCCCTCAGCGTCATCAGTCACATCACGGCACTTCCGTTCTACGATACAGCATCTAGGGATTTTTATTCAGATACCCGGAGTGCGGCATATTCGCCTCTCGAAGACTTCATATCGAGAGTCGTCCCAGTTCGCAGCCCCCTTGTTGTCACTCCACACAGCACTTGTCATTTTTCTCATTCGGTACGGGTACTCAGGTCGCATACGCACATTCGGTTGGTTTTGGGTGGTTGAAGCGTCGTCATTTATCTCACTTGGTTTTATCTCTCCACTCTACAGCAGGGTACGAGTCGGAGGCGGGTTGGGCGGAGGGAATTTGATTTGGATGACTGCCATGAGAACTTGGCTGTTCATTTTGCATGCACCGGCGGCGTTGTTATTGTTGGCTTCCCAGATGTCATCACATTGGAATGGACGGAGAGATTGGAATCATAATGCCTATACCCCAGTTTTGTTCCTGCTATCCACGATTTTCGGGATGGATGCTCGTCATATGACGGCCACAGCGGCGCCATTTCATTTGTTGTATTGGGGATGGGCGGTCCTGTAACAGACACGGACTCCGTGGGGGGTCTTGATGTGTTTGGGTGGTAGTTTGCTTTCATCTGGATGGCGATGTTGTCTGATCAACACGCCATCCCGTCTCTTCGTCATTAGCTTCTCTCCGAGGTTTGCGCTGTTCTCAACATCGCCAGGCTACGGGCAGTCGACCGCAGGCTTCTAGTTTAGGCTAGATATCTAATCAACGAATTGACTTTACTACACGTTTACTACAACCCAATGTTTTTTTATCCATTGATCGCGAACTGAACAATCAGAAGAGATCCTAACCAGAATGATCGTCGATCGCGGCTGCATCGTATCCTAGACTCCAGTGCTTCAGATCTCATGCGGATGCAGAATGTGCTGTGTGATCAAGCATTCCCGGCGGACAGGTCGCCGGGCGATCCCTCAGATCCAAACCGCCACTGAGATCTGGCCCGCAGCGGCTTGCAAGGGGCCCCCGGGAGCCCTAGCGGGCCGCCGAGCGCTGCCGCCCTCCATGATGTCATTTTTGCAGGGAAGGTTATCTTTATCAGTGGGGAACATCAATTCTTTATCGCGGACTTCGAGTGTCGTCCAAAATTGCAACGGACTCGGAGACACGATATCGTCGTACCATTTTCCTTGTTATCTATTGCGGGGCTCAGCTTGCTCCTTAATTCCTTGAAACGGGGAAATCAGCACTCGTGACGAGCTGACATCGTTGCAGGATGTTGGCTCGTCATCCGCGATCTGCGAGGGGGTGTGCACATCAAATACACCCCCGCCGACGTCAATTGACCTCGTTTACCCTTCCTTGTCCGGGGCGGATTCTTCAGGACGGCAGCTGCACTGCATCCTGGCCTGCATTTGCGTCAATTGCGCGGTTCCGAGGACTTAACCGGGTAAGCCTGCTCGCCTCGCGTTTTTGCCTCGATTCTTTTCTTGGTACACTAGGTTCAAAACAGAGGCTCGCCGAGGAAGCTTTCCTGGAGGGTGCACCATACTTTTACGTCTCCTTGTCGTCAAAGCCCACCGCCTACATTGAGCCTACTGTTGCCGTACTCACACGAAAACCTTCTAGAAGGGCGCCCGTATCGCTGGCCCTCGCGAGGGTTTCATCAAGTTTCGAGGTTCCAACTCCGGCTTCGCGCCCGTTGAGATTGAGTTGTGAGGGGCGGGCGGGGCAAGTTCCATTCCGACGGCATGGCACGCACGTCACGAAATGGAGGGTGAAAATTCTGGTCAGAGAAAAGTCAATCTCTTCCCCGTATTACCGTCAATTGAAGAGGAATTGAACTTCACAGCGCCACAATGTGGATGAAACCTAATTGGAATCGTTTTGTGGCTTACTTGTGATCAAAGGCGTGACCACTCTCGGCCTTCGGGACAGATATGGCGTAATCCGGTGAGACCTTGAAGGTGTCGCCGCAGTCGGTTGCGGAAACCAACGACTCCCCATCCGAGATCTTGTGAGAAAGCGAAGAAGGTTGCTGAACATAAGATCTTGCATGGCGTCAACCAAGCGGAGAATTTTGGGAGAATCACATCGAATTTTGGGTGGGAGAGCAGATAGTACAAGAAAAAGCGACCCGCGCCCTTCTCGGATGAGACACCGCAGCCTCATCATTCTTCGCACTTCTTCGTCCTTCGTTTGAATCGATCTTGGTGCGTGTCGTTGTACCACAGATCAGTCACCGTCCATTCTACGGATCGACAGACACTGCCAACCTGCCCATCACCAGCTGGGACTCTCCTCATCATGTCTGCTGTATATACAAAGGCGACTTCATCCTGGCTACTGTCGCCAAGATGAAGGACGGGAGACGGCATCCTGGTCCAATCATCAGCCAGATCGAGCCTCGCGTTCCCTCGCAAAAGCTGCACCTGCAGCGGTTCATCTCCTTATGATGACTTTTCGACTGACAAAGTGAGCTTTTAGGTGCCTTCTGTTTTCTGAGAGTATCCCGGACAGAATAATGGCCGGGTTTGGATCGCGGCCGGCGTCCCGGAGAGCGGAAGTACCATGGAGCCTACGTACCCTGGAGCCGGGATTCACGGAAACGGCACCAAGCCGAGCTGGCATGTTCTGGACACAATCGCCGGGACAGCGATCACGACCGTGGGTCAAGTCAAAGGAAAAAGGACTTCAGGAGGAAGTGGCGATGCTTGAGTGTAGGGAATCCCTATCACTGACAGCGCTTTGTCCGTTAACTTGACCCGCGTTGTCGGGGATTTCGATTTCCTCTGTTGAATCATCGTCATTTTCTTACAAAGTATTTTCTCTTTTGGCTCGACTCTTCTTCCTGATCACTGCATCCACTTGCATTCCAAACACAAAGTTATTCTGCTCCGGACCAGGCAGAGACTCCGAAGAGAACGGGAATACTTGCGACAATGGTTCCATTCTAATCAGTTATTGTGGCCGAGTTACCGAGATCATTGCCGGATCTATCCCGGACCTATCTAAATTCCTCGGCCTCGGCTTCTTAACGCTCAAAATCGGATACACATTTGGGTTTATCACCGATGATTTCATCTGACCAGGATGTTATGGTTTTTCTTCTCGGGACGCGGATATTCAACTACATCGCCAAGCTCAGCTGACGGTCATCGAGTACATTTCGCAGTACGCAGACGCTCGGAGTTGTCTCCAACGAGACGTGTCCTGATCCCATTGACATGGGACCACCAACAATCAACATTACTTAGATTTTGGAAACGAGACTACCTAACTAGGCTTTTGTACCTTAGATCTAGCACATCAAACTTCGGGGGAAAAAAAAGCTTATTGCCTTGATCTCTCTAACAAAGTCCATTAAATACCGGTCAGTCATGCGCAGAAGCTCCCAACATGGACCATCTCAGCTCAGACAAGACCCTCGTCGAACCCAACCTCGGCCCTCCCTCGCCGACAGTCCATCTCACCAAACCCTCTCTTACTCACCAACTCACAACCCAGCCGACAAATTATACCCCCCATCCACCGCCAGCGTCTGCCCATTCAAATACTGATTCGCCGCAAACACCAACACCGCCTGCGCCATATCCACATCCTTCCCCGGCCTCCCCGCCGCAAACTTCTCCTTATACTTCTCACTCGACACATGGCTCTTCTGAAACTCATCGCTCTCCCCCGCCGCCATCTCTGACGGAAACACCCCCGGCGCGATGCTATTCACACGAATCTTCAGGCCATTCTCCGCAATCTCCGCCGCCAGCATGCGCGTTAGGTGTATCGCCGCGGCTTTGCTGGCGTTGTAGCTGAAGTGGTGCTGCGCGCTCTTGACCAGCCCGCTGATGCTGCTGGTGTTGATCGCGGTTCCGGACCACCAGGCGTGGCGCTCTGTGCTGGCCTGCAGGAGGGGGAGGAAGGCGGTGGTCATGAAGAAGGTGCTGGCGACGTTGGTGGCGTAGGTGTTGGTCCAGTCCGCGAGGGTGGTCTTTTCGGTGTCGAAGAGGTTTTGCTTCATCTCCTGGGCGGAGCTGGATTTTGTGGTGACGGAGGCGCTGTCGATGCCGGCGTTGTTGACGAGGATGCAGAGGCACTTCTCGCGAGAGGAGATTTCCTGGACGAGCTTGGCTACGTCGGACTTTTTGGTCACGTCGGCGACGAAGGGGATGATTTATCCTTCGATGTCGTGGTTGTACTTGTCTACGATGGTGGAGAGCTTGGAAGAGGAGGGCCCCGCGATGTAAATTTTTGCGCCGTTCACAGCCAGGGCTTGCGTGATCATGTGGCCGATTCAGGAACCACCACCTGTGACAAGGGCGACGCGGTCTTTCATATTGAAAAGAGAGTCGCGGTTGAGCTCCGCGTGGCTTGCTGCGGCGGCGCTTTTCGATGACATCTTGCTGAATAGCGGGCTTTGAAGA
>Ga0247758_1001961_pt1 | contig 12961 bp, 12 predicted proteins | sample UWRJL156409C4_FD_180950 | JGI IMG/M metagenome (GOLD analysis project Ga0247758, IMG submission 180950) | Plant litter microbial communities from Arlington Agricultural Research Station in Wisconsin, United States - UWRJ-L156-409C-4 | ecosystem: Environmental > Terrestrial > Plant litter >...
AATCTCAGAAACGGTACGGAAACCGCAGCGCTGGCTCTGGCGTTTCTCGCGGCGGCGAGCATCACAGGGCGGCTCACAGGCGGTTGGCTCGTGCTGCGCATGAGCGTCCGCACCTTCGCGCTCCAACTGATGGCGGTGCAGGCGATTGCATTGCTCGCGCTCGCTTATGTTCATGAACGCTATGCAATTCTGGTGGCGACGGTTCTGTTCGGCGTCACCATCGGCAATTCGTTGATGATGCATCCGCTGCTGCTCGCGGAAAAATTCGGCACGAAGGAATATGGCCGCATTTATTCCATGAGCCAGTTCATCGGCATGGCCGGCGTCGCCGGCGGTCCGCTCGCGATGGGTTTCCTCTACGACTGGACCGGCGACTATTCGCTTCCTTTTCTTGCCGGAGCCGTTGTGACCGTATTCGGACTGCTTGTTTTGCAGTTCGGCTCGCGCCGCTAGATCGGCGCTGAAGGAACCAAAGTTCCATCGCGGCGTTTCTCACCCGGGCTGCATCAGGTGAGAACATGCTTCGCTACGCCGTCATTTTTCTGATTTTGTCGCTGGTCGCGGGTGCGTTCGGCCTGACCAACATTTCGTCGCTGGCGAAGAAAATCTCGCTGATCCTCTTTGCGCTGTTCTTTATCGGCTTCCTGCTTGTGCTCGGCTTTGCCTGGCTGGTTGCAGGTGCACTCGCGCCGTCGCCCGCTCCGGCGACCTCTTCGGCGCTGCCGCTCATTCTCGCGATGCTCGAAGCCTAGCGCTTTTCGATTTTCTCGAAGTGCTTCCGCAACAGCCGCATGTTGCGGAGGTTGGCGCGGAAGGCGAGGTCGAAAAGATCGCCGACGACCGGGATCGTGCCGACCAAGCCGTCGAGCGCGACGTTGCCGATCATCCGTGCCACGACATGCGTCGGCGCGCCCATGCGGCGGGCCTCCAATATAATAAGAGAGGCGACGCCGGCAGTGACCAGATCGCCGATTCCGGGAATGAGACCCACGATCGCGTCCGCGCCGAAGCGGATGTTTGTTCCGGGAATGACCACGGCGGAGTCCATGAGCGATGCGAGCGCATCGAGCCGGTCCATCCGCTGTTTGCGGGACATGCCTTCGGCGCGGTCAAAAGCGCGCAGATCGTCGAACACACGGGCCATTCCAGTTCCTTTCAGCCGCTCACATGGTGAGGGCTAACCCATTCGGCAAGCGCATGGTTGCATGGGCGCAAAATTTACTGGTGCAGCCGTCAAAAGCTGCTATAGGCGCGGCCTTCTTTTCCGGAGAGCGCCATGCTGCTCACGCTGATGAAAGGCAAGATCCACCGCGCCGTGGTGACGGGTGCCGACCTCAATTATGAGGGATCGATTGGCATTGACCGGGCGCTGATGGATGCCGCCGGTTTTCTCAAGAATGAGCGCGTGGAGATTTACAACATCTCCTCGGGCGCACGCTTTGCGACTTACGTGATCGAGGAGCCGTCGCAGTCCGGCGCCATCACGCTGAACGGCGCGGCGGCACGCCTCGTCCAGAAGGGCGACCACATTATTATTGCCGCCTACGCACAGATGGACGAAGCGGAAGCCAAACGCTTCCAGCCGCGGGTCGTCCTCGTCGACGAGCAGAACCGCCCGAAGAACTGACTACTTCGGCGCGATCTCGAAAGTCGCGCTGACCCGCGCACGATAGGTCAACTCTCCAGCCTCGACCGGCACGTCCGGACGCGGCGCGCTTGCTGCGCGCGTCTGGAATACTCCCGGCATGCGGCCGGGCACTTCGACGCTGCCTTCGCTCAGCGTCAGCACGCGGACGATCCTGAGATTTGCCGCTTCGGCGTATTTCTGCGCTTTTTCCATCACATCCTTGATCGCGGCGGCGCGCGCCTGCTCGATCAGCGGAGTAGGGTTTGCGACCGAGAAGCTGATGCTGCGGATGTCGTTGATGCCGAGTACGACGAAGCGGTCGAGCAAGCTGCCGAGCTTCGATATATCGCGCACGCGGATCGTGACCGCGTTGTTTACCTGATAGCCGATCACTTCGCGGTGCGGCCACTTCTCGGCGCGTACGATATCCGGGCGGAGCGAGAGGCCGGTGGTCTGCAGATCGCGGGCTTCGATGCCGCTTTCCTTCGCGGCATTGATGGCGGCAGCGAGCAGTTTCGAATTTTCGGCGAGCGCGTCTTTCGCAACTTTCGCCGTGACGGCGACCCCGACCTGCACGGTCGCAAGTTCGGGCGCAGCGTCGGCGGTGCCTTCGCCGGAAAGCGTCAGCGTCGGGATACGCTCCAGCGCAGGCGGCGTTTGCGCCGAGGCGCCTTGGACGAAGAGCGCAAATAAGAGTGCGGCAATGAGCGATTGGAAGCGGTACATGCAATTCCTCCGTGTAACGCAGGAAAATTCGCCAGAGTTTCGCGGCTCATTTGCGGCGCGCCGGTGACCGTTGTGCGGTCGGCAGCGGCTTGATAGCTTGCCGCCGTCTTCCGGGCCTGTAGCTCAATGGTTAGAGCCGACCGCTCATAACGGTCTGGTTCCTGGTTCGAGTCCAGGCAGGCCCACCAATCTTTTCAATGCTTTGCGACGGTTGATGTGACGCGTGAGTCCGCGCCGTCAATGATTCCGTCAATGAAACGTTTTTCCGATACCCGATCGCTGTCGCCGCGCCTTGTAAATGGTCGGGATGATGATGACCGTAGACGTTTTGAAGCGTCTCTTGCGTCATGCCGAGAAAACCGCTCGCTTCCCACATCGGCACGCCAGCCTGCATCAGCCACGTTGCCGCCGTGTGCCGGAGCGTATGTGGCGTGACTTTTCCATCAAGGCCAGCGCGGCGAACGGCACTTCGAAAGCCGACGGTTACCGACTGAACGGGTTTGTCGCCCCACTCAACGAAGTGATGCTTAGCGATTTTTTTCTCTACCCAGCGCCGCATATGAGCAAGAAGGCGTGGTGGTAGAGGCACGGGCGGTTGACGCTTCTTGGTCGCCCTTGAGCCTTGGGCGAGCCGGTAGAACATGCCTCGCTCTAGATCTACATAGGAACGGCCCCCGCTTTTGATGGGTGAAGCAGCGGCGACAGCGGATGCGCGGGTGCCGGTATAGAGTGCGATCAGAATGAACCGGGCGATGTGCTGTGACGATCGCTTGTCAGTAATAATTTTTCGGCCTTTCAGCTTGCCGCGATGCTGGGTTTGAATTTGACGGGCCTGCCAGCATGCTCGGATAAGAGCTGCAGCTTCTTTGCGGTTAAGCCAACGATCACGGGGCAAACCTTTCGCCGGCAGGGTGACCCGTACAATCCCGCGATGGAAGCCTTCCTTGCTGTGATGGTTCACGGCTGCGCGCAAGTCTTCAAGACCGCGTCTAGCCCCGCCTGTCGACCCAGACCAGCGAACATACTCGCGACATGTCTCGCCGTTGATATCTGAAAGGACCTTCCTGCCCCAAAAGTCATTCAAGCGGCCGATGCGTTCGCGGGAGCCGTCTGGGTTTGCGTGCATGGGAACCTTGTCATCGAGGTAGACCGACAAGACGTCTGCTATCGAGATTTCTTCTATGTCCCGTTCCTTGCGGGCGGGACGGTGTTTCGACGTGATGTAGGCGACAAGGGCGGCTTCTGCTCGCTCAGTTTCATTCTCAGTGCAGCCTGTGGAGATTTGTCGCCCGTTATCGAGGATGTACCAGAGCATTCGACGGCTGTTCTTCGCGCGCCGACCGGAAGTTCCTTTTCTGAGCCAAAGTCGCGGTGACTGACTTCTTCTCGACATAGCGTCCTCATTTTCTCGATGTCGTCTAGGGTGGTGTAGAGCTTGCCGGCAATGCGCTCGATGACGAGCCGTCCGCGAGCGTTTTCGCGGCGGAGGCCGGACTCGGTCATCGATCCATCGGGAAAAGCGAGCGCAGCAGCAACGGTCAGCCGCAACGGAGTGGTTGCGGTGACACGATCAATCGTCAGTTCTGTGTTGACGCACTTCTTGCGGAGCCGATTCATCCGCGATTTTATAAAGGCAACTCCCGGTCACAGGGAATGCCGTCGGCGGTTGACCGCGTATCACTGCGAACAGTGATTGTAGCTAAGCCGTGGCGAACGTTGCGAAGCCGGGTTCGGTTCGACTCTGCAACTAGCATAGCACACTTTGGCGAACGTCTGCGAACTCGTTAACTTGGAACGCAAAGCTAACAAGTCAGACGCGCGGAAATGAATCATCGGCGCGCTCATCGACAGCGTCTGCGAGATTTTCTTTCTCGTTTTACTTGCACGGCAATCAGGTGCGAGACGCACGGTGTCGAGAAGCGTGTCAGTCGTTCTCAGGCTGGCTACGGGTTCGCGAAAAGACCAAAAATCGACTTCCAGATGCTCGCCGTATATTGAGTGCTCGCGTGCGTTACCAGCAGCACGGCTGCGACGGCAAGCGCAACTACGAAGCTGTTTGGGTTGGATATCGCGCTTTGCGTCTGCACGCGCGGCAGCGTCAACCGTGTGACAAGGTCAATAATAATGATTGCTAAAAGCGCATAGAAAAAGAATATCGCCAGCGAATAGGGTGAAAATCTTATTTCTGCAGGTCCCACAAGATTCAACCATACGCAGATTTTGGTGACTACTTCATGGCTTCCGCAGAAAAGATTGACTCTCGTGTGAGCAAAGTGGTTGAGCCAATCCGTACTGAAGTTCTCGTTATACATCGTGAGCGTATAAGTCGACGCCACGAGCAGTATCACCGTCACCACCCAGGTAGACGCGAGCGACAGCACCCATGCCCGCCGCTTCTGTGTGATAATCTTGGTACCGCGGTCTTTCCTGGTCGCCGCACTCGCAATCACTACGCAAGACAGCAAGCATAGAAATGTCACGAGCACAGAGAGTGCAAACTGAGATCTTGGCAACGAGCCGGAAATGGTCTGCAGATAGTACCACTCAGCCGGGATCGCGAGCCAGATCGCAGTGGCGAAAGTGTTCTGCGCTTGCCGGTTCGATAGAATCCGGCTCGCAGGGAAACTCTGGAATCCGTCCGTGCGTGCGGGGGCAGTTTCGACAACGGTCACGGCTGTCACCTGTTATTTCTTGTGGGTCCAAGAGATTTGCGTTCGAAACCGGCTAATGTTGGGCGCTTGCTGGATGACGATATATGAGATGTCCGGGTGCCATTGCGACGCCTGATTTCTTGCAACGCTTTCCCGGAAGACCGTGAAGATCTGTGACAGCAACGTCGACTGGGTCGGCATCGGCACGGTAAATGGCAGGCAGACCGCTTGTTTTTCCGGAATGATGACAAACTCCGACGAGTAGCCCGCCCGCTGCGGCCCGGGCGCTTTCTTGCCGTGAAATTGTTCTACGCGGCCACGCAGTTCCGGGGTGTTGGGTAGCGCGTCAAACCCGTAGGCGTGCCACAAATCGCCTACCGCCGCTTCGCTGTCGGTCCGCACGCAGGTGCCCGGCCGCCGCGGATCCTCAACTTCAAAATGGAAGAAGCTGGTCAGTGACGTATTCGGCTTCCGCTTGTCCCCTTTCGGCGGATGGTGATCGAGATATGTGTCCAAGGTCGCGAACACGGGAAAAAATGGAAAGGCAGCAACTGGCCAATTGGGACTGCATTTCGTATTGTTGTACAGCGGCCGCGCAACGAGAGTTTCGTCTGCAACAACAGTGCTTCGTGTCGCTCTCTCAACGCTTTCTGTCTTGATATGCCACGATGTCTCCTGCGCTGCGCGCAGAATCCCGCCGGCCCCGTTACCATAGATAAAATAGATGCGCGCGTCGTAGGCATATTCGACTGGCCCACCGTTGATCTGGATTGGGTTGGCCCTGTCCTTGTACATGATGAACATGCCGGGTCTCGGCGTATGTTCCTTGGATGGCGTAGTAAGGAATTTGCAGATCGCGCTGTCGTCTGCATGAGCCGAATGCGGCGTGCCAAGAAGAACAAGACCGACGATCGAGACAGCTAGTTTCGCCTTCATGGCTTTCTTCCTTCTGACCCAGTGTTGGGTGTGGTTGCGGCTTGGCCCACGCTCGTGCCGACGCTTGAGGTCGAGGTCTTTACGTGCGCGACTACGTTATCGAACCACTCTTTCACGGTTTTTGGCGACCCGCCCTTCACACGGGAAACGAGCGCCTCGCCTAAGGCCCGATAAGCCTCGAACTGTGCTTCACCGAAAGACTGGTTCAATGTTGGTTCGTGCGGGAAACGGCGCGACTGCGCTCGATAGCTCAATACCGACATTGGTTCGGTGCCGTCGCATCGCGGCTTCATGTAGATGAGAATCCCTGGTGGAGCGTCGACATAGGGGATCGTGCCGACCCAATACTCGCCAGTGTCGACGGACGGGTTTGCGATGAACTCGATCTTGATCTGAAGGTCGATCTCGGCTTTCAGGATTGCTGAGCCGAGATCCTCGTACTTGTAGTCGGGATCCTCGCCAGCATCGCTGATGAGAATCAGCTGACATCTTCTTCTCAGAAGTTCGTACAGACCCAGGTTGTCGAAATGGCCGCCGTCGGAAAGGTATACGTGAGGCCGGTCCGAGTTTGTCTGGCCCAACGCTTCAAAAATGAGAGGCCGAATTGCCTGACTGGGCCCCGATTTCTCGTATGTTGAGTCACCGGCAGGGCCGGGATTGCCAAGCCAAGCGCCGAGCCGAACGTTGAAGAGCGTCAAAAGCAGGCTCAGTATCGGTGACGAATGGTAGCCCATATTGGGGCTGGCGGCCGCGCCCGAAATGGCCGTAACAGTGCCGACCGTGATGCCGTTTGAGTATTTGCTCGATGGCCGAAAGCAGCCTTCACGGCGGGTCGGAAGGCCGTTCGAGGTCGGCGTCTTCGTGTCGTCCCAGGTCAGTTTTCCGGCGCCGGTCCAGCGCGCAGTCGATGTAAACGAGATTGCCTTTCTTTCGCGCCATGCAAGGTTGTCGGAAGCGATGACATTGAGCGCCATGTTAAAAATGTGAAGTTGCGGTGGAATGACACCGTCTGGCTTCTTCACCGGCCAAAGTTCTTTCATCTCCGGGTTATCGTGAGGGTCGAACCCGGAGAACGGGTTTGGCCTTCGGGTCTTGTTTGATGCGCCGAGGAACGTTCTTGCGATCCGGTCTCTATATATGCCGTGCAGCGAGAAGCGGTTGATGTTGATGAAATTCGAAGCAACGCCGATGACAGCGATGTTCAACACAAACACCAGAATGAGAATCGGCGCAGCCCGCTTCGACGCCTCCGGGCTCGCGGTGAGCAGTTCACCCAAAAAGATTTTGTCGATCAACGCTGACAGCACGATCATCAGCAGAATGAAAAATAACGGTGCTGCGATTCCTAACAACCCGCTGATCGAAAACCAGCCTTGCTCTTTGGGTGCCGACGCCTTGGGCCCGTCTGAGCTGCTACTGCCGAAAATAGCCGAGATTGTGCCAAAAATCGTGCCGATCCCAGCGAATACAGTTGTTACTTGCTCGAACGAGAGACTCAGTTTCTTGCTGAGTGCGTCGATCAAGGTCGGCCCAAGCAAGATCGTTGCAGCGAGAACTGCAGAAGCGAGTGCGACGGCGAGGTGATACCCGGACGCGCGTGCAAGCCACTCTCTCTCGGCATCGCCCCACGGCGAATATGAAGCGATACCCGCGTAAATCGACTCGCCGACAAACAAGCCTATGAAGAATGCAGCCAAGCCGTACGTAACGATGACAGTCGCTCGGTTGTTCAGATCTATGAATTGAAGCGAAATCACTAGAATTGAGGCGATAAAGGTGCCAACTACGGCGCCGTTTGCAGCCTGCGCAAGCCACCCATATCGCCGCACATCGTCATCCATGTCTCCAGAACTTGAGAGACAATAATTTATTGTCCACGCAATCGAATAGATCATTGCGCCGGTGACGGCGAAATAGATGAAGTGCTGTATCGAGACGGCGTCTGTCCCCTCGTGCTTGAGGTAGGACTGCAGCGCGGCGAGAGCAAAAAAACCTCCGATCGAAATCGGCAATAGCTGGATTTTTGCAAAACTGAATGGCGTACCTGGGTTCGTTTTGTAGTCAGGGCCGGGGCGTCGGCGAAGAGAGTCAAGAAAGGCCATGCCGACAAACAAGATCGCCCCAAGCGCCAACCAGTCATGGATGTTGGTGCGGATGTGCCAGATCGATATGGCGATGAGCTTCACCGCTATCGCGACTACGGCAAGCACAGGAACGATTAGCAGCCAATTCAACAGCAGGTTTCGCAGATACATCGTGGTAATCGCGAGTGTATCTGCCGAAGTCAGGCCGGACATCGGAGTCAGATAGTTGGAATACTCGCGGAGATGAGAAATCGGCGTCTTGCCTGAGGTCGACATGTTCGCAGTACTTGACGACGATTGAGACGCCGGTTCTGATTTCAGCACCGGAAGCACGTGCTCGTACCCATTGCGCTGCACCCAGGTCGTTAGAAAACTTCCCAAGTAGCCGCCGCCTGAAACTGTCGAGAGGTAGTCGAAGCGGTGCAGGATGCCCAGTCGCGCAAGCCCTTGCACGATGCCGAGCGACAATGCCGCGCTTCGAATCCCGCCGCCCGACAGGCCGATACCCGATAGATTATCAATTACGCTCAGCGAGCTGTGATATTGACCAACTTTTTCGGTAGTTGGTTTTTTTCTTGTTTCGACCCCGATGCTGTCGACTTCTTCGCTGTCTGTCTTCGGCTGCGCGAGATCTTCTTGCTTCACTTCGACAATTGTTTTTTCGGCGACCTCAAGCGGGAATTGATCGATAATGCTGCGACGCTGCTGAATGTCCGCATATTCAGAAATCAAGACATCGCCGAAGTCACGAATGGCAAGTTCGGCGTTCGGTTCGACACTAGTCTTTACTGTGCCTTCTTGACTCTGACTCATATGAAATCTCGTGCGCTAAATGATGCGAACTCTACTACACACGCTTGACCTAGCAAGCTGTGATTGCCGATCAGAGAAATGCAACCGCACTGGGTTGGCGATCGAGTTGCAGGTTGCAGCGCAGTGTTTTCAGTATTTTCTTCGATGATCGCGGCATTCGCCACGCTGGTGTGCCGATCATGTGCGGCAATAGATTACCGTCGCTGACGTGGTTAGCCTTGTCTCAAACCAACAACGTTGCGAACTGGCCGGAAAATACGAAAAGGCTTCCGAGTCACAAACTCGGAAGCCTTTTGGGAGATTCAGCAAAGTTAGCAATTGAACACTTGATTGTTCGAAGCCGAGGCTTACCCGTGACGCAGCCGTAAATGTAGCCGGGCACGCAAACGATAACCCTGCTTATCCCTCCAATAATATTCACATAGACAGTTGCTTCGGCAGGGCCCGAGCTGCTTCGTACGCGGCAACAACTGCTTTGATACTTGCAGCCATTTGCGTCGCAGCCGCAGATATGTCGTCGAGCGTTTCCGCGTTGGCAATCTCGGTATTGGCCTTCACGACCGCATCCAGAGCCTTGGCGATATCCGGCACGCTGCCGAGATAGGTCTTGTATTGGAGTTGGAATGCTCCATACGCGTTATCGAGGTCAACGGCAGAGGTCGGCAATACCATCAGCACCTTTGGCTGCTTCATATATAGAAATTTCTCGTCGACGCATCGACGCCAGACATTTATCCGCTCCAGGGTCTGACGGTTCAACACTGGTAGCTTGACCTTGATAGACGCCACAGATTTTCTAAGTGGAACGTCGTATTTCTTGGCCGCTGCAATAAGCAACCGCGCTGTTTCTTGCGCATTGACGGCGACTGATGCAGCCAAGATTAGATCTGCGACCGCAGCGATAGCCTTCGTTTCCGGTGTAAACTGTCCTATCTCGCGAGAGATCGTCCGCAAATTGTTGGTATCAGCAACGTACTGTGTCCGCGCTTTTGAAATTGTCTCGAGCGCAGTTGAGTACTCTTCAATTATGGCCAGCTCGACAAAGTACTTGTTCATTTCCTCTCGGGCTTGCTTTGCAACGTTGCGGACGTTCCCGTAGTCTTTGACGCGAAAGCCGGGATTATCCGTGCAAGTCGCTTCGCCGTTCGAAAGGTACTCTAGTTGAGTGCTCTGCTTGATGAGATCCTCATCAAGCACCTGTTCAAGTTGATTTGTCGCGTTGAATAGTCCCAAGACGTTTGTGCTAGCCGAAATCGAGTTAGCTAGATCAGTTGGACCAAGGCCGCAGCCCGCCAACAACAAGCAGCTTGTTAGAGATAACTTTCGCATAATGACCCCCGTCGACATAAAGCGCATTCGCCAATGGTCTCGGGAGAGCTCAGATATATTGAGTCAATCACAATGACACACTATCAAACGCACACTGAAACATGAGTTGTAGATTACGTGTGAACGCAAAGAATACTAAGCGAGGCAGATTGTGTGTGAATAAGCATGAGCACGTCAACGGTGTCGAGATCGTAGAGCGAGGAGGTAATTGAAAACCGCCGTTTGGTTCTGGTGAGCTTCTTTGACAAAGCCAATAGGTAGTTGAAGGCGGACTGCTATTTGGTCTTGCGAGGCGTTGTTTCAAGCGTTCAAAATCAAGACAAGATATTTTCTACTGACTATTTTTTTGATTTCAATGGAGGAGCTTGTGTCCGAATTCTTCAATGCAGTCGATATCTATGGTTGTCCGCCAGACAACATGAAAATGGCGCGCCAACTAATAGAAAACGCGAACGTCAGAATAATAGCGGCTTATCTCAGGCACTGCCCAGTTGTTCCAGATCATGAGCCCCTGCCAGAGGAGAAGGCTCCAGATAATGCATGCGGCGATTGCAGGAATGACGATACCGGATGGAACGACGTAAACCGGATCGATAAATTACGTAAGTTGGGATTTGGCTTCATTCCGACCTTTTGCGGTTCGCAAGTAGGACAGACTTTCAGATCACCGAAGGGTTGGTGCGCAGCAATCACCAAATTGAACGCTGTGGAAATCGGGGAGGCAGAAGGCAACGCCGCAGTAGACTTAGCGAGCAATGCATCATTCGGCACCAAAACCGTAATATACTTCGACAACGAAGGATCGGTAGATGCCAGGAAGGATGAAAACTACGTTCGCTTTATGAAAACTTGGGCGGATACAGTTAGAAGTCGGGGCTATATTCCCGGAATGTATGGACATGCGAATGAAAATGACGATGACCAAGCATTCTTGAAGTTTTGGAGGAAAGAGGCGGGTATTAAATGCTTCTGGACAGAGAAGACAAAGTTTAAGGTAGGTCGTAGCCACATGGACGGGAAAAAGAAGGTTCTGGAGGACGAACTTGACTTCAGTAGCTCTACGTTTCCTGATAGCGAATCAAAGGAAAAAAATGCAATTGTAGAAAATGGCGGGATCGCTACGCAGTATGCCCGTCAGTATCTTATCAAGAACGTGAAATTTGCTATGTACCTGGATATTGATGGATTCAGGATCTCACTCTCGAAAGTGAAGGATCCAGGAGATGCAAGTTTGGTGGCAACAGCGCTTGGGCATCCGGTCTAGGCGGGAAGTGCTGCTCGAAGCTGATGCTAGATTTCGGCAAACAGCATTTCAACTAGTCGATCTAGCGTGAAACAGCACATCTGCTCGAGAGAACCTGATGAAACCAATTCATATTGTTGTGGTCTTGTTCGGGTTGTGCCTGCCGCACCAAGCCGCAGCTCAAGAAAATTGCCGAGCCATTCATGATAACAAGGCCCGACTCGAATGTTTCGACAAAAGTTTCGATGACTCGAAATCAGAGCGCAAATCAAAGAAGGCTGCAGAGCTGACTGAAGGCAGTTGGCAGCTTGAGCGCGACAAAGATGCAATGACTGACAAGGTCTCGTGCGCGATTGTCAACGCTCAGAATCGCCATATTCAAATTAATATCGGGCAAATGTATATTGGATATCAAGGGCTGGGAGGAGTGAAGAGCTTCACATTCCGTATCGACGATCAGCCCGCATCCGAGATGCAGTTGGTTGATGAAGCGCCGAGAGAAATTGGCTTCGTAAGCTTCGAAGGTCCGGCGTTCGATAGCATTTTCGCCGGCTCACGTCTTAGAGTTCAAACAGTGACCGCGCTGAATTCCTTGATCAATGAAGACATTGATATTAGCTCTGCGAAACGCCTTTATGCGCGAATGAAGCGGACTTGCCAGAATAGTTGAGCTCTTTCGAGGCCGCTCGGGATATCGACGCGTCCCTCTGTGGCGCTACTACAAGCTCGCAACTTGTTTGATTTGGCGCGAAAGACTATGGCCAGCGAGAACCTCCGCTGTGTCAGCTGTTACTTTCGGAACAAGTCTTTGGGTAATCCTGATTGTCGAATCATGGCGGCGAGCGTCCCCGATAGAATTTCATCGCCTATAAGGTGATAGGCGATGGTAACCATTTGGACGCCGTCTTTTGTTATCCCTCGAAATCGGCGGTGACTTCCAGCACCATGTCTAATCTCAACAAATCCGTGATTTTCGAGGATTTTGATAAACTCACGGAAAGTACATCTCAGGCGGGGCAAGATACGGCAAATCCGACGGTAGATCCGTTGCTTTTATTCTTTCCTGAAATAGTAGCCACAAGGAACCTAAAGCCCCAAACAACCCTTACAAGAAGTGGAGCCCGTCTGTTTAGCAGACGCGATCGTGCAGGTTCTCTTTCTGCCATAGCGGCACGTACATAGTCCGTAACGACCCCCTCCAAGCCCTTCTTCACTTCCAAAAAGGTTCTGCCCTGCACGGCGAGATCGAAGTCCAGGCAAAAGGCCTCCCATCGACCGTCGTAACCACGAGCGATACAAGTCAGCACGGTTTTTGACTTACTGCTCAGCCTAGACATAAGAGGTCCTTTTCATCGCAAACATCAGCTATCAGTATTAGAAAGCCCATCTACTTACTTCCCATTCGCGGCCATCAGTTCTAGTTCGCGGACAGTTTTATCCATCCCATTTGCTACTAAGAGTTCCAGTTCTCGAATACTTCCATCGGGGGCTACCAACTGGACACGACTGCCCGAGAGCACGCTGTCAATGATTTTATCATACAGCGCGAGAG
>Ga0247758_1001964_pt1 | contig 12949 bp, 10 predicted proteins | sample UWRJL156409C4_FD_180950 | JGI IMG/M metagenome (GOLD analysis project Ga0247758, IMG submission 180950) | Plant litter microbial communities from Arlington Agricultural Research Station in Wisconsin, United States - UWRJ-L156-409C-4 | ecosystem: Environmental > Terrestrial > Plant litter >...
TCGGGTCTTTGCACCCCTGGCCCAGTGCGCCTGGACGGTGTGCACCGTCTTTCCGCACTGTTCCTTCTGCGGGGGATTCGTCGGGCCGCCCCGGCCCAAGTGACGGCCTGCAGGGTCGTCACAGGTGCGGATTAAGGTTTTTCACATCTCACTTCTGGAACCCGCATTAAAGGGAGTTCCTCTGGAAAGAAGATTAAGATTAACGCCGATGAGGATAAATATAACGTTAAGGAAGTTGTGGATTTATAAAAGGGAGAGAACACGTTTAAATATCTTATTAAATGGCTAGATTACGGCCTTAAAAGTAACTTATGGGAGCCTGTTAAAAATCTTAAGCGCCCAGACCTAAGTATAGAGTTCTATTAAAAGAATCCAGATTAATTAAAACTAACGGTAAGAATTAAAAGAAAGATAAGATCTAACATTTAACTTATTAAATTAAAAAGTAAGATTACTGTAGGATGTAAAGCCTAAGAAGCAGTAGGAAACTCCTTAATAGGTATAAAAGGATATTTATCAGAACTCTTAACTATAGGTTGTAAGGACCTTAAACCCTAAGGAGGCCGGGCCTTTAAAGCTGGCGAGCTTTACAAATCGCACACGTGGCAGTATAAAAACTGGAATTATATATTAATGGCTTATAGGATAACTTACCTCCTTTAAGTCTCTCTACTTTAAAAGTAGAAGGTCCCACACCAGATCTGATAAGGTAGTAAATGGTAAAAAGCAAATCGGTATACCCTAAGGTCTTTTAAACCAGTTATATAACAGTGTGTGGTAAAAAAGCGTGTTTACGTAATAAATGTCTGTTAAGAACAGAGATTAGCACTTGATGAAAACTTAATTAATGCTGGTAAAATAAAAAGCCACTTTACACCTTTTAACCTTAAGGGGGCGTGGATTTAAAGCGATAAAAGGCTCTTATAAGAGTTAAACCCATAACCTCTTATTAGAAACATAAACGCGCTGCCACTATACTAAAGAGCCGTTTTAACTGTTAAAAGGAAGGGACGATAAACCAGTTTAAGTGGTCGTTACCAGTTAAGGCGACCTTATAAATACGTTCCAGTTAATAAAACCTAACACCTCCTTAGAGTTTATATTTAAATGTGCCTCCTTAGTCTCTTAAAACTGGAGGATTTCCACGTCTTATAATAACGCCTTATAGGAGCGACCCTTAAGGGCACGGTGCTAGGTATAAAGATAACAAAGCTTTACACGCTTTTACACTAGCTGCGCTTTAAGTGTGTCAATTTTGTCTTAAGCGGCGTCCTTATCCTTATTTAGCTTTTCCTTTTAGCATATTATAAAGTTCCACAGGGAGTTATCTGTATTGAAAGCGTAATAGGAAATGTTAGCTTAATTATAATAAGAATACTAGTTAAAAGAGTTATCTATAAGGTATTAAAAAGACTTAAAAACGTAACGTAAGTAAGGATTTATAGTAATGCCTATAACAGATTAACAGGTGGCTAGGTTTTTATAAAGGACCGTGGTTAGTCGCTTTCTTTTTAGTATAGTTATGGAAGGAACTTACCCTGTAAGTTCTTTATGGGAAAAGAACGTTAAAGGAGGGGAATTATATAACGACCTTATAGGCCGTTACTTAAGCCGGCACAGCCTGATAAATCCCTTGTGGAAGGAATAGTGTAGGAAGCAGCGCGTATAGTGCTGTATATTAGGCTAGGGGTGTAAAGACTTAAAGCCCTTATAATTAATAAGAAGAGTCTTTATGTTAAGACTTATCTCTGTTAATAAAGACTTATAGGGTTATAGAGAAAAGGTCTCTGTGGTGTCTCCTCTTAAGAAGTATAAAGACACTACCCTTAGAGATAGGTATAAGGTACATCTTAGGTAGTCAGTATAAATAGTTATAGTTATACTTATAACTACTGTAAGGGACTCTGGTTCCTCACACTAATATTTAATTATTTATTTATATCTTACTATTCAGACTTACCTCTGTGTATTATAGTGATAGCGACTTACAGTGACATTAAACCCTTGTCTAAGAGTGTTAGCTTAATAAGCCGTCTTTAAAACGCTTACCTAGTCTTTAATGTCCTGCTATACATTTTATTTTAACCTACGCCAGTCCTCTTAAGGCCTGTGTCAGGTGCAGGTTGTAATTATTAATTAAACCCTCTTAAAAGCGCCTTCTTATTATTAATGGCTATAGTAGCTATATAACTGTAGATTATATATAGGAAGCTTACTTTAACAACATCTACATTATCTATCTACCAGTATATACCTCTTACGTTCTCTAGCCTCTTAATCTTTTATGCTTTAATACCTTAAAGAGGGCTTATCGCACACGCCTTAAAAGACTGCTTACTAACGCTTATTACAATTCTTCTATTACTAATAAGCGTGTGTTTCTTAAATATTAAACTGGTGTAGTGATGCAACAGGGAAGAAACCACAAGGAGAACCACACTTACAGAACGGTGCTGTCGGCTTAAAAGGCCGACTCCCAGACTACTGGTCCTCTAATCGGAGGTATATAAATGCAACTAACGTAGAAAAACAGATACGTACCTAATATGGAATAAAACCTAGTATATAACGGTGCCTAGTATGGAACGGAGCCTAGTATGGAATAACAAAAGAAACGCAACCGTGGACTAGGTCATCTTCCTTTGATCAAAGGGCCAGAAGGTCACTGGGCTTTCAATAGGAGGTCTTTGTGGTAGAAATCGTCGGAATGATAATTCTTAAAAGAAGCGCGGTTTAAAGAACCGTGCAGTGCGGCCCCTTTTTAACGGTGGCACGCGCCAGAGAACGCATCGCTATATACATAAACAACTACAGTAATATTACATACAGAGCCCAAAAAGAACAACAGGTTCGGCCTGAACAAACGCCCCGAGTTAATATTATTATCTGGCTAGGTTTAAAGTGCTTACGGAATCTAATATTAAAGCTAGGTAAAAGGGAACTAGCCTATAGCCTGTTAATATTACTAAGCCTTTAATAAGCAAGCTTCTTTTAAAGAATTCTAATTAAATTACCACTTTAAAGCTTACTAGTTGCGAATCTGATATTCGTACGTACTAGAAGCCTATCCTGGAGGATTTTAGCGATGAGGAAGTGACTTGGTCAACCCTAAGAAAATCTGCAGAGTATAGGGAGCAGGCCAGGTAATTTAGGCAGTTGGTTAAAGCGATGCTAACGGATAAGTTATTTCTCCAGAAGGTTGGTAAGGCCTTAGACGAGAAGGGCTTCGAATTGGCCCTCTGCAAGCGAAGGATTAAGTCGCTAGAGGCCGAGGTTGATTGGCTATAACGCACAAAGAGGAGGAGGGTCGAGCCGGATCCAAATACCTTATTTGCGAATATCAAGACAATTCGCGCTGCACAGAAGGCTGTAGGGCGAAATCCGGTGGAAGATTCGGATTCAGAAGAAGAAGGCGATTCTAATGATGTAGAGAGTTGTATTCAAGCGCTTTGAATTGATTGTTTTATTTGTTGTTTGTGAGGGGTGGTGGTCTTAGTGACCCTGGTCCGGCTTGTTCCGCTTCAGGTGGTATTTCGCTTCAGGGTGCACGAACTTAATGTGTAAAAATTAACATATTAATTATTAGTAAATCCTCTGTGTTAAACTTCAGGAACCCACAGGCCTGTAGTACAGGGCTGTGTCGGCCGGGACGTAGGACCTGGCTTCGGATTATCCATTATAGCATCCTCTACGTTATTAGAGGAAGAAGTACAGTACTGGCCCAAGCCGACTACAGCGCTATAGGAAGCAAATAAAGGCCTGAGTTACAGGGCAGTACTACTGCAAATAAGGGTCTCACAGCGAATATTAACGCTGGAAATAAGAGGATCTGGAAGGCAGTGCCTTATACAATGACTAGAAAAGAGTAGAATTGCCTGCTTAAGGAAAACTACATACAGGAGAGTTCTGGACCTATTATAGGCTGTGAGAGGCTCTGGAAGAATTCCAGAGCCTTCTAGAAGGTTCAGCTTTGCAGTGCAAGCTGTAAATGCAGGGTACACAGTAATGGAGGGCAACTGCTGGAAGCAGTTGCCTTCAGGGCAGCGGGGGCTAGAAATTAACACTCTGTAACTATAAGAGGCTACTCCTTATTAAACTGGTGCGGTGATGCAATAGGGAAGAAACTATAAAAAGAAGCACACTTATAGAAAGCCGCAGTCGAACTGGAAGGCCGACTCCCAGACTACTAGTCCTCTGTTTCAAGGGATATAAATGTGTTAATTTCTAGCCACTGAGTACACTGTACCGGGTACCCTGTAGTGTGGTTGCGTACACCGAAACTACCAGCCGAATCTTTTGGAACCCCAGAGGGTTCCAGAGGATTCCAACCCACTCCAGGGCCCCTTAGGGCTCCTGGAGTACTCCGAACCTTCTGGAATTCAGGGGGGTGGAACCCCCTGAATCAACTAGAACATCACAGTGGCCACGTCAGCTACTACGTCAGCGGAACCATGAAGAATAGTTTAGAACAATACTATTCCATTATTGTACTAGTTAGTTTTACTTTGTAAAAGGCTCTGGAATTCTTCCAGAGCCTCCCACAGACTATAACAGGCCCTCTCCTCTCCTGTATCTAGTTCTAGCTAAACAAGCAACTCTACTTAATTTTAGTCATTGCACAAGGCACTGCCTTCCGGATCCCCTTGTTCTACAGTGTTAAGATTCACTGTAGCAACCTTTCTTACAGTGGCACTGCCCTGTAATACAAGCATTTGTTTGCTTCCTACAGTGCCTACGGCACTGTAGCCGGCTTGGACCAGTGCTGCACTTCTTCCTCTGAGCCACAGCCGCTGTACTACCGCCTTGGGTTCCTGAAGTTTAACAACATCTTTTACATTTAATAATAAAGCTAATACCCAGGCCCAGGATATGTAACAGCAGTTTATTATCAGACAAGTCATTATTATATTCATCACGTTAATATAGGTACGCACCTTACTGTTTCAGGCTTTGCCTGTTCCTAGTGTAGAGTAGTTACGTACTGCGGCACGTGACGTGGCGTATGGGACGCGCCCAACTAGCGCGCCTTAAGGTCTTTAGCTCCTCGCGGTCAGTCCCCGTCGTGGGTCTGGCCATCGCAATACAACAACGGTTTGCCAAGTGCTTGCTCGAGCCGTGAAACTTGTCAGAAGGAAGGAGGTTCAGGGGCCCTGGGCATCTAGTTAGCGGAGCTGACTGGATGCCTGGCACTGCCAGTACGCCAGTGAGCCTTAGCCACCGGAGTGACGAAGCCTGAATCCTGCAGAATAGTCTATAAAGAAGCCTCTGGCTTCCAGCTAGAGCCAGAGGAACAGACAGAACACAAGCAATACAATCACGCAGTTGCAACCCCTTCAATTCCACAGAATCCAGAGTGCCGCGCTTCCAACAAAACTGACCTAACACCACAATTTAAGAAACATATTTGCTGTTCAGACTTCAATGATAGTGTCCTAGCCCGATAGGCCCATGGCGATCCACAACGTTTACAAGCTGCTCCGTTTTCGGGCTGCCAGTATTGGCCGAGTAGCAGCGAGGACTGCTTTAACAGTTACAGCAGTGAGAAAGGCCGATATTTGCGATAAAACACCCACCATGTACTGGTAAAGTTTATCATTCAATCACTTACTCAGCTGCTTAGGAGAGAAACCGCCTATATTAGTCTTTATTGCATCCCATATGACACCTTGGGATCCGATATGCCTGCAGATGAGAATGAAGAAGACGAAAGACAGTTGAGAATAGTAAATATGGAGCTGAAGGCCAGAAGCTAAAACAATAAACCCAGATGTCGCAATCGGTTAAGGAACGAAGGGATTTTAGGGCTGTGAGCCTCATGTTAAGTCAATGTTGTTAGAGTGCTTGCTGACTGAAGCTCAGCGGAGATAGGATTCAGGCGCTCAATTTATGCGTGCACGGTCGCCGCTTCGTACTCCTGGGACCAAGTCGATGCCGGCGATGGTGTCTCAACTGAGCTGAGGCGGCAAGTCGGTGGACGTCGCGGTGAGGTTGGAGGCTGAAATAATTCGCCAAGAGCGTCGCGCAACAAACGCTTCGTCCACTGAGATGTGAATTGCCCACACCATCTCTCTCGGTAAGTTGTAAGGTGCCAACCAATGTAGTCGAGAAGGTTGCAAAAATAGCGAACAGCTCTCCAAAAAGAGCACCCGCGAGAACCATGACGGGCAGGCGCTTGAGCTGTGAGTCAATTGGTCCCGCACCTGCCAGGACCCCCGCTGCCCCTTCCAGAAGAAGCTCGTGAATGACGCAATGCAACTTTGGGAGGGGCCGTTTCGGCCCACCGGTCCAGTCGGAGCTTCACTCGACTCCATGTGGCTCGAACGAGCTCCGCGTCTGATTGCTCGGCCAAGCCCATGCACCAAGTCGCCAAAGCGCAGAGCACCGTTGCCCGCCGCAAAAATGCAGCCGAAGAGCCGATTGCAGCTGGCTCTGTCGCCGGTTGCTGCGGCTACCTACACTAGTTGATTCGTGTTGCATGATGTGATGTCCGAAGACCGCCGGGCTGCCTCCCGGCCGGTATGGAGTTTGGCGTTGATGGCGGAGCGGAACTTCCCATGGTTGCACTCGGGGCTTGAACTAGCCCTGGCTAGCGCCAAGCATGCATGGAAGATGTGCTGAATTTCGACATCCCACCCTTTCAGCATTGCATTGCCCCACCAGAAGTTTGAGGCGATCTCAAATGACCAATCAACGTGTGGAGATGCAAGGGGATACCAGGCAGAAGGGTGACATTGGCAGCGGCATGATCACTTGTCGGCGATGCCAAGCCTGGTGGTTTATCAGAACATCTGATAAGGCGAGGCGACCAGTCACATCATCGCTTGGAATCGCAGAATCGCAGTTGTGATGATAACTGTGAAACACTAAAAATAAGTTGGATTTCCCAATGCGTGTAAAAAGTACGTGTGGAGATAGCAAAGGATTGGCCTTGTACCCCCTCGCTTTTTACTGAGGACTCGGATACTAATGAAAAGGGGCATCGTTGCAATGGCAGCGACAAGTCAACTTCAGACCAGACAAGCTTTTTTTTTTTTTAGCAACGTAGATGGATGTTTGGGCCACGCGCCTCGGAAGCTGTCCGTCACATAATTAAGCAAACTGACGTTAGCAGTGCAAGTGACAGAGGCGCATATCTGAACAGCATTTCGTCCGCGCAGGCTCGCACCATACGGCATCGCTTGCAACATGAGCTCAAGTCTCTATGGTGGCGAATGGCAATCGGTGAACGCTTCAGGGCAGGACATGGAGCAATGTGCGAATGTGTGATATAACACCGGGTATCTTCATGCACGAAAGAAATGCCGAAAAATAAATGCTGACGGGACAAACAAACCTCCCTGGCTCAGAGCCACCAACCAAACAAAAAGAGTCAAGAAAGGTGACACAAGATCAAGGTCCACCGCTAGGACAAAAATAAAGGTAATTCATCACCGACAAGACTCGAACTTGTGCTGCCGAAGCCAACAGATACCAGACAATTGATCCAAGTCTGTCCCGTTAAACCACTCGGGCACGGTGACTATTTTCATGCATTACTCGCCGGAAAGCTACCTACGTAATCCTTAGTGGATTTGTCCAGCGCTACACCACTATCTGGTGACAACATCATCGTCAACAACAGGACTAAGGCAGGTCTTTTTCAGGTTATGTCGTGGGGACATCTACTAATGCAGAACACATGACGGGATGGATACCCCTTGATGTTTTTGCTTGAATGCTCGGCGGCGGCGTCAGTTTTGGACAGCTTCATATGACACTGCTCGGCGTTAGCTTGATTAATGCTGCTTCATCAGGGCTAGATAAGATCGTGAGAGTCATAGTTTGTTCTTCAGTTGGTAGCAGGCTATGTGCTTGTGGTGATGATGAGCTGGAGCGGACAGAAGGAGTTGGCATTGTGGTGAAGCTAAGGGAAAATGTCAAAGCGCTTAGTGTTATATGGATCCGGGATGCATCTACAGGTTGGCAAAGATGGGGATTGGAGACTTTTAATTGGAGCTTGCGTGCGTTCTGTCAGCGGGCAGCCCAGTCAGAAAGGGGTGGCGTCGGATGGCAGCTCGGATTTGATCCGAGAAGCGGGGTAATGGGCTGGAGATTTTAAGCAAGAAGAAAGGAGTAATCAGAACAACAACTTGTAAGCAATTTAAATTAATCAAATTCTTCCGTTTTTACAGTAATTCAAGATCTTTTCTACTGTTATGCGTGTGATCGGAGAATCGCCCGTCGATACGTTCTTCCGTCATGATGTAGTGGGCTGTGCTCAGGCGGCCTCTGTGACGGCACCTGGCATGCCGTACCACCCGGCAGCAGGTGTGAGCGCGCATGGGCCACATGGTGCCCTGTGTTCATAGCAAGCTTCCTCAAATAGTCCTCGCTTGCAGGCAGGCCTCCATTCCACCTGCAAGCTTTCTATCTTCGACAATCAAGACTATTCACCCAGAACGGCTCCGCGCGTCACAGCCTCCCTCGACTCACTCAACCAATTACCTCAGGTGACTTTGCCCGTGCATGTTCAGCTTAGGCAGCACCTCGGGTGATCCGCCTGTTTCTTCGCTTCTTCCACACATGTGGCATTCCGATTACCCTGTCGCAAAGTCACCGGGATAAGCCCTCGATCATGGACGGCCTTCGAGAGCTTGCCAAATCATCTCCCTACTTCCCAGTGGAATTCTTTGCCCGTGCAGACGAGAGGTTCGCCACTGCTACTATTACGCTGGGAGCTGGAGGACTGGGCTTTCAGCGCGCCAACCTTGGACAAGACGATTTACAAAACTTTTTTAGACACAACCAACAGACCTTACAACTCAGTAAACTACCGGAAGTTGTGCACACACTGAAGCTCGCATCTCTACCACGTCGATCAACAGGCGTATCTGCGTTCATCTATGTGGATAACCTCGTCTTCCAGAGCGTCCTACGAGATATGTGTGCAGACCCATGGGTCGAGCACCTGATCCGTTCCCAGGCGCATGGATTTCATCACTCCGGTTCGCCTGGCGACGGCGTAGCGACCTTCTATCTCGGAACAAGCTTTTCCTGGACCGTCTGGACATGCAGGCGAGAGAGTTCTGGAACGTTCTCTACCAAATGCCTCACCACCGTCCCAGCCGAGAAGGGACACCCCGGGCCTATCGTTATGGGTGGTCCCATATTCGACCGCGCCACCGCACTGCTCGACGTCATCCATGCTTTCAGAAAGGATTCCCATTCCGCTCTTTACTTTCCACTCGTTCTTGCTGTGAATGTGCTCCGGTACCGCGAGAGCATCATCCTGAAGAACCTCGAGCTTGTCCGGAGTATTGAGGCGAAAACGGGACACGGGTCTTGAGGCTCTGGTCGGTTTAAAGAAGAGCGGGATCAAATTACCAAAAACACCGCCATGCTTGGGACAGCACTTAATACTGTGGGTAATACAGCCTGGCAACTGACCCTCCTCGATTCAATATTTGACTATGTTGATGATCTCTACCTGGAAATGGACCGCACGCTCCTTGAGAGAAGCGAAGAAATACGTGCGAGTGATGGAAGTATTGTACAGGCTGTTGGACTGCTACGGCACGAGTGTAAAAGTGCGAAGACCCAGTGCGAATATCTCGAATTCCGGATGCGTATCCAGTCATCAGTAGTAAGTCGAAATATTTGAGAGCGCGTTGGATTTGGCTGATATAAACCTATTCATAGTTGTTTGCATTCCTAACCCACGAAGACTCTAACATCAACGTCGAAGTTGCAACGGCAAGCAGGGAGCTTGCTGAAGCTACACGGCGGGATGGCTCGTCCATGAAGACAATCGCCGTGTTAACCATGGCATTCTTGCCAGCAACGTTTCTGGCCACGCTGTTCTCGATTCCATCAGTCGGATGGGACGCCCCAGATAAATTTGTCCTGTATTGGGTTTGCGTGATCGTAACCACCGTTGCTACATTTAGTTTCTGGGCTAGCATCACACAGCGGCGGCAAATTCGGGAGCTCCTCAAATCTGTACGGAGGCAATACAGTAAGAGGAAAATTACAAATAAGGAAAATGAGGCTTCGCCTTGAGGGAATCTGTGTTAATGGGCAGAGAATAGGTAATATGTTACGAATGATAATTGGAACTCAGTACTGAACTCGGCTTATTCGGGCTTACGCCTCTACTTGCTTCTGAAATATTATTACAACCTTCTCGAAAAGAGCTGGGAGAGAGGGGAGTCAATCACTCTAGAAGTGCCGTACTAAACTCCTGGAATACAAGCCAAATTAGTAGGGCCGTTCCGCAAAGCCAGGTATTACGGGAAGCTATCACATAAAGTCATTATACCCATCCTGACACCCATCTCCCACCCCAATGAGCCTAAATTAATTTAGATGGTTAATCAGCTTCATGTTGTGCGCTCTCGGCTGGTACAAAGAGAAGATGCACATCAGTTGCAAGACGTGGCATTTGTTGAATCTTTCATTGTGATTGTTTTGAGCGCGTTGTGGTTCATCCGAGTGTGTTTCGCCATTTCGCTCAGTGCCAGTGATGTGGTCGCCCTGTCAACACACCTCAGTGGGTGAGTCATCAATGATGAAAGCTCTGGTCTAACCCATTTCGTTGCAGTTCAGGGCGGGCGAGGCCCCAAGATGCAGGAGACCAATGGCCTCAAAAGCCAATCAAGGGGGGACCTGTACGCCTCATTGTTGCGGCCATAATTCACTTTTGAGTTATTTAATCTCCCCACCATCCGAAGTTGGAGAGGTAAATTTCAGTTAAGGCCCAGCGAGCGTCAACCATCTTTACATCTCTTTTTGACTGTATTTCCTTTCCCAACACTGCTCCCAATATAAGCCGGCGGGGACCAGCTGCGGCCCCGCCTGTTCCCCTATCTCGTGGCAATGGTCTAATGTCCAGTATGGTGAAGAGCTTCGGGACCGCAGGAAGGAAGACTTTCTAGGCGGCAAAATCCTCCCGCATCGGGACCCGCGCGTGTTGCGCCGTCAAGTGGCCTCCTTGTTGGTATGGTACATTATGGGGGGTTAGAGGGGGTGGAGGATGTTGTGCTGAGGATTATGGGTCGGGTTTTGAGCCTAGGGCGGCGGGGTGGACCGGTAAGTTTGTGTTTGGAATGAAGGGTGTTGGTGGAAATTTGGCAGACGGTTTCGCCTGTGGATACGATCAGTTGGGAAGGGGCTCGGAGAGAAGTTACTGGACCCCCGGGTTGCTGGTGTTTGGAGGCGAGTGGGGCTTAGGGGATGGAGATGGAGGCGCTGGGGGGGACTCTAGAGCGGGAGTCCCCTAGGGAATTGAAGGTGAACGTCTAGGGGAGGAGGATGATTTGACAAGCTGGGACTATAATCTGCCGCCAACACCGCCCCAATCATTGGGCCTCGTGGAAAACTTCCCATCAACAAGCTCAGACGAGGTGGTTCCGAGTCTGCAAAGCAAGCCTGGCAACAATGGAAAATGTTCCTTACTTGGGCAACAGATTCCTGTCACCGGCTCTCTTGGCTAAGTTAAATGTGTCAAGTGCGATGTGATTCGAGATCGCACGCGGCTCAGGTAAGCCAGTTCTCTCGCTTCATTCCACTGTATTCGTCACAACACATGGGCTAACCACGAAACAGGCAGCACATGAGATACCACAAGAAAGACAAGTGATGCAGCCAGTGCGTGGAGGGCTTCGCTATGCGCAGTGACTTAGTTCGGCATTCCGAACATCATCATAATCGCTCGTTTACTGCATGTCCCCACTGCCCGAAGAAAATCAAGGGGATAAGGAAGGATAACCTGCAGCGGCATATTAGAAGAGTACACGGTAACTCCCAGTAAAGGCGCGAGTTCGAACACGAGACACGAAAAAGACTTAGAACTGAGAACCCCGAGCAGGTCATCACGACGGTCTGAAGTTAACGCCGGTTTGGAACGACGAAGCCGCTGAAGCATACAGTAAAGATGTTGGCGGGAGCGAGAGCCGAAGAGCAACAATCGTCGCGAGGTTAAATAAGAGTGCTACCTCCCATGCTGGACGAGAGCATGACACGCCGCCCAAAGCATAGAAAGCCAGCAAGAGCAAGAGCAAGAGCAAGACCAAGACCAAGACCAAGAGCCAAAAAGACACCAATGCCAAGCGCGAAGAAGTAAACAACAATCTCGGTCAATCAACATAAACACACAACGCTACCCCATTGCAAAGGGAGCAACGAAAGCCGTCCATCAAACATGCGCGCCCAACAGAGCACTAACACACGGATGTCACTTTCTTTCTGAATGACAACACCCATCCGACAGCGAGATAGTTACCCGCTGGCTCGAAAACAAAGTCGGAGATACCCAATTGTCGACAACATCCAGTTGACTGATGAGTCGAAAGCGACTCAAAGACAGCCACCACGAAGTTATGGTGTTGCTGAACGTGGGCAGCCGCGCGCTCGCACCGACTATGTCGAGGCGCGAAGAGGCCGCTGAGGCCTGGCCTGAGGTCGACAACATTGCATTTTCTTAACCCGTGCAAGCGGTTGACAAAAAAAGAGAGCCACCAAAACTGGCCTGTGCAGTACTTGGCTAACAGCGACCCTAACAGTTCCACCATCTTCCATCAGACCACCTACTTTCTTCCACTTTCCACATCATCACAACCATTACCATGGCTTACGGTCACCATCCAACACCGATTAAATCTAAGTTGATCGGTACGGTCAATTATCTGCAGGTTCACAAAATCCCTTTTTTCAAAAGCGATGTTTTCCGTAATTTTGGGGTCAGTTCTGCGCGAGGCAAAGCCATCCTAGAACGGCAACAGGATCGCAGGCACCCGGAAATCGAGACTAGAGGCCGGAAAAAACTGATCAATCCGGAGCAAATACTGGCCATGGAACAGATCCTCTGGACCTACGGATTCCAGGCTCGACAACTGACCTGGCAAGGCCTGGCCTTACAAGCTGGAATTTCCGGTATTTCTAATCGCACGATCGAGAGAGCAATGGGTAGGTT
>Ga0247758_1001967_pt1 | contig 12930 bp, 15 predicted proteins | sample UWRJL156409C4_FD_180950 | JGI IMG/M metagenome (GOLD analysis project Ga0247758, IMG submission 180950) | Plant litter microbial communities from Arlington Agricultural Research Station in Wisconsin, United States - UWRJ-L156-409C-4 | ecosystem: Environmental > Terrestrial > Plant litter >...
TTCTTCCTTGACCTCGTCGGTCATCCAGTCTAGAGAATCAAACGTCTCGCTGTACACGTTCATAATGTTCTCAATGATCTTGATACCAAGCTCCCTGTCGCGGGCGGAAAAGGCCCCCTCGATAAAGAACCGTGACAAAATCCAGCCCACCCCGACTTGGGTGTGCGAGAGACATGTCCGCCACCGATCCCTTATCCGGGACCGGCCAGCGAGTTTGAGCTGGAGATCATGGAAGGGCCCGAACACGTCCGGGGCGATGATGACTTGCTGGAGCAAGGAGATCCAGCGCCAGATGAAATACGACTGCAGTGTCTCCACGGGGGTCTCGGCAAGCAAGGTTGTCAGGTTAGCAAAGTAGCGCCGATTCGAGAGGGTGACGGTGGTCGGCGTGTAGTCCGGCGGCGCCATGGCGTTGATCACTCCCGCCAAGTCAAAGTTGTCGGGGATGATACCCGCCGCTTCATCTATGGTCATGATTTCGCTTTGGGCTGGGTCGTCCAGTTCTTCGGCTGTGAGGGCAATCTCCTGCAGCTCCTTTTCGAAAGTGGCAACAGTGAGGGCCATTTGGCTGGCATTGGCGGGAGGCTGGTCGCCTGGATACATATTTTCCAGAATGAGGGACAAGCTAGCCACATATTCGGAAAAGATAGTCGTGTTAGCATAGTACGATATGTCCGACAGAGTTGTCCCTGAATCCGAGACATAGATAGCAGACTTGTTGGGGTCGTCTTGGCCGGGGCGCACCCAGATGGAGAGGGTGGCGAGAGCGCCCCAGTTTTTGGCGAGGTAGACGAGCGTGTCTGTGAAATTGCCCCCATCAAACGTCGCGTTGAGGTCATTGACAAACGGCTTGAGGGGTTGGATGCCGGCGGCTTTGATGGCTTCCTCATCCATGCAGGCTTTGTATACCGTTTGCATCATGTCAAAATTTTGTTCGTCCAGGGATTTGTCATCCCTCCCTTCAAGGTTTCGGGGGGAAAAGTGGGAGTGGTTGGACGCAATGGGGTATGGACCTTCGAGGATGGCGCGGAGCTTGGCGTTAACAGCGTCGTTAATGAGCCCAAAGGGGTCGACGTTGGCTTGATCGGGTCGGAGGGGGTGAAGAGCCGCAAAGCCACCACAGACATATTCTTCAAAGTTGGTGCAGGCGTCGATGGAGGTGGGGTTGGCGTGGAGGTTGCCGAGGAAGACGGAGGAAAGCTCAAGGCATGCGGCCGTCGTGCAGACGGCACGGGTGAGGTTGCTCATGATTGTGCACGACACAATGCTCGTCTCAGGTGATAGGAGGAGAAGTGGGAGCGGTTGTCCCCGCAGACCGTATAGGATTGCTGTTGAAGGGTGATGAACTTGAGAGTTGAGTGACTGCGGTGCTATCCCCGGTTTATGAAGATGAAGTGTGAATGCCTTGCCATTCCCCATTGGGTTGCTCAGTCGCCGAGCCGAGATCGTCGTGGACGGGAAATTACCGCCGGGGTTTAGCAGTAGTTGACTGGGAATGTACGTCAGCTCAAAACCCTACCCATGTTCCTACCCCATGTTAACTGGCGCAGTGTTACGTGAGCCCACGACATTTCTGACCATACATTGTCGGCATCATGGGATTTTACCGAGGGGGGAATCTGTCAACCTTGTAAAGTGTCGTAGTTCGGACGGCAGCTGCTGCTACCTTCCTTGTGTGTTCGTTGATTCAAGAACCCGTGCCCTCTTGAAAAAACGCCTACATCATTGCATCGACGAATCATGGAACTTTTTTCCTGGTGGAGTTCCTCGTTCGAGTCGCGGAGCTATTGGATAGAAACATACGGCTCTCTCGTTGTGTTAGCCCAGCTGCCTGTTCGGGAACACATTGTACGCTGTGGGATCTGGGCGGCATGTCGGCAGTTTAGGCTCAATCCCCCGGTCTCGGCAGAGCAACAAAAGACTGGGGCGGGAATGCGAGCATAAATGGTCGGATAGCGCATGCTAAGCCTCGGATATATTAACCCGGTGCAACGCCACGACGGCCCCAAGGCGCATGCAGGTTCGTACCCTGTCGTCGGACAGCATAAAACGACGTTGGGGTCAAGATAGTTGATGTGGAGAGGAAGCACCACGTCATGGATATCCCGTTTATACATGCCGACAGGGCAGGCAGCCACTTGGACTAGAGTTGAAGGATCGACACAAGAGTCTTGGAAAAGTTGTTGACAGTGGGTCTAGTCCTCAAAAGTGGAATCATTCACTGGATAGACGCAACAGTTTACAGCTGGCCGTTTCTAGTTTGATCCGCGCCAACTAAGAGAACCCGCTTTGTTTGGTTTGGCTCGTTGGTAGAGTTTTCTCCAGTTGACCAAGCACAATCGAACAAAGACGTCGGCTTCGTTGCAGCGTTGACTAACTGTCTGTCTCTTGCTCTCTTCTTTGTAGAGTGTGGCACACGCCGCATGGCGTAGACAAAAGTATCCGAGGCGACGGCATATTCGATGTTGCGTCCGTGTAGATTGACGAAAATGATTGTCATGTTTTTGGGGGGTTCGATGGGCGATGGTATCCCTGTGGTGCCGGATCCGATAGGATTGTATGGGGCCGTTGTCGTGGGGGGGGAGAGAAGCGAAGCGTAGGGCTTTGGCACTGTGGCGGCAACCCCAAGGGATGCTGCCATTAAAACGGTGAAGAACTGCTTGAGACTCATTTTCAGTGTGTAAGCTTTTTTACCCTTTCCCCTTTTCACATGGGATATTGGAATGAGATGTAGCATGATGAGGTGGAAACAGCAGGATCATGTTGGGATAACAGCATCTTTTATGTCTGCTGAATTTACCTACTGGCCCAGGAAAACACTGCAAACGACCCGCTATAATTGCGAATGCAGCAACAGCAGTCCCGTGAAACAGGGCTGGTGTTAGCTCTCAAAGTGTAATCACCAAATATGCTCTCGCCAGCAGACCAAGTAAGGGTGTGACAAATCTATTATCCATGACAAAGAGGAAAGCAGAGGAACGAAATGGGCCACGCAACCCCTCTGCACGTCTACCAACGCTCCGTCTACCATTAATTTCCCTCGAAATGCTCAAACTCCCAACTCCAACTCCAACACCAGACCCCAAGCAGCCAAAACAGACCGCAGACACAAGGGAACCCCAACCTCACCTATTTTTTTCCGATTCAAGTCTCGACTGCACCAGCATCGTCAAACCACCTCACCTTGCCTTGGACTCAAAAAAGTTGGGTATAGCTACCAACCCCCGCCCCTTTTAGTTGCATTTACAATCGGCCCGCTCTCAAGCTCCTTCTCGCTGAGGTATTGGCTGTCTCGGACTTCCATTCCCTCAATCTCGGATTATGCAGACACCCCTGCTCCTCGGTCCCATACAACACTCAAATTTGGGCGGATGTGCAGGTCTGTGGAAGTCTCTCCTACGTGTACTCATCGTTTGGGTGGGTTAAGATCCCTCGATCGCATGGCGTAAAGAATTTGGGCGCGTCCCCAATCTTAAGGCCGGTGATGTTATTGGGGCAGATACCCCAGGGGTTATTGGGGTATTGACACGGACCGCCCGTCTCGGACGCCGCCCACAGGTTGTACCCACAGCCCGCGACGACAGGGTCTTTGTCGGTGTCGGTCCCCCGGGTCCCTTTGTACGAGCAAGTGATGGGGACCGTGAAGCCTGCGGCATACGAGACCGCGAGGCTTGGGACACGCGTGCTGCCGTTGTGGTTCCAAAACAACTCCTTGTCCGGGCTGGCTCTCCGCTGGTCCCAGCTGGCCAGCGACGCGTGCACGGCGGATGAGCGGCCCTCAAACCAGTCATGCGGGTGTGTTATGTTGGCTTCGATTGGCACGGACTCGTTGGAAAAGCCAAACTGAACATTCCCGCCCTCGCCGGACCCGAGGTGAAAGGTTTTGCTTCCGCCGATGTTGAGAATACCATTGTCGTACCGAGGATACCCTGCGGGCTGCGGGTGTGGCCACAGGGTCCTGTACGTTCCAAAAGACCAGACCCATTCGATTCTGTGGTAGTGCTTGTTGGTAAAGGTGATCAACACCGCTGAGGGCCCTGCAGGACCTGGAGATGCAGAAGTTGTCGACGTCGGGCTAGCCCATGCGACAGGATATTTTGTGTTTGGACCGGAACTAGATGCATTGCAGTAGATGGTGGTGCCACAGCTTGCCGACAGCAAGAGGGCAAAAAGGCGTTGAGGATTCATGATCTCCCCTGAATTTGCAGCAAGACTAATTGTATGACGGTCTAAGTTCGAAAAACAGTGCGATAAACCCATTTATTTTGAGGGACCGGGACCCTTTTATGCAAGCTGACATGGAAGATGGCGGAATACACATTGTTAGTATATCCTAAGTGCAGAAATCGCCCAACCTTTGTTCGTCTCGGCCTCCAACAGTAGTGTTAGATTCGTGTCATCTGCAGCGACATCGAGACACCAACACCCCAAACACAATGAATTCGAGCATAATTAAAAACCAACAAACCTGCAAACAACACATCCGACATGTAAACCCGGCAAAGAGAAGTGGCAAAGGTGGGATCCAAACCTACTCTCGAGACTTGGAAATATTCCCAAAACGAGGGTCAATAGGGTGGAGTCTCAACCCACCTCCCCAATCCACCAACACACATACATCTTCCCCCACGAAACCCCTTGAAACCCACAAAACCCTGATCAATTGCCACAGTGCAAAAACAACAAAGTAAAGGCAAAGTAGCCAAGTGTTCTAAGGCACTCGGTTCGGGTCTACAAGAATTTTCCTACCAATTCCCCGTCGACAGACAGTTTGACCAGGGCTCCATTGACAAGGAGAGTGGATTCCAATACCGTATCCGGCCTGGTCGCCATTACAGCTTTCAGTTTAGCTTTGATGACCGACAGCGCGCCCCGCCCGGCTACCCACACCCGGACTACTACCTGGGTCGGGCCTCCACGGTGGATGCCAGCTTTGCCGAGACGGGCAGAGAGGCGGAGCTACACCCGGCGTGCCCCGTAGTCAAACCGGGTCTCCCGCAACCCTTCCAGGCCAACACTACCGCCTCCCCGGTTCGGAAACTTGGCGTCTCCTACACCGCGGGCTACACCGTCCCCATCACTTGCTCCTGCAAAGGCCAGCTGACGAGCCCCGATGGGGAGGGTTTGGAAATTGAAAAAAGACCCCGTCATTGCCGGGTGCGGCTACGACCTCTGGCAGTCCGGCCGGCAATGCCCCCATCGCTCGGTGGAGGGGGTTTGTCCCAACTACCCCCGGGGCGCAGGGCCGTGGATCACGCAAGAGTCGGAGCAGCCATACTCGTTCTTTGCGCCTTGCCAGTGGAGCGTGGACGTCGCGGCGGGGCGCCACACGGTCGGCGCAACTGTTGCGCAGCGGTGCACGTCGGCCGAGTTTGTGTGTTGCATTGGAACGGAGGAGCAAGGGTGTCCGCACAATCCGGCATTGAAGCCGTTTGAGCAGGGAGATGGCAAGTTGACGGTCTGAGTACACTGTGTCAACTAGTCGACGCTGGCAAGTGGGGTGGAGCTGGAAAGTTGAGGGAGGAGGAGAGACGGTATGTGGGCGTCTGTTTTGTTGCTCTTATATTGTACACCAGATTTCCTTGCGCGAGGTTCAGAACATTTTCCGGTGCTACCGTACCACAAGCAGGTCGACAATCGGGAAATTTAGACCAGTGACTGTTTTTGTGTGTCGATATAATAGAGCTTAATTCTTTGTTGCAAAGCCTGTGAGGGCAAATGTCAACACATCACTGCCCCTGATACGAGACGCCCCTAACCCCTTTGTGGACCCCAGACTCTTCCACACGCTGTCAATGTTAATTCATTTCCTTTCACCCTGGCCCAAGCAATCGAGGCACATGGGCGACCACCTATCGTACATATGGGGCATACCCAACCCTCTGGAACTCGTGCCTAGACCCCATGTGCTGTATGATAAGGAACACCGCAACAGACCCATGCACGCGTTTCAAGAACGTTACGCCCGTGTCAATCTTCAAGAGTTGCAGGAGAAAGTATTTTGGGGGAGATGGCGAGTCTGCGTGGCCGTCAGTGGACGTGTGTTGTTTCTCGTCAAAGTAACACTTCAACTGGGGCCAGCCCAAGCCATCGGTATCCCGTTGTAGGTTTTCCAAGCACTTTTTTGCTTTATACAAGGTGCCCATGGCGGTGATACGGCCCCCGCGCACCTCGCCAAACGAGCCCGGGTGGACCTCGTCCACTTCCACATTCAAAATCTCCAAATCGCCCATCCTCGTACTGTGTCTCATCCAAGGACCAGAAACGTACTCCGTGAGGTTGACTTCGCCGCACTGCCAGTCGACTGGAGCGTCTAGGGCCGCCCAGCTCCACGATGGTGCCCTACCATCATGTCTTTGGGTTAGGTGGTTGTTGCTCTTGGGGACATGCGATGCAAGACCCAACACGAGATCCTCGACCCAAAGTCCAGCTGCGTATGTTCCCCCCGTGGCTGCTGCCAGCTGTGACATCAAACCTGCGAGAGCCGTGAGTTTGTCGCGGGAGACCGTCAGCATGCGTCGCGAGGACTCGGTCACCCACGAGTAGGAATGCCGAAGCTGGCCAGTGCTTGGAGACACGTAGGGCTTCTGATCCAAATCCTGCCATTTAATTTTCCCGTTTTCCACTTCCGCTGGTGCAGTCGAGTGGGGGTCTTTGGACGGGACGTTCGTTTTGAGGAAAAGGGGGGAACACCGCCTTATCTACGAGCGGCCGGTGTAATACTTCCCACCAGCCAACTGGGGCCAGTGGAGCCAGTAACAGCAGCAATCCCACTGTAGACCCCTATGTGTGACCCACAAAGTCACAGCTGATACTAGTGTCTCTTGGAAGACCCAACCACGACTGGAGAGAATGCTTGGGACTCTGGGCGCAAAGCGTCTGAAGGGAGGGGGCTCGCAGACTAGGAGAAGATTTGCAGTCTCGGTGGTAGGTGCTGGTGGCTTTCCCCTCGCGTCGCAATTAGTTGCCGTTGTGGCTGCCACTGTGCTAAGGCAAATGCCAGTGTTCTCGAGGGCCACCCCGAAGACCGGGAGCCAGGCCGGAGTGTGCGCACGGGAGAGGATGAGCGGCGCTAGCTGAACCAGCGCCGCACTGTGCTGCGCCCTAAAGTGTATACAGTTAGGTGTAAGTACGAGATGTCGAGGTAAAGGTTATGTAAAGGCAAAACCATTCGCTTTCGAAAGATGGGGACTGATTTGGCCATTTTTATGTATGGGACTAATTCTGGGCTCGCTCGGCTAGAATTGAAGTAGTTATACATGCTGAGGCGTAGCCTTCTGGAAATGGTTCTTAGGCTGAGCAAACCTGAGCAAATCCTGAGCTGGGCCTGAGCCGGGCCTGAGCCGGAGTGAGTAACGTCACGTGGACGAGGTACGAAAAAGGAAGTTTTATGTGCCCAGATTCGTCGCACAAAACAAAAACACCATGCATGAGATTTATGCACAATGTTCACTCCAATATTCTAGCCTTGTAGACATTGCCAGAAGGTCCTTCTAGATTAGTATGACGCTTATAACAATGTTTAAAGGTCTCTTGTAATGCAATGAAGGAAGATGCCTTCATACAAGATACCTTTTGTGCGTAGGACGTAGCTAATGTCTAATCGCACGGAGTAGAAGGGCCCTTTCCTTTGGCCAGAGCCTTCGTACTGGTGTGATGCTCTCGCGTCCACGCAAACTGAAAAGCCTATTTCCTCCACCCGCCCACGGGCACTGTAGGATATGCAGGTGGCGATTGATACCCAGGCGGTTGATACCCGGGCGGTGCCCTGTTGAAAGCAGGGGCAAAGTAGATGTTGTGGACGGGTGGGTATGCGGGGGCGGGTCTTGGGATTTGCTGGTAGGCGACCGGAGGTGCTGACATGGAGCTCCTTCGGGTCTTTCGCTTCTTTATCGCCACCCATTCCCCTATTATGGTTGCTATCGCCGACACGCTGCCGATTATTATGCCTATGAGCTCAGCCGTGCTCAGGCGGTCCGTCGAGAACCGCCAGGACCTGCGACACCACGACCAGCTTGATCGCGCGACGGAAGTGAGAAGTTGGCGATTCGTAGGGATGGTGTCCAAGACCGAGGAAGGTGACGGGTTGGAGGAGGGTGGCTGAGGCTAGGAGCGTGATCTGTCGCAGTCCATAAACGTCAGTAGCTGCGGCGGTTTGCTTGAAGAGAGGGGGAAAGTACCCAATAGAACAGCAGCACGAACCCGTCCCAGCCATGTTGCTTGCGGAAATGGTGCGAGACGAAGCGGAGGAGCATGAACAGAAAGGAGACACCGGTGAGGACGGTGATCCAGGTGCGGAGGAGGCGGGAGTAGTAGTCGAGGTCGGAGGAGTCGGAGGAAAACCAGGTGGTTGAGTTCGAGGAGTTGGAGGATGGGAAGGGTGGCGCTGTGGGTGATGTCGGTGGGGAGGGCTGGGCGGTCCATTGCGATGTTTTGCTGCGGCAATTGCGGTGCTGAGAAAAGGTGGATTGGAACGAGGAGGCGGATTGGAATTTTCTCGGCGCCGAAAAGATGGTTGGTGTTTGGGATTTTGGGCTCCTTCGCCGGGGTGGGCGTTTTGGTGGGGGTGGGTCCATTTTCGTGGAGGCATGGTCAGAATTGAGACTGGGAGATTCCGATAACGGTGAGCCGTTTTGGTGGAAGGTGTTCGCTACATGAGAAGATGTCCTCGGCTCTGAAAACTGGAAGGAACGATGTGCAAAATTGTTGGGAAGGATTGGCGCTTGTTTGCTTCAAAGGATTGTTGTTGCTAAGCTGTTGGGTGGACCCATTTCTTGAGCTGGCCACATCCCAAAACATCCCATCGTATCAACATTCGAGTACTAAAGGCCTTTAACAAGTTGCAGCCTCAATATCCCCCAAAATTACGATGGTGAGTATTCCATGGATGAACAGATGTAGTGACCGCCTACGAGGCTTCCAAAACTAAAGACACATTTAATAACAGGGTGCGTCAAGGAAATTACTTGTGATCGTATTTTGGTAGTTTGAGGGAGGTCTTGCTGCGAATCAGCTAACAGCGCGACAATCCCTAAGATACAAGGACTTGCCGGAGTGACTTATAGACGCCTTTCAGAGTTTTCCTTTGATGGTACCTATTACTGGGATAGTATTTAACATGCCAGTATATTATATTTGCATAATACATTCTAGACCAGCTCTTAAATTATGCCACTAATAAAATAACCCGTAGGCCCGATTCTCAGCCCTACAGCGGCTAATGACTGCAGATTATTCCGTAGCTTTGCTTCAAGCTTTCAATCTTGGCCAACTCTTCGCTAAGAATTTCGTTGGCAATGGACTTTGCTATTTTTGGCATAACACTCGGAATACGATAGCTGTTCTTGCTCTGCGGGGCGTCAGCGCGTCGTTTCACATTCAAGTTTAGCTTTACTAATACCGAGGACTGGCATTGAAGGCAAGCTTTGGGAGGACCTGCCGAAATCACGCCCTCCTCTTTCCCTTCTTTTCCTTTATTCATCAACTTCAGGCACCAACGACGCGCCCGAGTTTAGCGTCGACCACATCGCCACATGGATTCCGACGGTTCTTTTACCTTTGGAGTTTTCGATGCCATCAACCTGCTTTTCCAGTGGTGCTCCGCTGCCACGATTCAGAACAAGCGGTCTTCACATGCATGTGCAACGGCGCCGGAGCTTTGCGAACTGGTTGCATTTTTATAAGGTTGCTCCCCATTTCCCGGATCTGACATCATCGGTCGGCTGCACCTGTGGTGAACTCTCCTTTATCATAGCCGTCGTACCAAGGCCAATGAAACTTGCGGAGCTTCAACGGGAGTGGACTCCCTCAAACCTACCACGACCAGCTAAATAAATGTCGCGATGGACCCGAGAGCTCAGGCGAAGACGAAACTCCGACACCAACATCCGAGAGCTCCATCTCGGCTCTAGTCTCGTTCAAATCCATAAACAACCCCCCAAGTACCACATTTTATGCCTTAGGCCGAGATCGCGGTATTCTCTCTCAAGACTGTTCTGTCAGTGGCTGTAAACAACGCTCGAGTTGAGACCCTCCCGCAAGTTAGGAATGTGGAGGAGGAGACGTGGTTGGCATGTTCGACAGCTTAGGAAGGGATGTCAAGGGTTGTGCCGACTACCTAGATTGGGTTCTAACGATAGTTCCCTGGAGGGGGCAGTGGACAAGCAGAATGCGACTTTAACAACGGCCAGAGTCGAGAAAGCAGCAATGTTTTCCACTGATGGGTTCTGGCGCTCGACTAAACCCGAGGACGACGCCTAGGGCAGTATGGGGAATCGACATGGGAAAGTCAACCATGATTCCGACCCCCACCAGCGCGAGCACCTCCACGCCACCGCCCGCGAGACCTCGCGCCTCTCATAACAGATCACACTACCAGACGCGCGCGATACTAAAGCTTCGTCTAGATAGATCCTTGGACCCCAACCGCTCTCCACACCACCCATCACCCGCCGTCGTCAAAGTCGCCAACCAGCGCACCCTTACCGCGGCCATTAGCCTCTCCCGACTCCACCCAGTAACCACCAGCAACTAGCTCATCGTCGATTTTCCCAACCGTCACCGCCCCAGCGGCGGCTGGCGCAATGGTGCTGTTGCCAAGGAGGAAGCGTTGTGTTATCACAGCACGCTGGCCCCCAACCTCGACTGCGCGCAGTACTCGCTTGCCCGTGACGAAGCGCTGTATATTCCGTATGTGCCGGCGCTGCGGGGGGGAGATTAGGGGCAGGCATAGACTGCTCGCGGGGCCGAGGCCGGTTGTGAGCGGGGTGGCAGTGGCGGTAATTTACTGTCCCGGGGTGCAGAAGTTTACATTCAGGGGGGGTTAGCGGGGGGTAGTGGAAGGACGTCTGATTTGAGATTTACGATGAAAGTGTCGGGACGTTTAGGGGCTTGTTGGATAGCAGGGGGAGGTTATGTAGGATACCAAAGGAAATTGAAGTTGGGTTCATTTTGGGTGTGTATATGGAACTATTCCTGTATGATAGCTATCCCGTCCTACCGTGATCTTTTTGGACATTTCTAGCTGTATAGTCCACTTAAGGGGGGTCTTGAAATATTAAGCCCGTAGACCGTATAATTTTCAGAATTCGATACTGGCCCATCTTCTTCCTTCAAGCAACTCCTACCGGATCCTCAACTTCTTGCACTCGGACCCCGAGGCAAGCCAACCCACAGAATCTTTCATTAAGCCAGGAACATACGCCTCTCCCACAAACAAATACCGCTCCACATCCTTCGGGTCAGAACGTAGCACATACGGCGTTTCCCCTCCCAGCAGCACACACAACACATCCCCTGTCTTCGTTGTCGGCGGCACCAGAGCGAAGAAGCCCAACACCTTCGAGACAGCAAAGCAGCGATGCACGGCATGATCCTCAGCAGCCTGTATCCACGCCGCGGGATTTCCCTTCTCCCCGTTCGCGGCGACCAGCTTCCGCGGGTCATGCTTGGTACTGAACGAACTGGCCGGAAAGAGTTTATCCAGCGCAACGATACCGGAATAATAGGCACTCGTGTCACTCGGAGGCGAAGGGCTTGACACCCGAGAAGAAAAGTGTGTCAAACGCGCCACGGGAGCCAAAGTATCCAGAAAAGCCTTGAGCGCGGGGGTGAGATCGGACTGGTAGACCCCCTGAGCCGTAAATTTGCCCGAATCGGTTTTGTCCTTGTCTTTGTCCCTGGAGGAAGATTGGAATGCGGCGGGCTTAGCACGGCACAGACGCCAGGCGGCTTGGGTGAATTCCTTCTTGGAAGAGTCAGGATTGAAGGAGTTGGAGGTAAACTTTGTCATGACGTTATCGATGACGTCGACGACGAGACCCTTGGCCACGAGTGTCTCGTAGCCATCCTCGAATGAGGCTTTGGTTAGGCCTGAACGTCTGGACCCAGAGGCGTTATAGCGGCCCGGGAACCCAATGATGTTAGCGAGCCTGCCTGCGTCCCATCGCGGAACCCATCTGGGAAGTGATCGTCCTCCGGGTAACGGCGGTCGGGGCTCGCCGTTATCTGAGACAGCGTTCAGGACCATGAGGGTACTGTCGGTCGTTAGAGCTCGGATGGCGATTTTATGGTAGAGGTCGGTGATTGTGTTGTCGTAATCCGGCTGGATGATCATAGCTTTCTCTGTCTCGATCCAGGCTGAAGGGTGGCCCAGCTGGGAGAAGACGTAGTCCCGCGGGTCGGTGGCGACGTTCTTTGCACTCAGACACAGCTGGTAGATAAAGCTTCGTCGCGCTTGGGCTGCCGTCTTATCGGTCGAGAGATGGGAAAATCGTCTGAACAGGATCGTGACCGCCGTGGCGTCAATCTTGTGTTTCTTCTTGAGCTCCCACCCTTGCGTCTCGAGATGTCTCATCCCGCAGTGCAGATTTTCCCACTTCATCTTTTCGGAGCCCCAGTACACCAGGGCATCGGCATCCGTCCCAATCTCCTGCGGGATCCAGGCCCTACGGAACCAGGGGAGCTTGGTAAGTTCCCTGAGGGATTTCCAGTATTCTGCCGGAATCCAGTCGCAGCTTGCACCCTTTGTCTTACACAACTTGGACAAAAGCCTGTCATCAAAGATGGACCGTAAAGACTCGACAATCTGAAACGCCCGAGATGCATGTCCGGCGGGATCGGCGCCCAGCCAGACGAGAACTTGACTCGCATCCTTGAATATTGTGTGCATCAACCGCACCTGTTGGCTTCGCTCCACACTGTCCTTTTGGTTGATGCAGACCTGATCAATCCAGATGCGGAGCTGAGGCTGGCCGGCAGGCGGACGGAGTCGTCTCAGAGCGGCACCCAAACTGTCCGTGATGGCCAGTCTTTTTCCCTCGATGAAGATGATGTCGGTGAAGCGCGGCTCTCCCCACACATAGGACAGAGCCTTGTATCCCTGGGTATGGCCGACCGAAAAGGACTGGAGGCGACCAGTTAGCTTCTCGC
>Ga0247758_1001969_pt1 | contig 12915 bp, 9 predicted proteins | sample UWRJL156409C4_FD_180950 | JGI IMG/M metagenome (GOLD analysis project Ga0247758, IMG submission 180950) | Plant litter microbial communities from Arlington Agricultural Research Station in Wisconsin, United States - UWRJ-L156-409C-4 | ecosystem: Environmental > Terrestrial > Plant litter >...
TAACTATTTTACTAAAGTTATAGTTTAATTATATATAAATTTACTGTACATTAATTGTATTATTTTACACCTTAGATAGCTTTTATATTATCGTTATCTTGTATATTGATACTTAAAACTATATTTTACACGCTTAATATATATAAAATATACACTTATTATATTTTATATAAGAGTATTTAGCAGAAAATGATTATTAATTATGAACATTAATTAATAATAATATATAGGAGATAAAACTCATATAACGTTGTAATAGAAGTATATATAATGAAAAAACGATGTAACAAGATATTTAATAGTTATATTTTAATTAATATGTGAAGATTTGAAATTTGTACAATAGAAATATATAGTTAATTCCTATTAAGTAATGATATTAAATTGGCATTTAAAATATAATATCTATATTATAAATAACTATAATATGAATTAAAAATTACTGTTAGTTAGCTTTAAAGTATATATATTAATATATTTATAATAGTAAAACTTAAACCAGCTTTTAACATGAGTTTATTAATATTAAGTGTTACAAAACTAAATATATAATACGCTTCACTTATATAATAGGTCTTGAATTATGTATTAGTAATTTTTCCTCAATTTTACTAGTAGGGGTTGTGGAAATAGACGCTATTGAAATGGGAGATTTTTGGTGGAAAACCCGTTGCAAAGTCAGGTCGTTGCATGATTAGGTAAGCCTTTCTACTGCATCGCATCTATGCAATGATCCATGAGCACGGAGCCACGTTTCGACATTGGTGCTGTCCTAGGTGCGAGTCATCCGATCACGCACAAGCCACTTACTCCGAGAGAGGCCTTACAGTTAGTTATCTTGTTTACCGATGGGGTTAAAAGACCCCTGACATGAAAAGGGAAAATTATTGTTCTCGGGGATTTTAACGATAAGGGGATATGGACATGTGGTGGTGAGATTGAGACATTGTTTAGTTATGTGGAACAACGAAAGGAGATGGACAGAAGGCGGCTTGGATCATGATCTAGTCCCCGCTTATATGTTTCCCTATTAACTTAAAATGTGTGGCGGTGAAGGGGCAGATGACGAAGAAGAAGGCCTAGGCTTAGGTGGTTAGATCGACACAGAATCTGGGTACACTGCTAGTCTCCCAATGGAATAGAACACGCTCATACCAGCCAAGCGTGCCTCTCCTCTGCTCCTTCCAACGGCGTTCTGTTCATCTCGTGTGCACAATCAGCCACGACCCTATCAACCGCGACTCCAGCTCGCTTCCACGCCCCATCACCATCATCAGCTACCAGAAGATAATAAATGACTGTCTCCGAGACTTTTCCACGGCATTCACACCATGGCTTTGGCTTCTGTGTACTATACCAGTCTTTCCCCTTTTTTGTGACCTGCCTCCGCTCGTTATGCCCGAAAGCCCCGTACCTCTCACCTATTACAACCTCCTCTCTTGTACAGATGCGGACTGCCGCCATCCGGGTGCGAGAACTATCCCGCAATACACCCCCGAGGGGCCAGCAGACAATACGTTTTGTCTTGGCGTTGACAAGCCCATGGACATCTCCGTTGACATCCAGGCTGACCGGTGTGAACCAAGCGCGAATACGTAGCGCGCGGCCACCATCTTCCCAGCTGATGAAACGCGCGTCCCAGCCTGAGAAGACCCGCGAAGTATTCCGGAAGGGGAACGAGATCTGACTGGTCCCAGAGCCCCAAGACCACGATGGAACTGGCTGTATTTTGGGCTTGTTCATGCTCTCAGCCCGCAGCTTATCTTTTATTTTCGCCCCCCGATTGAGTCTATGCTCACCGGCTCTAACAGTTGGTTGCCCGGTATAACCGTCAACCCAAGAGACAAGGGCCCTGGAACTGCGTGCTGCGATCTCCGCTCCGGTAGTAGGCCCCACTCGCGACTCGGAATTGACCCAGCAAAGCCCTGAGAGATCGTCGACAAAAACTCCATGGCCGTATTGACTTCCGGTAAGGTGTCCCATGCGTTCTGCGATGGCTCCGATGACAAGAATCCTATCAGATGCGACAGTGAGCTCCATGGACGTAAATTGGCCGACGAGCCGGTACCACAATGAGAAGGTGCCCCACTGGATACAATGATGGTCGATCTGTATGGGCGCTGATACCGTTCCAGCGACCTCGGTGCCGGCCTTGCTGCTAAGTTGGTGGTCCTGCTGCGGCCACAGACAGCGCTTGAAGTCTTCGCCCTCCGAAGACACGAGTCCCGACATGTCCGTCCGCGCCGCTTCCGCCTCTGTTGTGTCCTCGGACATGGTGCAAGTCAGGCACTCCCAAAACAGCCGTGACGAGGTGTAGTGCAGAACCCGTGTGGATAGGAGCCGCTCTTGCAGCGCCCAGCCGCGACGTGTTAGCGGTGCTAAGCGGAACACATCGTTTCTGGATGGCGGGACGGGGCGAACCCAAATATCACCAGCTTGATGGGGGTGAAAAGGGGCCACGCGACCGCCTGGGATTCCAGCTCGCTCGTGGAGGAAGCCCGCGCTGGACGAGGCAGCACTCAGAGCCGAAATAGTTGCGCGGCCGTTGCGGTAATAATCACCCATCCGGGAGCACTCGGCTTCCCAATCCGCTACCGAGTCTTGAATGATGCAGAGTGCGTCGACCCATAAATAGTCGACGGACACGCAGCGTGAAGCAACCCGGACCGCGTCTGCGAGCGTTCTGGGGAGGGAGGATATCAATATGCCGTCTTGTCTGTGGCTGGACAAGTTCGACGTAGTCGTCTTCAGCGCGGGCTGCGCCCCCCAGCAGTATGAGAGCGTAGCGTAGGGTGGCAATGCAGAGAGTGGCGGCAGGTTGGTAGTATCGCGCAGGAAGACGCGGTCGTCTTTGATCTCGAGGAGGCGTGTGGGAACGTTGGCGGGACCGGTATGGCGACATTTGGAATGCCCATCGAGGCAGTCCTGGAGCCAACTGCGGGCTAGGGTGTCACAAGCGTCGGACTCGGCATGATCGGCGATGCTGCGGTAAGGTGTCCGCTGCCCAGATACCGAGACCTGGCCGAGGATGTCCTGTCGCTCAAGCTCTTGTTTCCGGGAAGACGCTGCCGGTTGTGACTTCTTGGCGTTAGAGGTGTTCGCGATAGGCTCAACACGACTGGTACCGCTCTCCCCGAGCGCTGGATACCGGGTCGGCGTATTTGCCTTGAAAATCTCGAATGTGGCAGTCCTACCTCCACTCGGCTTGAATCTGACTTTCCATTGCTTCCAGTCGACCACCACTTGCGATGCGTGGTACGACTCGACCGTCCACGTCCAGGTGCTCGGGTCGAGGTTCGTTCCTGCCGTAGCAACTTCTGGCCAACTCACGACACCAGAAGTGCAAAAGAGCTCACACAGCCTACAACCAAGCTCGGCGCTTCGCTTCAAGTTGACTGTGGAATGATGCAGTATGTCTTCGGCCCCGGCACGCGCAATCCGGGAACAAGCAACGCAGAAGCCAGAGTCGTCAGCTCTTTCCAGCAAGCTCAGCGTAACGGCGCGTCTCTCTTGGATCCATTCCCAGGCTTGACTCGGGTTGTCGTGTTTGCGCATCGCAAATATCATCTCCTCAGCGGAAACGCCGCTAGTGTCATATCCTTCCATGTCAAGCACCGCGAGAAAATCGGCGGCGAGCTGCGCCTACTGCGCGCTAATAATTATGTATATAAACGCTTAAAAGGTACAGCAGTCAAGTGTACTCCGTTACGTTCTAACGTAACTTAAAGCTTATAACTTGCAGATTATTATTACGACTTGCACCTAGCACAGACCCGAAGGGCTAGTCAGGTTAAGACAGAGCGTATGGCAGGATGCTAAAGACTGTTAGGCGTTCCGAAGACAGCTTGTTAAGCTAGCACTCCTAGACGGGGGTGGTACACTGTCGCTGTAGGTCGCTGTCACTATAATGCACGGAGGTGAGTCTATACAGTAGGACACAAATGAATAAATAATACTAGCGTGAGGAACCGGGGTCCCTCACAGCCATCATAGTCACGATGATGACTATCTATACTAGCTATCTGAGAGGTACTTTGTACTTTGCTCTGTTGCTCCGTTGTGGGGCTGCTAGAGCGACAGAGCGTGGTTATTCTGTTTGCTCCGTTACTTTATAACAGTGCGACTAGTGGATTTGTGATGTTGCACGCAAGGAGTCCTGCCCCCCTCACCGCCTTCCCAAACCGGCAGGTCTTGATGATGTGGGTCCTGCGGGTCGTCATCCCGCTTGTTAGGATCGACGACTCAATTCTCCCCGCTCGCTGTTTCACCTCTTTTCACCACTTCTGAGGCATTATATTTGGTAGTGGGAGTTAAAATGGCGATAGAGAAATCAACACGCTTGCCCGGTTCAACGTTGCCGATAAGCAGCCACCCGCCGCCCCGTCGCCAACCGCGTGCACGACGGTTCATCTTGGGGGGCTTAGCGCTTATCTCGGTCGCTTATCTCGCCGCATCGCACTTCGACGCGCTCCCAGAAACGGTTCCCGCCTGGCAGCCAGACCACCAGGAGCGTTTCAAGGCCGCCTGTGTCCAGCCTGACCCCATATTCCCAAGCAAGGATGAGGAGCTCGACAAGCTGCAGGGCTTCATGGAAACCGAGGCCTTCCGCAACGCCAGCATCGCACGTCTGTCCGGCGCCGTGAAGGTCAAGAGCGAGTCCTTCGACGACTTGGGTGTCATCGGCGAGGATTCAAGATGGGATGTCTTTTACGACTTTCAAGCCTATCTTAAGGCCACCTTCCCTCTGATCCACGAGAAGCTGCTAGTTGAAACGGTCAACAGCCACGGTCTGCTGTACACGTGGAAGGGCACCGACGAGTCTCTGAAGCCGAATCTTCTCATGGCCCACCAGGACACAGTTCCGGTGCCTCCTGAGACCGTCGGGGCTTGGACGTATCCCCCGTGGTAAGTGCCACCTTGATCCATTCCCAGAGGAGAAACATATTGCATGGCTTATCGTCAACGGCCAACTGAATGCTCTGAACCTTAGGAGTGGAGAATACGATGGCAGGTACATATGGGGACGGGGGTCTTCAGACTGCAAGAGTTTGCTCATCGCTGAACTTGAAGCGGTCGAGCTGCTCCTCGGCGCCAACTTCCAGCCTAAGCGCACGATTCTTCTTAGCTTCGGGTTTGATGAGGAATGCTCCGGCAAGCAGGGAGCGCAAAAGCTGTCTGTCTTCATCCACGAGCGCTATGGCGACAATGGCCTCGCCGTGATTGTTGACGAGGGCGCCGGCTACCAAGAGGCGTGGGGCTCGCGTTTCTTCCTGCCCGGCACGGCCGAGAAGGGGTACACCGACATCTTTATCACAGTTCGCATGCCGGGAGGACATTCCTCGGTGCCCCCTGCCCACACGAGCATTGGCGTTCTGAGTGAGCTCATCACCAACATTGAGGCGGACCAAGGCTATGCCACTCGCTTGGACGACGAAAACCCCTACTACTCCCAGCTGCAGTGCGGCGCCGCGTACTCCCCTGAGTTCCCGAAGAGGCTCAAGAAACTGCTTGCGCGCCGCAAGTCCTCCTCCTCCTCCTCGCACACGTGCAAGAAAAGGCCGGATCATCTCGCGCTGGAGGCCGCCAAGCAACATCCCTACATCCGATACCTCATGCAGACCTCGCAGGCTGTCGATGTGATTACAGGCGGCATCAAGATCAATGCGTTGCCTGAGCGCGTCACCGTTAACATTAACCATCGGATCAACATTGGCGAGACCACCCAAGTCGTCCGCGACAGACTGAGCTCGCTCGCGGGTAACATCGCCCACAAGTACAATCTAACCCTACACGCCTTCGACGGAAAGGAGGAGCCATCATCCATCATTCTCACTGAGACGAAGGACGTACTCGAGGTGGCGCCCGTCACGCCAACCGACGCCTCGGTCGATGGCCCGTACAAGGTCTTTGCAGGCACAACACGTGCGCTTTATGGCGAGGATGTCATCATCTCGCCCGGTATCATGACAGGAAACACGGACACCCGGTACTACTGGGCTCTGACGAAGCACATATTTCGGTTTGACTCCGGATATGATCCTGAGGATCCGACTGGGGGATTTGACAATGGCATTCACACTATCAATGAGAGGGTCAGTGTTGCGGCGCACATCAACTCGGTGAAGTGGATCACGATGTTTGTCAGGAACATGGACGAGGCAAAGTTTTAGATGCTACAGGAAAAGTGGCAGATTTGGATATCAAATGTTTTGATTGGACTTTTGGATTGGTAGTCTTTTGGAAATACTCACTTGATACATTCCCGCTTGTTGTTTTCCTCCCTTCTAAGGTGGCCCGGCTAGAGGTTGGAGGCGATGTTCAAGAGATAACTCTGTTGAAAGTTGGAGCCTCGCCGGAGTCGCTACCCTACTTCCAGTGGCCCATTGAACTTCTCGAAGCTTTCGACATCAGAGGAGGCAAATTGCAGACACTATGCACGACATAGACGGATGGCGTGCTTGGCGGGCACTGAGCACTGGTTGGGGATCCTAAATGCTGATTTCCTGGTTGGCCTCTGACAGCCGGAAGATTGTCTGTTGTTCATACTTTGCGGACAAAGAACTTACCTATCAACGAAAACAATAGTCACAGCTCTGTATGTCAACGGAAAACAAGGACCCAAAGCTCTTTGTCCATGTTCCAGGGATTGTTTCCACTCCTCATGGTTTTCAACAACATCATTGTTCGTATCTCGCTAGCGAGCTTGCCTGAAACAATGCCCCCACGCATGCCGTTAATAAAAAGGATGCTCACCACAGCCCAGTATAAGGGACGCACCGATCGCCCCCAAATCGCGCCGAAACGGAGCAGCAGATTACCTCAAGTGTGTTTATCCCAAGACTGCTTGAGCAATACTAGTCCACCCGGCATGATGCGGTTCCCCAACATCTCTTCGCTCTTCGGCCCCAGGGCCCAGGAACCCGAGGCCCCCCCTCCGGTTGTCAGTATTCTCGGCTGGTCCGAGCATTCAGACGAATCGCTCAGCGTCCTCGGGGATGGCACCTTCGCCGTCGCAGCCTTCTGCGACTATGGGGGCGTCTTCGCCTTCCGGGACATGCCGTTCGACCCTCTGTTTGACAGCAACGTCACCCCTTATATCAACATGGCTTCTATCGAGCTTGTGTGCGCGCCGAGCGATCGGCCGCGCCATGTTCGCAACCTCCGGACGCTCTGCACGCGCTACCTGGGCATCAAGGATGAGGACCTGCCGATGCCGGGCGTCTTTTACGACGCGCTGGAAAACATGAAGGATACTGAGCGTATTTACTTTGCGTGCATTCGAATGGGTGGCTCTGAGGAAACTGTGCCAACTTGCATTGCTGTTGGTGGCCATTTGCAGAGCATGACCACCGTTGTGATGCCTCTGCAGCCTATCGAGGGGTCCAATGGGTGGGGTAAGCTTGATGTTGACCACGCCGTCTACCAGGCCAGGGTTGTCTCACTTCGCGGCAGGCGCCGAAGTAGCGCTGAATCGTCGCCGATGGCTGAGAACGCTGCCCGTGACGCCGGAACGGATTAACTAAGGTGAGAGAACGGACAGCATTGGTCGGGGCAATTTTACCTTTGCCGGGTTCCGGCTCGTATCCATCGTCCACGCCATACGCGCTCGTTCAGGGGTTCCAAAGCCGACCCAAAAGTGTCACGGGAGCCGCCCAAGAATGTAATTTACCCTCTTACCTAAAATTATGCAAAGTTCGAGTCCTGGTAGGAATTGCCGTTTTGTCGTTATAACGCGCTGTGCTAAGGCCATGATGTCCCGCTTGTTGTCGATCGCGGCCAGCGGCAGATTGACGTCAGGCGGTTTCATCGACGGCGAAAAACACCGGCTCAAATCCAGTTTTGTTCGTATACCTCCGTAAATCGCTGTGTGCCATGGAGCGAAAATGTTCGTACACGTAAGTGTTCGTGAAATGTAATCGTGATTGAGGGCTTACGTGCGTGAGACAGGCTGGCGCAGCGCTTGTCCTGAAACAGTTCTCGTGTCTGTGCTGTCCAGGTGCGAAAAAGGGGTCGGCCCAAATGCCCGTCCAGAGGCGGAGCGCGAGAGCTGGTGGGCCGAGGACGAAGCGCGTGCAGTGATTGGCAGGTGCGGAGAGGAAGAATCAATATTGGTGATCGTGGCTGCCTCCCCCCACGTCAGCCCGAACCCGGTAAGGACGGTGGGACGATGCCCCTGGTTGGGTGCATGGGCGGGCCTACGCAGTAGGGGATATAACTCCCGCCCTGCCCAGCTGCCCAGCGCCGCCGTCCCTCGCATCCAATTCAGGCACCGTGCTTGGCAAATGCTTGGTTCTGCGCCACCCAACTGCGACTCGCTTCAGCTTCAGGGGCCGCATGGAATGACAACCGCCAAGTCCGCCGAGAGAACATTCATCTCGTCCATTCGTTCTACGCGCGACACCACATCTCGGCAATCTCGACAATGATGGTATTGGGGCTGGCCATGTGGAGGAGGAGCATTTGCGCCCTGCTGGCGCTGTCGATCGCAGCGCCCGCGCAGGCAGCGTTGGAGGTTGACCTGCAATCGCCCGGTGAGCCGCGACTCCAATTCCATCCCGTCCCATCCCTTCAATCGCGTCGTCGGTGTTGTGCCGCCGTGATGCAGCGATGCGACGATGCGCCGTCGGCCTCTCCCGCAAACATGGCTGGCCACATTGACTGACAGCATTTTTGCGCGATAGCTTCGATCCGAGCCGCGGCAAAGGTGGTTGCAAAGAACCTCATGAGCTACTACCATGGCGACGAGCCAGGCCAGACTCCGGGGATTCTCCCTGGGCCGCCCCCCGGAGGGCCATACTACTGGTGGGAGGGCGGAGCGCTCTGGGGAACCATGGTGGATTATTGGCATTATACCGACGACAAGACGTACAACGACAAGACGCAGTTCTCCCTCCTCTTCCAGTCGAACGAGCCGGAGAATAACTTTATGCACAAAAATTGGACTATTTCGCTGGGCAATGACGACCAAGGCTTTTGGGGCATGTCGGTCATGCTGGCCGCCGAGACCATCTTCCCGGACCCACCGAAGGATAGGCCCCAGTGGCTAATGCTCGCCCAAGCCGTCTTCAACACACAGGCCGCGCGCTGGGACAACCAGCACTGCGGAGGAGGGCTCCGATGGCAGATCCCGTTTGCGAATACTGGATACAACTACAAGAACAGCATTGCAAATGCCATTCTATTTAACATGGGCGCGAGGCTCGCCCGCTACACTAACAATGACACATACGCGGATTGGGCTGAGAAGGTGTGGGAGTGGATGGAGAACGTCGGCTACATCGACAAGGATTACAACATCTACGACGGCGGCCACGTCGAGGCGAACTGCACTGATATCGACAAAGCCCAGTTCTCCTACACGGCCGGCATCTTCATCCAAGGTCTCGGCTTCATGCACAACTACGTTCGTACCCGGCATCCCTTAACTCAATTAATTGAAGACGCGCCAAGCTGACACATTCACATGCAGACCAACGGCAAGGAGATCTGGGACGCCCGCCTCACCGCCGTGACCAAGCGTACGCTCGAATGGTTCTTCCCGCAGGGCATCGCAATCGAAATGGCCTGCGAGCTCGATACGCACGTCCAGTGCACGACGGACATGCTGTCCTTCAAGGGCTACGTCGCCCGCTTCCTTGCACAGACTGTTCAGGTCGCCCCCAAGATGCATGACATCATCATGCCGGTTCTCCGCACCTCGGCAGCTGGTATGGTGAACAGCTGCAACCCCGACGGCACGTGCGGCTTCCGCTGGAACACAGGTGCGTACGACGGCCAGACGGGCGCTGGCCAGCAGATGAACGCTCTTGGCACCCTCATGGCCCTGCTTGTCGACGAACAGCGGGTCATTCCTCCCGTCACCAACAGCACCGGCGGCACCAGTCTCGGCAATCCAGCAGGTGGTGGCAACGGGGCAGTGGAGCGAGTGCTCAAACCCATTACCACAGCCGACCGGGCCGGCGCGGGTATCCTTACCGCCCTCGGCCTTCTCGGGATAGCAGGCACATTAGCTCTTATGAACACGAGGCTCGGCGAGGGTGGCGCGTGATTTTATTGCCTTGTGGCGCAAGTACATATGCATCTGGGCGGAGCAAAGCCGGATGGGAAAGCAAAAAGTGATTTGTTTTTGAAGGTGTTGGCATGTCAGTCACGGGTTATACCCCTGGTGTAGCAATGTATCAGGCTGGAATTTGTTGGACGGAGTTGGATGTATTACCTACCACACCCTAGCTGGGGTTGTTGTTGTCCCGTACTTTGTTCCTCTTTGGTGCCATTTGGTGGGATGTATCTGGCGTGCCATGTCGCACGAGGCGTAGACGTCGTTTCCTTTTGTCAGGACAGAAGTTGGGAATATCTTGGGTCACTATCTGATGCTGCGGAGTTGAGGAGTTGTCTGGCTTTTGGTTTGTTCGCTGTGATGGGCCGCGGGACTTCAGACAGGTAGAGTAGCTTAACTGTACCTGAGTCTTGGGTTACCTTCTCCTGGGTTGTGTGATATCGCATGATTTTGTGTTGGTGTTTGCCTTCTGGTGTTTATTGCCGTCCCCGGCCCATCGTTTCGTCTATCTGTGAGTCATGTTCACGAGCAACGGTGCCCACGAGGGCTGCTTCTGTCCCAGCCGCAACAGAGGGCCATCCAAGCCAGGGCCCAGGATGGAGGCATCCTGCGATAACAAGTCATGATTCTTGATGCTAAAAGCGGTGTCTACGATCAATGCAGGCATATTTATTGACAGTTCAGGCCGCATTACCCTCTTTGGGAGGCCTTACCGGGTCTGCTCGAGGCCTGTTGCTTGGCTAATTGAGTCTGTGACAAAGGAAGGGTAACAACGGTGTATGGAGATGAGCCATTTAGAACACCTGAGGATTCAACACCCCATCATGTGTTGCAACACGCACAACCGCAGAACACAACGATGTGAGTTAGACAACAGGAGGTCACCTGCAAGCCCCGAGAACATATATGTTAGCTCTTTTCCCCGTTCCTTCTGTTCTGAATCTACTTGAGATCTCCTTCCCAGCCGAAGCAACCCAACCGCGCATTGATCCTGACATCAGCATTGCCAAACCAGCACCATAACCTATCGACCGGATCCCTGAATCCAATCTTATTTCAACAAATATATCTCCTCTCGAGTCTCATGAAAACCACAGGCCCGCCAAGCACAATGCCCACCAATTACCCCACCGCCTTACCCTCACCACTACCAACCAACATCGATACATGCGACGATGAATGGAAGGGGAGGCAGCAAACGCTGATGGTGGCTGTGCTGGTAACCGACATAATCATCTTGTTTCTCTTCATGGTCGCCGCCGCGACTCTCTTGTGGCGGGCAGTTTCGGAGCTTAAGCGGCAGGTTGGGGCGGGCGGGAATTTTGCGCTTCGAGACCGCGAACGTGAGCGCGATAGAAGTCAAGGCGCGGTGGTGTAGGGGAGGCTGAGAGGGGAGACGGAGGGTGTTTATGTTTTGTTTTGGGAGGGAGGGGCTTGATGCGACAGTCAGCTTATGTGATCAACGGAGGGAAGATAAGGATTCGTACTTAGCAGTCTAGTTGGCGACAGCCGAATGCATCTGAGCCCCAAAGGGATTTGGGCTCCTTGTATCAACAACTGTAGATACCTAGCACAACGGTTAGCTGGTGCTCTCTGACGAGCGGCTTATCACGCCCAGATCGGAGGATCAGAACGGCCAAAGTAACAAGCATGGCACTCGTTACTCACCTTCCACTGTGCTTTGTGACCATTACCAGGTCAGCGACCACAGCATGTCCTTGTTGCGCCTCGAGTTAGGAGAGGTAGGCTGAAGCGAGGATCCCCAAATGTCGTGGAAGGCGGGGTGAAGAGCGGGCGTCTCTTCCTCGACTGGCGTCTCGATCTCAGTCTCGGTCTCATGACCAAGCAGCTTCACCGTCTCAGAGGGTGACTCCTCGACCAGCGCCTCGGTCTCAACCCGAGTCTCAGGCTCGTGAGCCAACTTTGCCTTTTTCGCAGGCGGCTCCTCAACGAGCTCCTCATCTAACTCCTCGAACAGTGCCTCCTCAACCGCTGGTCTCTTCTGTGCCTGCGCCGTTGTCTCTTCCAAGGGTGTTTCCTCAAACAACGGCGGCGGCTCGTCAAAGAAACAGGTGAGCTGGACGGAAATACGCTCGATGGCTGCGCCGTCAACAATGATGTTCTCGACGACTGTCTGCTCGATGGATCGCTCCATTGTCAGAGGGGAGCTCTTGCGCTTGGGCTTGCAGTCTCGACGCTCCGGGGGGCCCTTGGGCTTGTGCGCTGCGGGGATCTCGACCATCTCGGAGCTGTGTTGCTGTTAGCGAAAGTTTTGGGGGCTTTGGACGTCAAGGTGGTTGGTTTGGGGAATGACGCGACAGGTTCGTGATGGGTGTTTGGATGAAGCATGTCGTGGTGACTCATTGCGATTTGCAATTTTTCGTGACACATCGCGAGAGGAAATGCAGTGAAAAGGTTGATGGAGCTGAGCGATGGGATGGAAGCTATCACGAAGTCTCATCTAAGGTTGCGGAAGACCACTGATCGTCCTAACGCCACATGCCGCGCTTGCGGAGACATTTTGGAATGAGGGGCAAGAGGGCAAACGACGGCGATCTCCAGACAGCAGATTTCAGGGCAAAATAACGAATAAAAAACAGTGAGAGGAAGGGTGATGATACTTGAGATTGTCGGGAAGATTGAAATGCTGATACTTACGTCCACCGCGGGAACTTGCGCTTGTGCGGCAAACCCATCTTGATCGTGACGACGGTTGGGGAGCTCGAGCCGTCTGTGCTGCGAGTTGTGAGTATCGTGAAGCAAGTTGAAGAAAAAGAAAAAGAAGAGAGAGAATTTACCTTTGATCAGAGCCTTCAGGTTAAAGCGGCGCTCTGCTCGGGAGCGGTTGGTGTAGCGGT
>Ga0247758_1001972_pt1 | contig 12904 bp, 10 predicted proteins | sample UWRJL156409C4_FD_180950 | JGI IMG/M metagenome (GOLD analysis project Ga0247758, IMG submission 180950) | Plant litter microbial communities from Arlington Agricultural Research Station in Wisconsin, United States - UWRJ-L156-409C-4 | ecosystem: Environmental > Terrestrial > Plant litter >...
GCGCCGGTGCGCGGGTGCGCGAGCTCGCTGCGGCGCGCTAAATACGCTTCGAGGGCGGAAAGTGACTTCGAGCCGAGCGGCACGATGCGCTCTTTGCGGCCCTTACCGAGCACCCGCACCTCGGCCTCGCCGATCGACAGCTGTCCCAGATCGAGCTGCGCGAGCTCACTCACGCGCAGCCCCGAACCGTACAGGAGCTCCAGCGCCAGCGCGTCGCGTAGCTGGCTCACTTCGCGCCCGCGCGCTTGCTGAAGCGGCGCGCTCATCACCTCCGCGGCAGCCTCGGGCGCGAGGAAGCGCGGCAACTTGCGGCGCGTTTTGGGGCTGGCCAACGTAGCACTGGGGTTTTGGCGCAGATCGCCGGAGCGCAGCAGAAATTCGCATAGCGCGCGCACGCTCGAGATCTTGCGCGCGATGGTCGGCGGAGCGACGGCCTTACTCACCTCTCCGAGCCAAGCACGCAGCGTGAACTTATCGAGTGAGGACAAATTCGCGCTGCCCACGTTGCGCGTCCGGACGTAGCTGGCGAGCGCCTCCAAATCGCGCAGATACGCAGAAACCGTGTGCGGCGAGGCGCGCCGCTCACCGACCAAGTGTTGGCGAAAGCGGCCCAGCGCGCGGCCCAGTTCGTCGTCATGCGCGGGGGTTGCGGATTCTGAAGCGACGGAGGCCATGCGGCGTAGGGCGAGCTTACGCCTTGTACGCAGCCAGGGTCCAACAAGCCGCGCCGATCGCAAATAGCAGGAGCCCCAATCGAGCTCGCTGAAATGAAACGTTGCCGGTCCGGCTGAGCCCGCGAAACGCGAACAACCCCAAACCCGCGAGTGCGAGCAGGAAACCCGCGCCCAAAACCGCGATCCAGGCCGGCGCCGGGGCATCGTCGGCGTTCAGACGAGTCAAAGCCTGGGCTTGGTTTTTGGGGCGATCGCTGCCGGCGCTATCCCGGCTGAGCGCTTCCAAGCGAGCCAGATTCTCGTTTGCGCGCTCGAGCTCCGCTTGGCGAGGCAAGAACACGTGGCGTGATTCGAGCGCGGCGCTGCGGATCGCTTGCCAGGACAGAAACGCAACCTTCGATTGTCCGGCGGCTTCTGCGCCCAGGGCCAGGGCGATCATCCGCGCGTAAGCGCGCTCGACGTGGGGCGCGCCCGGCGCGTACAGGGTGGCGCTACGACGCGCGTGGTCCAAAGAAGAAGTGAGCTCACCGCGATCGAACGCGGCGTCGCTGGCCGAAAGCTCCGACTCCCCTTCCAGGATCACGCGCGCGCTGAACACCGCGCCGATCAACACGGCCGAAAATGCGAACAGCGAAAGCCGCTCGCGCCAACTCCGGGCACCGGTCATAGAAAATCGCGACGCCGAAACAAGATGCTGGCGCAGGCAAGCAACAGCACCGACCAAGCCAACGAATGCAACGCAGCCATGCCCAGGTAGCTGCCCAGTGACGGACCCGAAGCTTCCCCGGTCAACAGCGGACGCGGGGGTACGTACACCATCAGATTGGGCACCAACTTGGCGATCAACGCGCCCAGGCTGGACAAACCCGCGCCAAAGATGCGCGCCGGCATGCGCGCCAGGGTATCGGCGCTGCGCCCGACCGCGAACAAGCCGAAGGTGAACACCGCGCTCAAAAACGGCGAAGAAAAAGAGGAAAACAACGTTGCAATCGCCGTCACCAAGGCCACCTCGGAGAGCGTGAGCAAGGCCGAACCGAGCACCACGCGGCGATCATCTGGCGCGCCCCCCGCGAAATAGGCGCCCGCGCACAAAATCAGAAGCGCCCACGGGATGGGCAAGTACGTGCGCGCGCGGGCCAGACGATACGCGAGCGCGCCGATCACGCAGGTGACGCCGAGCGCGATGCCGATCGGCAACGCGGCGGCGTGCCCCGCCGCCACCCCAAGCGCCAGCAGGAGCACCCCGGAGTTTGCCGCGATGAACACGGCCAACGTCAGCACCGTACCCAAGAATTTGCCGACCAAGTATTCCCAACGGCGGATCGGCCGCGCCAGGATCGGGAAGATCGTCTTCAGCTCGAGCTCGCGATACAGGGAGGTTGCCCCCAGCACCACCGCGACCACCACCCCGTAAATCGAGATCGAAGCCGCGCCCAAGTCGCTCACTACGCGCAAGCTCGAGGTCAGCGCGAAGGCGCCCACGATCAGCGCGTAGCCGGCGGTCGCGATCGCCAACGCAAACAAACCGTGCAGGACGCGCGCGCGCACGGCCTCGCGGTAGGTGTTCAAGGCGATGACTTGGATGCGCGCGAGCATGGAGCCGCCCGCAGTTTGAGCAAACTTGCGGCGCTTTTGCTAGCTCAAAACCCGGCGGCCCAGCCCGGTGCCTCCAGCAAGGCGAACGCGCGGGGCTCGACGTAGACGCGGATGCGCCCCGGCGTGCTGAGCACGCTGCGCTCGATCGCGTCGCTGAAAAACAAACTGGTGATGCCGGGGCCGAGATCGAGCGCGGCGGCCACCGTGACCAAGCTCTTCCCTTCCCCAAAGGACTCGACGCGAAAGAAGCCGAACACATCGCTGATGTCATGCGGCCGGCTCGAGTCGAGCCAAAAGCGCAGCTCGGAACGGGCGGCGGAGCGCTCGATGTGAACCGTGTAGGTCGTGCCGTCACCGTGCACCAGCTCGACGCGTGCCAAACCGCCACGCACATCAATCAAGCGTGCGCTTTTTGTGTGGGGTAGCGCCTGGGGCAGCGTGTCTACGTTGCTCAACGCAGAGAGCACCGCCGCGGCCGGCGCGTGCACCATGGAATAGGAGACCCCGCCGCGGTAGCTACCGCTATCGGTCTCGAACTGCATCGGGCGCGCCACGACCTGCCCACCCAACAATGCCTCGCGTTCGCTGCTGCTCAGGGCACCAGAACGAACTTGCGGCGCCGCTGCCTGCGCGTTTGCGCTGAGCAGTGCCACGAAACCAACGGCCGTCAGCCAATGCGAGGTCTGCATCGTGCTCTCTCCTGATTCGGACTTCGCGCTACGCGGAAGTCAGTGACCCGTGCACGCAAATTCGCAAGACTAGCAAGACTCAAGCCGAAGAGCGGACAGGCTAGCCGGTTTCTGGCGAAGGTGTGAAAATAGCGACTTTCTCTTTTAAATTCACGAGATCTAGGCTCGCACGCGTCGCCCGCCGCGACCTTTAGATCGAGCTCGGTGTGACATATACGTCCAGCGACCAGGCCCCGGCGTCACCGCCGTAGCCATCGACCTGCACGTAGTAGTCGCCGCTCTCCAAATCCAAATCCAGGAAACTGCGGCTCGCCGCCTGACCCGCGGCACAGGCGAGTGGCAACTCGGTCCCTGGGCAAGTCGCGCCGCTGCGCACGCTGAGCATGGTGCTGTACTTGCTGCCGGCCATGTCGAGCACGACTCGACTCTTGGTCTCGAGTCGCAAGTGGAGCAGTTGATCGGCTGCGCCATTTTGAGCCTGGTTGCCCAGATCGCAGCCGGCGGAGAAATCCGCGTGCAAGTTGGCGGTGTTGCCCTTGAAGCGCCCGCCCGCGGCGGGGATCTCGAAGGGCGCCGAACAATCATCGGCGAAGGCCACGAGGGTCGCGGGGACCGCTTTGCGCGTGAACGCCGTCAAGGTCACGGGGCTGCCGAGCGCGCTCTCCACCACCGCTCGATAGCTGCCGGGCGCCACTGCGTACGCCTGCGCGCGAACGGGGCTGGTCGATGAAGTGCCGCACGCGAGCCGAGTCTGTTCCGAACAAGTCGGCGCGGCCAGGCTGACCGCGCCCGTGTCGTTGGCGGAAATTCGCGCCACGAGGAGCACGTCCGAGGACTCGCTCAGGTTCAGCACGTGGCTCGAATCAGGCGCGCCCGCGAGGCAACCGAGATCGACTGCGTCCACGTGGTCCGTGAGCGAGACGTCGAGGGTCTGGCCCGAGACGATCTGCGGCGGGCTCACGCAGCCTTGATCGGCGGGCGGGCTGGTTGCGGCGGATTCTTCGAGCCGTAGATCGACGTCACTGGGGCCCGAGGAGGCCACGCTCAGAAAGTATTGCCCCGCCGGCAACGCGCGCGCGAACAGCGCCGAAGCGGGCGAGCCGATGCGACAAGTGAGCTCGTTGCTCGGGCTCTTGCAGCCCGCGTTGCGCAGCGACAGCTCCGGCACCCCATAGTCATCGAGCGGGCTTCCGAACACCCGCACGTCGCGCGCTTCCGTGAGCGTGAAGGAGTACACGAGCTCGCCCGATTTCGTCGCAATCAGCTCGTCGCTGCTCGCTTCCGGATCACAAGCGCTCGTCAGATCCGAAGTGCTTCGGGAAAGAACGGCGGTCTCCGAAACACCCGGCTCGATCGGCAGCGCGGTGCCGCAGGTCTCGTTCTGGGGCGGCGTGGAAGCCGCTAAAAAGGTCACTGCCAAGGACAGATCGGCGCCCACCTTGCCAGCCACGTAGAGCGGGTAAACGCCTGGCGCGAGGCCATACAGACGCAAGCGAGACACGCTGCCGAAGCTGGGCGAACAGCGCACATCGACCGGATGGTCGCACTTGTCGAGGGTGGTCGCCAACGACACGAGCGAGTCACTGCCGCGTACCACCACATCCACGTCTTGGGCGTCCCCCTCCGGCACCTTCAACGCAACCACGACGTCGCCGAGCATTTCTCCTGCAGGGGCGCATTGGGTCGGATAGTCGAGCGCGGTTGCGGCGAGCGAGAGCGAAGTGAAGCCGCTGGCGTCGATCGTCAACGCATCGGCGCAATCGTCGTGGGCGGGCGAGACGCAATCGGTCTCGTCGACGGTGCCGTCGCAGTTGTCGTCCTTGCCGTTGGCGCAGACCTCCTTCGTGTCACTGTTCACGCCCGGATCGGTGTCGTTACAGTCCCCTCCGCCGGTGCAATTCCAGACCGGGTCGCCATCGCCGTCTGAGTCGCGCGGGGCGCGCGAGCACGAGTGCGTCTTCTCGATACACGTGTCGATGGTGCATGGGTCCGCGTCTGCGCAGGTCACCGGGGGGCCGGCGCGGCAACCGAGCTTCGGATCGCACAGCTCGTCACCGTTGCAATACACCCCATCCCCGCATTCGCTGTCGTCGGGCACGTGACGACAGCGCTGTAGCTCCTGGTCGCAGCGATCAGTGGTGCACGGGATGTCGTCCGCGCATTGCACGTCGTCGGCACAGGGGCCGCCCAACGTGGGATCGCCCGCATCCATACCGACATTCAGCCCACCGTCGGTATCGGGCGCACCTGCAGCGCCCGCTTCACTACCTGCGTCTACATGGAACGGACTTTGAACCGAGCCATTGCCACAGCCTGAAATCAGGCCGGAGAGCGCAAGCCCGACGAGAGAAATCGCCGCCAACCTGGCGGGGGTGGCCAGCGCGGCAAGACGCGCGAGATAATCGTACCGTCCGCTGTCGCCTCGAGATCCGTTTCGCACCTGGGTCCTCGCCGAACGATAGTACGCGGTAGCCGCCACGTCCCGCTTCGTTCTATGATTGTCGGTACGGTGTCGAAAGATCGCCTCACGCGCCATGAGCTGAGCTGGCTACTCGCCCAAGAGGCGCGTGGCGCCGCGCACGCTTTACGCGAGGGGGTCACCCAGCTGAAGCAGCCCGTGCCAGCCAAACCTGGCCCGGAAATCAAAATCGTCACCAGCGTCGTGGGCACCGACTCGATGCCCCCCGTCGAGACCAATCTCGACGCGCTGGAAGACGCGATTAACATGCTCAGCGCCCTCAACTCGGGCAATCGTGGAAAAAAGCGCCGTGGGCGTATCGACTTGGCCGCCCTGCTGTATGAGGTGGCCCCCAACGCCCGAATCGCCATCGAGCCCGGCGCCGGCACCGAGGTCAACGGCGAAGAATCGGACATGCGGCGCATGTTCCACATGCTGGTCAACCAGGACAGCAGCCCGAACGGTCAGGGCGGCCCCTCGGAGGTAGAAATCCGTCGCCAGGGCGAGTGGGTGAAAATCGCCGTGCAGCTAGGCCCCGACACCGCCGCGGCGGACGACGTCGAACGCCGCTGGCTGAGCCGCATGGCCACGCGCTACGGCGGCCGCGTCGAACTCGAGGGCGGAACCCAATCGATCTTTTTGCCCGCCGATGGCGCGAGCGATCAACGTGAAGTGGTCGAACTTCGCAAAGAGCTCGAGCAGGCACAACAGCTCGGTGAAGCCTACGCACGGGAGCTCGCGGCGGTCGTCACCGCGGGCGATTTACGCAGCGACATCCCGCCCACCGCGCCTCCCGAAACCGGGGTGGATCGCTTGGAGCTACTGCAAAATACGGCGTCCGCGCTGCAACGGGTGCTTCGCCATTGGCTCGACGGCTTGCGCGCAGACACCGCCGAGCTGCAAAAGCAACTCGGCGAGCAAGCGCCGCTGGCCCAAAGCTTCGCGCGGCGGATGGCCGTCGGCGCTGAGCTGCTGGGAGATCTCGGCTTACTCACCGAGTGTGATCTGACCGAGCCCGTGCGCCGAGTGGATGTGAGCGAACTCGCGCGCGCCGCGCTGCAATCCGTAGAGTCGCGCGCCGCACGGCACGGCGTCAGTTTGATTCCGCGCTTGCCCGAGCGCGCCCCGTTCGAGTCCAAGACTTCCGAGCTTCGCGTGCTCTTGCGCGCGTTGCTCCACCACGCCATTGCCGCCACACCGCGCGGCGGTGAAGTTTCGCTATCGGTCGTGCCCACCGAAATGGGCATGATGTTGAGCGTCGAAGACGGCGGCCCGGTGGTGCCCGAAGCCTCGCGCACAGCGGTTATTCAGCACCGCACGGATCCCGCGAGTTTCGGCCGCCCAGCGGGCGTCTCACTGCTCGTCGCGGACGTAATCGGCGGTGTCTTGGGCAGCGGCGTCGGCATGCGCGAGGGCACCGCGGGCCGGAATGAAGTCTGGGCCGTGCTCAGGAATCGCCCGGATTGAGCAGCGCTAGCGGGAGCGAGCGCTCTTGGGTTATGCTCTAAAGAATGCGCATTCTCGTCGTTGAGGACCAGGACTCGATCCGCCGGATGATCGAGGCGCTAGTACAAGCGCGCGGTTACGACGTGACCGCGGTCGCCTCGGGCACGAAGGCGATCGACGTGGCCATGACCAACCCTCCGCACTTGGTGCTGCTCGACCTCAATCTGCCCGGTCAATACGACGGTTTCGAGGTTTGTCGTCGGCTGCGCGCCGATCCGCAAACCGCCAACGTGCCGGTCGTAATCATCAGCGCGCTGGACGATCAAGAGTCGCGCAATCGCGCCACCGAGGCCGGCGCCACGTCGTACTACACGAAGCCGTTCAGCCCGATCGCGCTGCTCAAGGAAATCGAGCGGTTGAAGAACCTGACCGGCGCTACCTAGCATCGACTCCTCGGTACTCTGCCTCTCCCTCTCCCTCTCCGGTGCGTGCGCGCGCGCGCAGCGCCGCACGCCTCGCGTCGGACGCGCGGAAGACAGCTCAGCCGCATGCTCGGAACTAAAACGAGCGCGAAGTCCTGGATGACCAGATCACGATCAACGAATGAGGCGGGGCCACGAGAACTGACCGAACAGCAGCGTGCTTTCCACGGGCTTCAGCGCGGGCGGCCAAACGCTATCGGCCGAGCGTGCGCAAACGAGAGTCTCAAATCGCGCGACGAAGGCGCCGCGCATCCTTACAGCAACTTGAGCAGTGCCTTGGCGCGGTCTTCTGCCGCGGCGACTAGGCCACGCGATTCGATGCTCGGAATGCGCAGCACTTCGCACAACTCGTCGATCAGCTGCTTTTCTTTCTGATCTTGTTCGCCATCCACGAAGCTGAGCAAAACGGCGTGCTGAAGCAACAGACGGCGCGCGTCGGCGCTCAGGTCGTGCAGCGGTACGTCAGTCAGCTTCTTTGGTTCGCGGGCAAACATGCGCAGCTCGTGCGCCTCGCTGGGGGTGGCTTCGAACGCTTGGAGCAGCGCCTCGAGGACCTCTTTTTCCTCCCCTGCCATGCGACCATCGGCCCACGCCACGCTGACGAGCCCTTTCAGAATCGCCAAGTTCTGAATGTGCATCACGCTCGAAGGTGCCAGATCTCGCTTAGCGGATCAAGGCCGCGAACGGGCCTGGAGTGAGGTCCAAATCGGCCATTACTTTGATGGCGCGACCCAAGCCGGGGTTCAGTTCGGGCTCGGCCACTTGGAAGCTGTTCAAGAGCTCGTTCACGTCGCTCTTTTTCGACTCGATTATCGCCACGCCGGGCGAGAGCGGTGAAAGCGGCACCACTTCGGGCATGCGTTCGGTGTGATCATCGGCCTCCCTTGATCCCTGCCAGAGTTCAGCGCGAGCATTTGCGGCCACGGTCATCTCGGCGATCTGCTCGGGGGCGAGGATCGGCAGCTCTGACGCCAGCGTGCCCAGCGTGGGCGTTTGCGGTAGCGGCTCGCTGTCGCTGTTCGGCTTTGGCAAGAAGTCGAGCAGCGGGCGCAGGGTCTTGCGCAGCACCACGGGCTCTGGTCGCGTGCGCGCTTCGAGCGGCAGGTCGAGCAGCGGCGGCTCGTTGCTCTCGTCGTGGACGGCGGAGAGTGCCACGGGCGCGACTTGGACCGCACGCATCACGGTCGGCGCAGCGCTCGAATCGACCGCGTCGGTTTCGTATTCAACGTCGATCTCGAGCAACGCTTCCGGCTCATCGACAGGCGCGAGCACGGGCACCGCGCGCACCGCGAGGGCCGTGGTCAAAGGCTCACTTTCCACGAACTGCGGAGGCAGCGGCAGCTGCTCGCATAGGGCACTGACCACGCCGTCCAGGTGGCTGTCCACGACGACGGGCGCAACCGGGACCAATGCGGGGGTCTCCAGATCCTGATCGAGGTCCGGCTCTAGTGCGAGTTCGGGGTTGGGTTCGCGCGGCTCGATGATGGCCGGTGCGGCAAGCGGCGCGAGCGCGACCACAGGCGCCGCAACCGCGTCAACAACTACAGGTGCCGCAACCACAGGCACCGCAACCGCGTCAGCAACGACAGGCGCCGCAGGCGCCGCGACCACAGGCGCCGCGATCGGCGCCACCGCTTGCGGCTCTTCGTCGGGTAGGCTTCCGCTTTCGAGCGCGCGAGCGGTCTCGCGGTGCACGCGCGCCAACGCGCGCCGCGCCGCCGAGCGATTGACCGGGATCAAGGCCGCTTCCAGCTCGCGAACGAGTGACGACAGGCCAACCGGTGCCGTTCGCCGGCTTGCGCGCGTGAGCGCCGCGCTGCCCGAGCTCGCGACCAAGAGCAGCTCATCGAGCGCGCGCCGGAGCGATAACTCCGCGTCGACATCGGAGCTTGCGTGTCCGGACATGACGCGCAGCGCGCCGTCTTCCGTGAGCTGAATGTCCGAAGCCTGCACGAGCCGCGGGGCCTGCAGAACCTGATCGGCTATCGCGAGCACCAAGTAGCCCGCGCTTTCGCCTGCCAGTGGTGCGCGATGCGCCCGTGCCGCCCGTTTGACCTCGGAAAGTGTCACGCTCATCATCAGCCTCCTCGAACCGGAACGCCGCGCTCGGCGAGGTAGCGTTTGGCTTCCCCGACCGTAAACAGACCATCGTGAAAAATTGAGGCCGCCAGGGCGGCATCCGCCCCCCCTTCGGCCAAGCCCTCGCGCAAGTGCTCGAGATTGCCCACGCCGCCCGAGGCGATGACGGGGATCTCCACCGCAGCCGTCAATGCGCGGAGCAGCTCCAAGTCGTAACCGGAGCGCGTGCCATCGCGGTCCATACTGGTCAGCAGGATCTCGCCCGCGCCGAGCTGAGCGCCCTGCCGTGCCCAGGCCACCGGGTCGAGCCCGGTGCCTCGCCGGCCGCCATGAGTAAAAACTTCGTAGCTTCCGTCCGGGTTTCGCTTGGCGTCGATCGCCAGCACCAGCACTTGTCGCCCCCAAGCGCTGGTGATCGCGGAAATTAGGCTCGGATCTGCCACGGCCGACGAATTCACGCTGACTTTGTCGGCGCCCGCATCGAGCAGTGACTTCACGTCAGCCGGAGAACGCACGCCTCCGCCGACCGTCACCGGTGCGAACACCACGTCGGCCGTCCGCTCGACCACGTGGAGCAGCGCGCCGCGCCCCTCGATCGACGCGGTAATGTCCAAAAACGTAATCTCATCCGCGCCTTCGGCGTCGTAGCGGCGAGCACATTCGACGGGGTCCCCCGCATCGCGGAGACCGACGAAATTGATGCCTTTCACGACGCGACCGTCGCGGACGTCGAGGCACGGGATAATGCGTTTGGCGAGCATGGGACTCGAATCTCCTGTCCCTTACGGGAAAAGGGAGCAATTGGACAAAGACCTTGCAACCTGGGCGTGCGAGAGCTCTTGGTAGCGAGGGTGCGTCCGGGGTTATAGTGCGCGCGATGAGGCTGTGCCCGCACTGCGGAACGCGAAATCCCCCGGAAGCCACCGGGTGCGCGAGCTGCGGCAAGCCGCTCGCCTCCCTGAGTCAGACTATCGTGGGCTTTTCGCCACCCCAGCCCGAGAGCCGTTTTCGGGGTACGATGATTGGAATTGCGCCGCCCGCGGTTCAGGCGCCGGCCGCGGCGCAGCCGCCGACGCCTGCCGCCACGCTGCCCGGCACTGCAAAAGCCGGGGGGTTACGGCAGACCATGATCGGCATCGCGCCCCTCGGGCCGTCGGGGCAAGCCCCCACCACGCCCTCGATTCCCGCCAGTCAGAGCGAAGGCGACCGCTACCCCACCCCGCCTCCGCCGCCCGAGACTCCACGCATGGGTCCCGGCGCGACCCTTCCGCACATCTCATCCCACCAAAAGACGATGTTGGGGGTCGCTCGGCCTGGCATCGCGCCGCTGAATCCAGGGCAGGCCAAGCAAGCGGCAGCCTCGCCCCCCGCGTCTTCGGAACCCGCGCACGCGGTGCCCAGCGCCGCTGGTTATCCATCGTCGGGCTCTCTGCCCTCGGCCAGCTCGAGCGGCGCTGCGCCGACCGCTGCGCCCTCGGCGCAGCTCTCCGCGCCGGCGATCCGCACCGCGCATCAGCCCAGTGCGCCGAAGCAAGGCATCCCCGCGCTGGCGGCGGTAGCCATGGTCGGTGCCGCCGGGCTCTTCGCCGCCGCGGCCGTGGTCTGGCTATTTTACCGCGGTCACGGCTCGATCGAAGCACGCGCAAGCGCGCTTTCTGACGGGAAGGAGCAGCTCGAGCTCACGTGCTCCGCGTGCGACGACGGCACCGTCGCGCGGCTCGACGCGGCCAACGCAACCTTCACCGGGCATCACGCGAGCCTGCCCTTGTCGCGCCCGCTCAAGGTCGGCGAAAACCCAATGACCATCACGCTCGTCGCAACGCGCGGCAAGCAGAGCTTCGTCGATATCTCGGTGCCGATCGCGTTCCGCGTGCGCGGCGATGCCAGTGGGCTCGATGCGCCGACGCCGGAGTTACGCGTGTTGGTCAATGCCGTCGCCGGCTCCACCGTCACCGTGGACGGTAAGCCGATCACGCTCAACGCCGAAGGCGAAGGGCGCTACGTACTCGACGTGAGCGCCGAGGTCACCGGGCTCGATGCTTCGGTGAAGACCCTGGAGCGGAAGCTGCCATACGTAGTCACGCCGCCCAATGGTACCGCTCAAACCGGCGCGGTGAGCTTGCAAGCAGGGATCACCCCGCTGGTGATCGACGCGCCGGGCCCGGCTGTCTTGCTCGAAACATCCAATTTCGTTCTGGCGGGTCGCACCGCCAAGGGCGGCGCACTGACGGTCAGCGATCGCGCGATCACGGTCGACCCCACCGGCCGCTTCGCGCAAATGATGAACGTGTCCGCGCCCGGCGAAACGACGATCGTGATTCGCGCGACCAGCAAGGACACTGCGCCGCGGCTTTTCCCCTTGCGCGTGAAGCGTGTCGATAGCCTGGTGCGCGAAGCCGAGCGCGTGCGCCAGCGCGCTACCAATAACTACGCGGCGATCGCGGATCAAGCGGAGACCAAGCGCGGGTGGGCGGTCGCGCTCGACGGCGTGACCGTCGATGCACGAACCGAAAACTACAACACCGTGGTGGTGATGGACGTGCAGGGCGGCTGCGCGCACGCGCCCTGCCTGGCCCGCGTCACCTACGGCGCACCCTACGCCTTGTCGGCGGGCGACAAGTTCAGCGCCTTCGGCGAAGTCGTCGGCTTGGTCGACGGCCCGCGTTCCGGCAGCAAGATCCCCGAGATTCGCGCCGATTTTCTGCTCAAGGCCACGAAGTGAAGCGCACCTGGGCCGCGCCACTCGGCCTACTCGTCGGCTGTTTGGCGCTGCTCAGTGCGCGCTTGAGCGCGCGTGATACCCAGCGCGTCCAGCGTGTCGTCGTTGGGCGCGGCAGCGCGCTCGCGGCCTGCGAGGGCCTCGACGCCAGCAACGGTAACCGCGCGCGAGTGCCCTTCCCCAGCGCGCCGCAACTCTCGTTTCGCACGCGTTTGGCGGGCGGCATTGGGCAAGCCCCGGTCAGCGACGCAGAAGGGCAGTTGATCGTCGTCCACGGCGAGCCGCGGCTGTCGAAGCTCGATGCCAAGGGTCGCACGCTTTGGTCCGAGCGGCTCCCGAGCGAAGCGAGCTCCGCGCCGGTGTTGACCAGCTCGGGGGCGATCGTGATCGTCACGCGCGACGGAGAAGCACTGTTCTTCTCCAAGACCGGAAAGCTGCAGGCGAAGCGCGCGCTGCCAGTGAATGACCCAAGACGGCGCAGCTTGGCCATCCCAACGAACAATGGCGGCGCCCTCGTAGCGAGCGGCAGCGATCTGCTGGAGCTCGACGAGCTGGGCGCGATCGTTCGCCAGCTGCACGCGAGCGGCAACCTCAGCACCATCGCCCAGGCGAGCGGAGCGTTGGTGGCGATCAGCGAAAACGGCAACGTGCAGCTAGCGCGTGCGACCGGAGACCTAGAGTTGATCGGTAGCTTTGGCGGCAATGTGCCGGAAGCGGCTGCAGTCGATGACGGCAAAGTGTTCGCGGTCGTTGACGGGCAC
>Ga0247758_1001973_pt1 | contig 12892 bp, 9 predicted proteins | sample UWRJL156409C4_FD_180950 | JGI IMG/M metagenome (GOLD analysis project Ga0247758, IMG submission 180950) | Plant litter microbial communities from Arlington Agricultural Research Station in Wisconsin, United States - UWRJ-L156-409C-4 | ecosystem: Environmental > Terrestrial > Plant litter >...
AGCACTCCTAGACGGGGGTTCAATGTCACTGTAGGTCGCTGTCACTATAATGCACAGAGGTGAGTCTGAACAGTAGGACACAAATGAACAATTGAATACTAGCGTGAGGAACCAGAGTCCCTCACGGAGGTTGTGGGCACAACCATAGCTATCTATACTAACTAACTAGGAGGTACTTCGTACCTTGCTCGTGGCGTTGCAAGTGCTCGTAGAGCGAGCACTTTGCATTGCGTGAGCGCTCCGCTCGTGAGGTCTCTCCTGCTCGTGGTGCGAGCACTCGGCATGCTGCGAGCGCCGCCCCATTGGTCGTAGGGGCTTCGGGTCTTTGCACCCCTGGCCCAGTGCACAGTACCGTACGTACTGTCTTCCTGCACTGTTCCCTCTGCGGGGGATTCGTCGGGCCGCCCCGGCCCAAGTGACGGCCTGCAGGGTCGTCACAATTACAGGCTTTATTAACATACAGAAAGGCCTTTTTAATATATAGAAATTTTTTAAAATACAGAAAGGCATTTTAATAATATAGGAAGACCTTTTTAGTATTTATCTAGATATTGTTAGAATAGGAGATAGCTTGGAATAACAAAAGTTATGAGTGATCTGTATAGTAAGAAGGCATCTTCCGCACTGACTAAAGGAATTATTTATTTTCGCTAGAGCCTTGTTAGGGCCACATTAGCCAAAAATGGCAGCCCAGACAGCGACACAAACACTCCTCGTGGAATTTTGGCTTGCAGATAGCTTAGTGCTTGTGACTAGAGATCAGTAGTGCGACGCCAAACACAACTTGAAAGTTGGAGAAAGAAAATCAAAACAGCTAAAGATCAAGCCTATATATTGAAACTTGGATATCCGTTTGAGCATGGGTGATTTGAATTTAGTTCAAATAATAGATGTGAAAAAAGGATCTGAGTTGCCCCCCCAGATCAATCACAGACCCTAACCCTTGAATCTTTGAGGCGACCTTGAAGCTTGGGTGTCAGGCAGGTCGACCCTAGGGACGCGATAGCCTCGGAGGCCAGAGAGCCAAGCGGTGCCCACGCCATCATATTCATCACGCAGGCTTTTGCAAATCGCTAAATCTGGCCTCAACCAGCACCAATTGATACCGCCGCAAATCTCGGCATTTCTCGTTCATCTCGACAATTCCACTTCCAGCGCGATCGCACATGTAGAGGAGGAGCTGCCTAATTTTGGAGTACTTTCCATCTCGTTTCTTTTCCGCGCCCGCGCCCGCGCATTCCCGCCCATTTCGAGCGTTCCCGTCGTGCAGCGACCAGCCCCTACGTCGCAGGAGGGGCAGGTCAGGCGCAGTGAATTGGGCTTTGTCTGCCCGTCAACCGTCAGACCGCAACTAAAAAGCCACCCGACCTCCGAAAGACCGCCACGTCGGGGTTTTAGCCATGGCAGCAGCTGCATCCCCCAGCTCGGCCGCGCAGATGTCGGACATCGAGCCCAGCTCGCCAGCCCGCATCGAAAAATCCTTCATGACCGTCCTCACCGAGGACGAGGACAACACCAAAATGGCGACCGCGACGCCCGAGCCCAGCGAGCGCCAGCCCCGCGGCAAGAAGCGCGCACGCGACGATGCAAACCCCCAAAACGGCAATAACGTCATTGGCAAGATCAGGCATCTCAAAAAGGAGGATGGCGAACCGCTCTGGCGAAAGGACATCCAATACGACTTCCTCAAGGCCGTCTTTGATAACGACTTGAAGGTCTTCACCAACAGCTACGAGCCAGATAAGATCGGAAAGCAATGCTTCGCCGACCTTTACATCGACACCATGTCGAGGAGTAGCAAGACCAGCAAGGTCCTTCGAGACAAGCTGCTTAGTGATCGCGATGCTGCGAAGGGCATGGCCATGGTCTGCCTCCTCGTCAACATTGGCCGCATGAACACCACACTCAACTGTGAGCAACCTGACACATCCACGCTGCCTTGTTTAAGTGCTGACACTACCTTCCGACGATAGTCTTCCCTGAGATGCGAGCTCAGCTTCGCACCTACCACGCCATTCCTTCGCTGCAGGCCCGCCAGGACCCTCACGCCTACAAACAACTGCAAGACGCTCCTCGGCTCAAATCGATTCTGAAGGGAGGCGCCGAAGACCGCCAGGAACCTAACACCCTCGAGGACCTTAAATGGGCGAAGGTCCCGCGTACTAATCCCGTCAATCTGTTATTTCTGATCTGTCAGTCGGCTAGCAAGGTCGCCGAGCTTCACTTCCCTCCCGGTCGGGAGTTTCATGACTTGATCATGAAGACAAAATACACTAGCTTGAGCCGCGCTCGCGCATTTCTGTGGATCATGTGGTTCTATCTCGAATCCGACTATACCGAGGAAGGCTGCGAAGAGAATCCTTTCGGCGCAGGGGTTGACTATGAGGTTGATGTCGCTAATCAGGGCGTCCCTCGCCTGGAAGAAATGACCGCCGAAGAAGAAGCCCTGGAGAATGTGGACACAGAAGAAGAGGTGGATTTTGGCAAGGCCAAACAGGTGATGCGGGCCAAGATTATCGAGGCCGACCAACATTTCCTTCAAGAGACTCAGAACAAACGAGGGCCTCGGCCCCGTATATTCCCGACTGGCGATGAAGCCGGCTCAAGCTCTGGCATCCTGCCGCGTATTCGACCGTCAAAGCACGAGAGTGATCTTGATAGCGTCAGATCAACTCCCCCGCCGCGGACCCTCGGACGCCCGAGCGGCGCGTTCAGTACTGGTCGCAGAGGCGCCAATCCCCTCAAGTACCAGATTTTCGAGGGCTCATCCCCTGGCGGTCAGCAGCAAGTGGAAGGCATCGTGGCCAGGAAACCGCGGCCGCCAACGGCACATCAGCTCGCCGTAGAACGTAATAGGTCTCAGCGGGTAGAGTACATCCTCGACCGCGGGCTGCGTAAGAGCCACCACAAGGCCCGCAAGCAGCGCCGGGTCGACGGCTCCATCATTCGCGCTCTGAAGCGGCTCATCCAAGTTCAGGATCCATTTGGCGACAGCGAGGACGACGAATGCATCAGCCATAACAAGTCTGCTCTTGTTATGGGACATAGCATGGAGCCCAAGGCCTTCCCCTTCCGCGAGAGGGGCTATGGTGGCCTGTGCCAGCTGAAGGATGAAGGAGAGGACTTTGGCGAGGAGTTCAGTTCCTTCAGCGCTGCCCTGCGTCGTTCACACCGCCGCCTCTCCCGCTGGGAGGACCATCAGGGTGAACTTGGCGTTATCGCCCCGGTTAAGCGGCCCAAACTCAACGGGGCGGGTCATGACGATGACGAGGATGGTGACGGCGAGGGTGATGGTGAGGACGGTGAGGGCTCTCCATCCAAGGACCCGATAGACCCAGCCGAGACAGAAGACGAGGCCGAGGTTATGATGCGCCAGCGTCAAATCAAGTCGCGTCGTGGTACCAAGACGAACGGAGTTCACCGCGGCCGAACAAACAGGGGTTTGCATTTGGAAGAGGCGGACGATCTTGATGACGTAGACAAGGAGCTGCTTGGCCTAGGTGATGGCGAAGCCGAGGGAGATGGAAACGGAGACGGAGACGTAGATGAGGATGGAGATGGAGATGGAGATGGAGATGGAGATGGAGACGGGGATGGGGATGGAGATGGAGATGGGGATATTGATGGAGATGGAGATGGTGATGGTGATGGAGACGACGGTGAGGGAGACGTCGAAGGTGAAGACGAGCTTGACGAAGTCGACAAGACGTTGCTTGGTATGGATGGCGACTCTGATTCCGAGTAGGATACGGTACTGGTTTACACGCGAATCCCCGCTTAAAGGGGAACCGATTACCACCTCAGCATGCACGCTTTGTTTTTATGTCTTTTATTTTTCTCGACGGCCTCGTTTCGAGGAAAAGGGAGAGGCGGAACGGGTTACACAAAAAGGATTTCGCGCCCGCCGGGTCGACGATGAACAGCGGTTCTTATTTCAACACATGGCAGTTACAGTAAGAGGAGGGGGGTTGTGCTGTACAGTAGTTAGATCACAACAGGCTATCTCCCGGATGGTGTTTTGAGGCGGCCTGACCAGGTAGCGCCGGGCTCGCTACGGACTTTGTACTTGAAGGAATTATTATGAGGCAAGGAGTTTAGGTCTCATTGCTTTCCCAGAATACAAGGCTGGCTACCTAGACTACCTAGCCAGGCTGACAGCGCGAAATATTTTCATATGCTTTTACGATGATTATGTGTTGAATTATTTTGTTTTAGTGCATGGGGTTGATAGGCTTGGATATCAAGTTCTATTTATATTCTGCTCCTAGTTTCCCCCGCTTGGTTCATGACCCGGTGGCGGCGCTTGAGCGCCCACCAACCACCCTACACCACTGACAAGTGTTCCCATCGCTGCATTCCTGAGCTGGTCTCTCTTGCGCACCCGATTTTGATTTCCCTCTTCACCGTCGCTGCCGGCGGTGTGGTCTGTACTAGTGCTGCTTGTGTTCGTGTTACTCCTTCCCAGTCCAGTCGAGCGCTGAAGGCTTGACAGCGCCGTAAGGTTGCGCTGCGCGGACATAACGCTCGCTTTGGATAGGTCGAACAGTGACATGGGTACCTCCTCAGCCTGATGGCGACGGGAAGATGCGGCTGCAGTAGCTGGTTTGTGAGACGTCGTGTTGGCATTGAAATCCCCTGGCATGTGAATGGTGTCGCCTGCTGTATCCCAGGCATCCTCTTGCTCATCCTCGGTTTTCATTGCGGCCTCGAGCTCCTCCTCAGCGCGGCGGAACGCGTTGATAATCTCCTGCAATGTCGGGGGCGGGGCAATGCGCAGAGCGGCTGAGAGGCACTCGATCCGCTGCTCTAGATGTCGGATCTCGGGGTTGCCGCTGGTTGTGCCGAGATGTGTGGGTCGGATGGTGTGGGCGGTGCGGCGGTACTTGCCAGCTTGCAAGGCAGCCTTCCACAGATAATCGTCTGCCTGAGCGGCGGTGCTCAGGGAGGAGAGGCGGTTAACGACATAGGAATACGCTGTTTCGAAGTCGTCCTCCATTAGAGCTGCGTCAATACACATAGCTGTGATGCGCCTCTCCGTAGTAAGGTGTTGTTGCTGCTGTTCTTCTGTGGAGATAGAGTTGTTGCTGTCGTCGCTTGATTTTTCCTTGCTTGGGGACGTGAGGCCGGCCTGCACCATGCGGTTTCCAAGGTCGACAAAGTCTTGGAGCCTCGTATAGCTTTTGGGGTTCTGCTCAAGGATTTTCCCAATGATCGAGATAGGATCCTTGTGCACCCGCAAGACAACTGGCGTAAAAGGCTCCCCCTGTTTAAGCACAAGGCGGTACTCGCTCAGAAGATGAGTCGCTTGGAGAAGTGCCTCGATCTTCTTGGCAGCAGGCGCAGATTTTCCGATGGTTTTTGGAAACGCCTTAACTCTGCCGGGCTGTTAGTTTCGGTATACTCGAAAGAAAGGGGCAGCTCTGACATTTCGTCACACTTCTTCAGCCCCCCGCGTGTGCGATTGGGGTTCGAGGCGTTGTCGTAGGCAATCATGGCAGTCGAATAAACCGTGCTCTCAAGAAGTTTCTTGTCAAGCGGCTGATCCAGCGAATCCTCATACATGGAACGCGCGAGTGTGTATCCTAATAACGTCAGCGCAGTCACCAGAAGCACAGAAGCAAGCGAAGCCTACGAGTATTCGCGAGCAATGCTTTTAGAAGTTCAATCTCCAAGAACTCCCTCTTTACCTGGCCAAAGATTCCTCTTGTGCGAGGTTCAGAAGCAGAGGAGTTGTCTTCTGCCCCCCAATCTTTGAGCCATAATATCTCATTTCTCGCTTTGATCCAAAACTTATCGTCCGTCTTCGGGCCGTTATTGGCGAGGGCATTGATTAGTTTGATAGCCTCCTCTTTCTGCTCCCTTTCGTCTTGTAGCAGTGCAAGCTCGCCGGCTCTGCGTACCGTGCAAGGTAAACCGGCTTTTGTAAGAAGAAGCGCGCTGATGATAACCGCTTGCAGGAAGACGGTTGAAGCAGTAGTTGGAGATGTCAGGACGTTGGTGCTATCTAGTAGGTCGTTGCGCAGATACGTTGCGTGTTTCGGAGCCGTCACAGAGTTGGTAACATGCTCTGCTAGAGATGGAAGCATAGCCAGCGCGGAATGCAGCGCAGCCGTTGGGTCTTGGTCGAGAAGACCTGCGATCTTGGCGACTATCTTATATGCTCCGTCAAGCGACTCGGGTGAGGCTTCGGGGATGAGATAGGCACAAGCTAGAGCAGCTCGCGCATACGCCTGTTCTAGATGATCTTGCTCTTGGTCGCTTAGCCACATCGCACCCCAATCACCCAGGTCGACATCGCCAGGGCCATCCCATTGCTCGATCGCGCTCACGGCCACCCTCCACGATTTTGAAGCGTGACTAGTGAGCCACTCCATGACCTGCTCCCATCCAGGGCAGATGCTCTCGTTGGGTTCATCCTCCTCTGGATGCTGTTTGCCAGCTTGGCCAAGCCCTTTCCTCCTATCCTTCCACCTTCTCTCGTTGAAGAGCCAAGGACCCACCAAGCTCTTCAAGTCGCGCCCAACTAAAGGGAGGTCTGTCTCACGGATGCCGGTTTGTGACAAGAGAAGATTAACGGCAACACGGTCAGGCAGCTCCTGGAATCCCAAGAGTGTGTACGGTATTGGATCCTGAGCATAGAATTCGCAGTTCCGTCGCAGAAGCGGAAGAATAGTGGACACCATTAGGGTGCGAATGCAGGGCGAGTAGTCCAGGAACGGCACCAAAAGGCCGGGTAGTTCGTCGAGAAGTCCAGCTTCCTCGTCCACCTTATACGCCCGACGTAGCAGAAACAGGGTGGTCGCATCTTCAATAGCCTCGGCCGGCGCATCGGGGAATGACAGCGCTTGTAGGCGAAGTTTCCGAACTTTCCTGGCTGCATCCTCCTCGCTCAGCCCCGCGACAGCTGAGCAGTCGATATCCCGTAGCTCGCTCTCTGTGAAGTCGCCATCCTCAAGTAGGCCTATAAACCCAACATATTTGCTCGACTGCAGGGTCTCGGGCAGATATGTGAGGACGATGCGCAGCAGTAGCTCCTTTCGAAGGACTGCTCCATGTCGCGCGGCGAGCGATGCTAGACTGTCGATGTCGGCCTGGACAGCGAAGTGAACTGCAAGCAAAACCAGCTTTGCCGGTGAGAGTAGCAGGGCCATCGTCGCGCTGTGTTGGTCGAGGGGTCGCGATGTTCCCTACAAAGGACAGCGAAGGGAAGCCGGAGTGAGTAGAGCTCTCGGGAGCTTCCCGATGATGGCGCCAAGGAGATTTGGCCAGCAGAGCTCCGTTGGCTGGCTCTTGGCGGGGGTGGGGCGCTGCTGGCTCTGGCTCAATCCCGGCTGTGGCTGAACAGTGTGGCGCCCGAGAAGCATTGACGACCAAGCTCCAATTCGAGACCTCCGAACACCACCCGAGACGATATTCACGACCAACCCTTCCGCGCAACACCGCATACCGGCTTCTGCGCAGCCCATCATGTCGTCAGGATATGGTCTGCATGGGGGTGAGTGCGGTCGCATCTGCCAATGGCACCAATTCAACATCAAATCAACCGAGTTCGACGCTTGCTGACAACTACCTCCTAGGGCCGTCCCGGTGCTTTCCCTTCTGGCAAGAGTTGCTCGCCTGCTACGTCGTCAACACGTCCGCAGAGGATGACTCGGGAAAGAAGAAGTGCGCCCCAGCGCTGGAGGATTACTACGAGTGTCTGCATCACAAGAAAGAGGTCCGAACGAACCCCCACTGCGCAGCTATCGGCACATTGTTTTGTCGGCTCAACTAACGGGACGTATCATCACAGGCAGCGAGAGTTATGACATTGCAGGCAGCATACCGGAAGGCCGAGGCGCTTGGGTCTAAGGAAGAAGCCCCGACAGCTGGCCAGGTACGGAGCCTGGGCCTGTTGAAAAAGGGGGGTTCGGCATAGTTGGCAGACGGAAAGATGTCGCTCCATCCTTGCGCCTTGTATATTTTCACCAACATTCAAGATTTTGCCCTCAGTCAGAGCTATGTGCGTTGATGTTGATCAATGTGGTGTTTGGCCCGATCACTGGACATTGCTGAGTGCCCCTGTCCTGCTGCCGTTGCCTGAGATTGCCCTGTGCCTGAACTCCTTCCTTAGCCTGGGCATCTTGCATCTTCAACAAGGGACTGCATTCAGATGCAATACTATCTCCCATTAGTCCTGTGTCCCAAGGCCTAAGTAGTATACCCCGGTAGCTGATCAACTATTGGTACCCATACATCCGTCTTCTGAGCCTGGCTTGCACTTTCCAAGGCCTTGCCATCATTCATGAAAATCAAATTAGATAGCAGCGGTGGATTTCGTCGGATGTCTGTCTGGCCGCAATCATATGTCGCGGGGTCGTGCCTTCCTCACTTTCCACACGCTGCTCACCTGCCTACCTTAGGTACTGCCCTGACTTGCCGGTGATTGACGCCCTTTCCGCCGACACCTTCATAACTAGCCTATCGAAGTTTTGATCCCTCGCCTCTTTCTACAGCGCTGAACGTCAAACTGCCTCGGGGCTTCAAGAATGCCTTGCCTTCGTGGCATTGAGGTGTCGCTCACTGCGCAGCTCGACGGCGTGCAGATTCTCGAATACCCCCACCCCGAAGGCGCATCAGTGAAGCTTCTCGACAATCAGGCCAATGGATCACACGGGTTCCCGCCGACGAGAGACGCGAAATGCGGGTCTCCAGGATACCAGAAGACAAAGCCCACCGTCTCGGTCTACATTCCTTCCGCTCCTGGCAAGTCCTCCGTGGATGATCGGCAATCTTTTGCTTCACTGCTTGCGAAGTGGAAGCGCAACTAACGGAACATCACAGGTTCTCCCTTTTCAGTCAACTACAGCATCAACAGCATACCTCCTTCCCCTTGCAAGTATGTGTACTTCAAACTTTACATAAATGGCCGACATATGGCATCTTGGGGAATCGAGCCTGCTGTTCAACGGAGCGGCAAGATTGTGAAGTCGCTCTGGGCACCGGCTGGTCGCTACAGCGAGCACGTGGGCTTGGAGGGCAGGAATTTTGTCTTCCTCTCGGGCCAGGAAAACAAGAGCGCTGCTGAGGATGGCGGCCTTATTGAGATACAAACATTCCGGGCAAAAGACAGAAGGCCCCGTGCCCCCCGTTTGGAGGAGTTTCAGGAGTTTCGGAACTATAGGATAGCGTAAGTATCCCACGACAAGCCGATGTGTGCTCTTGATCACCCGGTTGCTGACAACGCATCAGTGCTCCAAGCATTGGCCTTGTGGATGAGCCACAGGACGCCTTCTGTAAGTTCTGATCCGAGCTGTTTTCTTCCCGTTTTATTCTTCTCTGCTTCTCCAGAGCTGTTGACGCTCCTGTGACTCCAAAGGGGGAAGCATCAGCTAATATTCGCCATAGATTACCAGTGGCACCTCATTGACCCTAAAGATAGCCCATTCGTTGTCTTTCGCCTCCACTATCGGACCTGGAAGAGTCTCAGGCACCTCAACCTTATACCATCGGTATACTCCGACCGGTCGCTGTTGGGCTCGCCCAGCTTTACGAGCCTTGACGTGGAGGCTGCTTCAGAGGCCAACAGTCAGCCGCCAGCGCAATATTCTGCATATCATCTTATCTCCGTCGACGAGTCTGTGTTTGAGGTCGACGCATCCAGCAAGGTTGCATCTGTTTTGCAACCCATTGGCTATTTCCTGAAAACCCCCCCAGAGCGATTTCGTCCATCATCAAGAGCTTCCAGTATTCCGCAGCCAAGCAAGGCGGCACGGGATACCTTTCGAGAATCTTACCGTGAGTACCCGATCAAAGAGCATTACAACCCGTTTTGTCTTTTTGTTTGTCTTTATGTCTGGAGTCCTGAGACATCGGTTCTTCATCAGACATGAATAAATATCCCAGGATGGATAGTATTCACTAATATCTACCACAGTTCAGCGCCCGTTGCCAGAACTCCCCGCGGATGAGCCTGCTCCTTTCAACAGACGATCTTCAGTCGCATCCACTAGGTCTGCTGCCTCAGGAACTCCATCGCTGACCCCTTCTCTTAGACAATATGTTGACGGGGGATCGTTCGAGCAAGACAAGGTGGAGATTGGTGTTGCCAGGACTGTTCAGATGTCCCCGACAGTTTGCGGTTCCAGATTGCAGTCGAGTGAAGAGGCGAAGTTGGAGCAATTAGCAAACTGTTCGATATCTGACTACGAGACGTCACCTCTATCAACAAACGACTCGAACTCGCAGATAAACTCTTCGCCAAGTCGATATCTCCCAACAACTAGCAGCATGTTGGAGGCCCACTACAGCATCTTCTCACCGAAGCGGGAGATGGCGACATCGAGAAAGCCGGAGTCTGCCAATGACATTTCGCCTCGTCACGCTCGTGAAAACGGACTGTCTCGGATTAGCTCAATGCAGCTGAGCGAGTCGGAGTGGATAAGTCGCACTCCGTCGCCAGCCCGTGGTGGTAAGTCACGCGTATAGAGTCCGCGTGCAGACCGGCCAACCGGGCGATCTCTGTTCTCCGGGTTGCTGAAGAAGGCCACTGGATCTCCTAGAAGGATGACTGTGGACGGTATGCCTCAGAAAGAAGTTCACAAGCCAGCATCTGGCAACAACGTGGACAATGAGCAGTTGGGAGGCTGGATCTGATGGTCTTGACGGGTGGATGGATTGGGGGAACGCTGCTTCTACATCTCGTCGTGCTTTGAGCGATCTTCCAAGAGTGGAGTTTGGTGTTTTCAGGCCTGATCTGGTGTTCGTTATGTAGGGTATGTAGTACGCGCCACAGGCATTGTGGACGCGCCTAACCGTGGATCATAATCGCTGATCAAGAAGCTTAGGTAGGCGCATCTCGTCCTTGATAGGTAGAGCATATCTTGAGGTAGCTGGAAAAGTAGACAATATAAAGATTGCTTTTCCTCCAGACCCAATCACCACCACTTCTCATAAAACACACGATGTGGCGAGATTCCCAGCCCCTCCTTTGCAACAAGTCTCTCCACGAACCCGTCTGTCATGGCCGGTAGGCCGCAGACGAACACAACCGCATCGTTCTTCTCCGGCCCGAGCGCTAATGTCAGATCATCTAGAGATATTCTCCGCCTCTCGAACGGCACATCGAACCCATCACAGCTTACCACCTCCTGTTTCGTTTCATCTACAACATGCTTTCCATTGGTGGTGAGAAACAACCTCAGCTCACCCCGTAGCTGCCCGTGCGAGAAGATTTCTGCAACATGCTCGAGGAAAAGCATACTTTTTGCCTCCCGCGGCGGCCCAGGATCGCGCATCGAGTACAGGAAGTGTGCTGAAAATGGCTGAGCGGGCGGTGATTCGGCCAGAGAGCTGAGCATGCTCATAAGGGGGTTAATTCCAACACCGCCGGCGATGAATACCGCGCGCCGGATGCTAGAGAAGTTGATGTCTGGGGGTGGCCAGACGAAGCTTCCGCCAACACGGACGGAGAGGGGGGCTGAGAGGAGCTCGGAGATGGGTTGCCAGAGCCAGGCTGCCGGTGGGTTTTCTGGGGAGCGCTGAATCGCGAGTTCTATGTAGGGGGCGGGAGAGGGGGGAAGGGCGGCGGATGGAGGGGAGGTGATGGTGAAGCCGCCTGGTTTGGGGATGGATGAGATGTAGAGATCGAGCCATTGACCAGGGAGGAACTTGATTCATGGTTGTTGTTATTAGCGGTGATGGGGTTGTGGGTGATATTTCGGTGTAGTGGTGGGTGTGGATAGTACCTTGATGCCTGACCCCTGGATTGCTAGACGGATTATGCGAATGGAGGGGTTGATCTCCTGGATTTCAGCGATGGTTGTCTCGTGGAGCGCCTACGGGTACAGTGCAAATGGGTCAGATGGTTAGGTTGCATGCAGGAGTGGTGGAAAAGACGGACGCACTCGCTGACGAGGCTCGGCTGCGGTCCTTTCTAGGTGGCTTTCTTTGGACATTTTGAACGGATGTGGATGGGGTTGTTCATGGGAAGGATCGGTGAACGGCGGCTGCTCTTGTGATGCTGTCACGGCACGCAGACTGTTTGGTCTTGAAGCGGGACCTAGCGGCTGAGGGCAGATGGAGCAGCGCCAAACCGGATCAAACATCGCACACCCCACTCCTTAATAAGTACCTAGGCTAAGCCTCAATGAAGTTGGATTTTGAACTTGTCAGGCGGTCCTTTCGTGGAGTGTTTGCCTCGTTGCATTGAAGCCATGCAGGCTGGCAATACGGGTTGACCGGGAAAGCCAAAGAGCTAGAGAAGAAGAGGCATGAGGGTTATCTCATGCTTGTCGTTACATGAAGCGCCTGAGAAGGCATTGACCGCAATGAATAGCCTTGGCTGAGAATTGAAAAGATGGAAGTCCCATGGTTAATATAGAAGGCCCGTCGCACAGCACTCGAGGGAGGGTGGTAGGTTTCCCCCAACCTGGACGCGGCTCTCGAAGGAGACGGCTCACCGGTAACCCCCACAGCTGCTGATTGGCAGGGATAATTCCGCCCTATTGAGAAGCCGTTTCCGGCGGTTGTTTCCACTCGTCGTGACATCAGAACAATACGCTTCCTCCAAAATCGGACTGCAGCGCAGACCTGCCCACACCCGTGGACCAGCTCAGGCAACCTCCTTCCCCAACAAATTGATGGAATTCGAGATTTCGCCAGAGCCGACGGCAGTCTGAAAGCTGGCGGGGTCAAGGTACCTTCACCTTACCTCAAGCCCGAGGGCACGTTCATTAAGCCCCACAGCTAAATTCAAGGCCCACTTGCCTAGAAATCCAAATCGTCACTTGCTCCCGACTACCGAGCAACCTCGAGCTAGCGCCCAGACCTTCGATGCTGAGCCAGCCTCTGCCCCGCCGGTGAAAGTTCAGAATGCGAAGATCGAGAAAGAGTGCGTCGCGGCACCCCCCCC
>Ga0247758_1001977_pt1 | contig 12871 bp, 11 predicted proteins | sample UWRJL156409C4_FD_180950 | JGI IMG/M metagenome (GOLD analysis project Ga0247758, IMG submission 180950) | Plant litter microbial communities from Arlington Agricultural Research Station in Wisconsin, United States - UWRJ-L156-409C-4 | ecosystem: Environmental > Terrestrial > Plant litter >...
CAATGAGGTTGTGTGTTTTTTTTTTTTTTTACATTCTCCTACCTTCCCCCTATAGGTAGCTGCCCACCTCAGAATTGGCCGCCGAGAATGAGAGCGATTCTAACGGATCAACAGACCTACAGCATCAGCGACATCATCCAGGGCGCTCTGTGCGTGTGCGTCATCGCCGGCAACCCCTCGCGGAGAAGACAGCGCAGAGACGACGCGCTCAAGGCCTGGGGCCAGCGGGTCTGGACCCTCGCCGAGATTGTGCTCAGCCGAGGCGGCTCCGTCATGGTCCAACACCCCGGGCCCTCCCCGTCCACGACGACATACGAGGAGATCCCCAAGACCAAGTTCGCCGCGCGGGCCTGGAGCGACGCCATGACCTCGCGCCAGCTCCTCGACAACTACGGCAGTCTGCGTCTCTCGCGGCTGCAGCTGGCCAAGGTGGCGCTTGAATGCCTGATGAGCAGGAAGTTCCGGGCGCTCCACGCGGGCGACAGGATCTACGCCATGATGAGCCTGCTCCACATCCGACCGCCCATCGACCGGCGCGACTCCTCCTTCCAGGCCCTGGCGCGGCTGTCGTTCCCCCAGGACAGCGACCGGCTGATGGAGCGGCTGGTCTGCCTGCTGCCCAACCACGCGGAGGAGAGCTGGGAGGCCATGACGGACCAGTACCGGGCGAGCGTCTGGAACATCCACCCCACCATCCAGGTGTGCGCCGTCGGCGAGAACGACACGGTGGTGATTGACGGCGCCAAGGGCGCGCAGATCCAGTGGTCCAGCTTCAGCGCCGTGCGGACGACGCGGCGCGTGACGGCGGTCCGCCAGTGCATCTCAATGGCCATCGAGTACTGCCCCGCGCTCGTCCTGGTTGCGCTCCTTGTCGTGGGCTCGGCAGGCGATGGGACGGTCCAGCGGACGGGCGGCATTGCCATGCTCGCGGTGGCGGTTCTCGCAGTGCTGTGCATCCCCGCCGTCGCACCGCTGATGTACCGCGGCAAGCTGTGGTCGGTAGAGCCCTGCTTCTTTGGCATCGAGGGGTACGTGCCGCTCGACGTGGTCGAGGCCCGTCTCTTCGGCAGGGGGCTGAACCGCATGCGCTGGAGCCCTTACGGGTCGCCGCTCTCGCGCCACCGCGAGGGCGAGGCCCTCCGCGAGCGTGCCGCGCCGTGCGGCGGCAGCAGCGAGGACCAAGACGTCGAGGAGACCAGCTGCCGCGGCTTTGTCGACACATACATGGTCGAGCCCATCGACCCGTGCAGCCCGTGCAGCGCCTGTCGCGACGGCGGCACGCACTGCAAGTTCCACGAGACGCCGGCATCCTGCCAGGACCGTAGCCGCAGCCGAATGGGCGAGATGAAGGTGTTCACGCTGGTCGACACCTTTAGCATGACGGCCACGCTGTTCCACGCCGTGCGACCGCCGACGGCGTTGGTGGTATGTGGGTCCGAAGGCGGCATGAAGCGTGCCATTGCGTGCTCCCTCGACGTCACGACGGGGACGCTGTACCGCGAGACGGTTCTGCGCATCCCGTCACGCTGCGTCGACCACATGGCCTCATTGGAGCGGGTGCGGCTGGGGTTGAGGCGGCCGTTATTGCCGACTGATGTGGAGCTTTCTGCTTCTTCAAGCTCCTCTCTCTCTCCGTCTCCGGTCCGTAGCGAGGGGGTTCCTCTGCAGACGTCGCGCCCCGGAGCGGAAACATCGACGACCTCGCTGCTCATGCAGGAAATCCCGAGACCTCGGCCACCAACTGGGGTGCCATCCGGCCAGCAGCAAACAAGACCGAGTGCAGCCAGTTCAGATCTCGGGGCCAGGAACGAGGGGAGGTAGAGCCCGGGCAGAGAGCTTCCGTAGACGTGACGTGTCATGACAATTCTATCTGCTGCTGCCCGCCAAGCACAAGCTCACATATTGGCATTATTTCCATTTTAGTTATTTTCAAACTGACGTGGCGGACGTGATTCGCTGGGCGAAGGGGGGAGGAGAGAGTCGAAGCAAGGGGGAAAAACACGCGCTTATAACGCACGTTATTTGGACTTGATTTCCAGGAGATTGGCATTCAAAGCCGTTAGAAGCAGCTATGCCTGCGCATTGGATGGTATCTACCTTGCTCACGCAATTCACTCTGTGCAACCTGTAGTGCGATTACGGATCTCAGCGACTACCTATCGAAGAAGGCGTTAAGGCAATAGAGGCGTTAAGAGTAAAGATGGCGAGAGTTCCGCGTCGCTACAGCTATAATTTGGACATTTGTCCTCTTCGATTTGCGGCGAAGATTGCCCTAACCAGAGGGCTTCACGTACTTTTGTTAATCTTCAGGATCCCTAGGTTAGTATCCCTTAACTCCATTTCCTGTTTTACCGCGTTAGGAAACGCTGCTCACATGTCCGACCTGGGCGGTCAAGTGGAGCTATCGCCTTTTTTCTGCCTGAAACTCGGCGCTGATGTGGCCGTCAACTTTATCGCTCCCACCGATTCCGTACGGAGAAGCCGGACGTAGGCGTTAGCGGTGACAGTAACTGGATGTGGCGATTTGGTCTGATGTTTTAACCGTAGCTATAAGCCCACCACACCTGATGTTATTAAAAGTCCTAAGGGCTTAGAGATTGTACGTCATACCGACACGCGTTTAAAGTCATACCGTTACGACTTACGATGCAAAAGGTGACTAAGGGCTAAAGTTACTTAGTAAATAAGCTGGTTGAGAATAATAAAAAGACGGGAGAGCGCAGCTCTTCTACGAAAGAAACCATTACCTTAAAATAACTTAAATAACACTATAACTTACTATAACTAGTTTAAAACACCATTATAATAATAAACAGCTCGGCTGCAAACGGGACGCTCTCCTGAAGCTCCTCGGTCGAGATCCTCTCGTAGACCACCTCTTCCCTGTCGCTTTGGACACCGAGCCCGCCACCTCTAGCGTATACGTTCCCTCCATGGCGCAAAATGTCTCGCCCTCATACTTCTCCGGCTACGCTAGGATCACCACGATGAACTAGCCCGTATCCCCCACTTCATCGATCAGCGGCAGCCGCGTCTCCGTAGGAGAAACTGTGGCTCTTAATGTACTTCAAATATCTTACCTCCTGTCTGTAGCTCTTTAGTAACGTGTACTTAATAATAAATCTGTAATAAGAGTGTGATGTAATAACTTCCTCCTTGATCGGTGTTAGACCCTTTAAATTGTCTGGAAATATATGCTTGTATCTTAGCCAGTTGTGTAATTCCGACCGTTGGTAGAATTCGAGAGCGCATTCCGCCAGGCTCCGAGCCTGCGTGTCCAGGACCCCACCTACCCTGATATTCAGCACTTTGTCGAATCCCATTTTAAGAGGATGTGAGAGGTGTGGGGATAGCCCCACCTCTCCGGCAGTATTTCCAGCCGCCCTGGCCACAGCCTTCCTTCCACAACACACACAGAATACACAACATCGCTGCCCACATCTGACACCGGCTTGATGACATTAGTGGCGAAGAGACTGTACGAAGACGCCAGAAACCCCGACGCGGAAACTGAGAAAACGCGCCAGTCAAAGGGTCTCCGTCAAACTTGACAACCTGTTGCGATCAATGTACAGCTTCATCCCGGCCTGAGATATCCCGTGCATCGTTGTATGCCTCTAAGAACTTGCATTCGCTAAAGATGTTGCTGTGTTATTAGGGGGAATACTGCTGAACAAGAGGCATGGCGTGCGGTAATTGGCGTGAGGTTTCGTGTGAGCCTTGTGCTGAAGCAACCCCGCGTGCTCTCCGGAAATGTCCGCGATTTCGGACCCGTGCCTTGAGCGAAATCGACTGTCGCGCCGTGCTGGATGTTCTGCATGAACTTCTTGCAGGGCTACTGCCTGCTAAACGGCCTCCACCAAGTTGATCGCGAGGGGATAAGATGAGCTTATCTCTGTTTCCGAGGATAAGCGTACCACGGAACGCTGGAGATCATGGAGCCTATCATAGACAGTCTCGAGATCTTCCATCTTGTCTTATCTTTGACTGACGACGCTATGGTATATATCCTCTAGAAGAAAACGAAAAGAGGAACCAGCCCTCACCGGCTCCGCCGCCTTAATAAGGGCCACCAAGCCCGGCAGACGGCATTCCTCTAGATAACATAGGCGGCTCACCTATTCCGACAAACAACGCCCCTCTAGGTAACATGCACACGAGAGGAACATTCCAAACAACTAATTATGAAGGGTTCAACCCTCAGAACGTATTGAATATCATTGTTGGCGATTCTGCACGTATGGTCACCCTGGATTTCCATTCCAATATTTGAACCTGTGTGGCTTCTGCGTCAAACTAAGCCGACGGAAGCTGGCGTGAACATGAGGACCGGTATTGTACCTACCAAGGCAAATTGTGCCATCGGGGTTGTCCAAATATCTACTTTTGATAACACTACGTAGTGTTTCGACATTTGATACTGGGCAGTGTGTTCTGGCGGCAGGATGCACGAAATATCCAAAGTGCCAAAACTGATTCAAGACCCGGTGCCAGATGCCCCGTAAAATAAAATTCGTGCCGGACCACGTTGAGAATCTGTGCCAGAGTCGCCAACGATCGGTGCTGGAAATCATGACGGATCGGTGTGGCTCGGAAGTACTTTTGGTATCGCTGGTTTTGTCGATGCAAGGTAAGATGCAGACGAAGCCAGGGTATCCAGCCGTGATGGCGCTCGGAGATGGAACCATAGGCCTGTTTGGGTGTTCGATTCACACATCATGAGGATTGAATGGCTGGCGAGCTACAACCAACTGAGGCTATGTTATCATCTGCACCCTTCGGTCGGAAATTACGGGTCTGCGGCTGAGACGGAACAAGGCGCAAAAGCTTGAATCAAGGGCACCAACCAGCACAGTCCCCTGGCCGCACTCGATGCTAACTCGTCGCATGGGCTGATCGGCTCGTGAAACCTTCGGAGATGAAGTGAGCTCGCTGGCAATGCACCAGCTGCTTGAGAATGCACATTGGTCTTTCAGACACGAATATTTTTGTTTTCCTTCTAATGTAGTCGTCTAGTGTAAATTTGGCCACGTGGGAGGCCGAGATTTGAGTCATGCAAATCGATGAGGGTGAAGGAGGACTCAGGGACGGGAGACTTCACTGGAAGAGGGGAAAAAAGTATAACTATCAAGAAGCGATAGAGATATCAAGGGCCCCGACAGCTTGCCTCTTCCACCACCATCTCAACACCCACTTCCATCTCAATACGCTCGCTCCCGCATTAAGCCGATACCCTGACTTTAAACACTTGCCAACTTTCTTTCATCACGTGGTAAGCCTGACGCTGGAACTTCGCCTTGGGCCCGTGCGAACTAACTGCGGTACGAGCCGTCAAGAAAACACCATGCTCCTCATCAAAGCTCTCGTCGTTGCCAACCTTCTCGCCCTTGGCCGCGCCGCTGCGGTGGACGTGGACGCCCCCGCCCTCAAGCCAGTCAAAACAGAGCGGTTTGGCAACGGCACGCTCAGCTGGTTTGCCGCTCCACCTAGCACCAAGCGCGGCGTCGATCACGGCCTTGATCTTCTTTCGCGTGATCCAGGCTGTGGCACCAACAACATCCGGTGCAACACTAGTCGCGCTTACTACGCCCCCACGTGCCGGACCCTCATCGACGGGCTCGGCTCCAGCATCATCGCTGACGGCTACCGGGCCGTGTGCCTCGACCAGGGTAATGGACAGTGCTGCATCAGCTGGAGCAAGAATACGTCCCGGCGCATCAGGCAAGACGAGCTGATTGCTAGTGCGGGGCGGTCCTTGAACACATGTGGTGGTCCTGGCAAGTCCGGTCAAGAATGGAACGTGAACCTCGGGGGAACTTGCCTGTCGCAGTGTTTGTCGAACCGCCCGACGGGTTGCAGCTAGAAAGCTAATTAGGTACCGGCGGGGGAGGAAGGGCTGTCTCCAGGTGAAGAGCGGTGATTTGTGCGCGCGCGAGGGATATTGTTGCACACATGGTTCGGAGGAGGGCAATGCGTTGCTTTGGGAGATCTTATACTTGACATAATAATAGGCTTTTGATTCATCGCCTAGCAGAGACCTTTGCCGATCTAGGGTCATCCACACCGGCTCGCTCTTTACCATAGCTACTCGTCTTAGTTAGAGAAGATCCCCATGAACAAAGTAAAGGATTGAAGCGGATTATATAGCACTGATGGAAACAATAAAACTTTCCTTCGAGTCCCCGCGATTGTCTTGTAGAAACTCATCGAGTTGCCCGGCTTGTATGTGCTGTGAATTGGTATACGTCGTATGGACTTATACATCGCTGGCCGCTACACCGACCTCACTTGTAGGTGGGGTAGGGAACTGGATGAATTTACTTTGCGAACTGGCCTTGAGTGAGGTACTGAAAGTCCTATGTATTCCATCGGTTCATGGCAATAGCTATGAACGGCGGACAGTCATCGACAACATACCCACCCTGATAGCTCGCTGCGCCAGTGCAGTCGGCCTGCTGCTGGGTAGTGGTAGGGAGGGCTCTTCTTTGCAAGTGATGGTGGAATTCTCTCTGAAGCAATGCTCACAAGTGAGCTGGTGTGCCACGCCTGCACGCCCAGAAGGGTGAACAAATGCGCTAGTCCGGTGCTCAGTAGTGGTGAGAGGTATCAGGTGTCTGGCAACCATATCGATTTTTTGCTCGTTGGATCTGGAACCTCTGCCAACTTCCATCGTCCCGTGTACGAAGAATGGTTTGATCTTGTGTCCGCACGGAAGAACAGCGAGTGTCTTCCTCTCATCCGCTGGGATTGACGCAATCAGGTCAGGCGGGTGGAGACCAGTGATGGTAATCTCAGAGTACAAACAGATCTGGCAGGTAATCTTCGGGAAAGATACCGCGTTGCCTTTGAGGATGCAAGCCTTGACGTCGCGCCAAAGCGTCATTTCCACACGGAGGTAGTTAGCCATGATAGCCAGACTTCAAGATCAGTGAAATATTATGAAATATGGAGTTGCTTACCAGAACAGCTTGGAACAGAAAGTCTTGAAATGTAACAAGGAATCCAGAGTAGCTGTCGAGAAGTGTGACCGTCAAGTGTTGGCTGAGGTGAAGAAATGGCGAATACTGATGTCGGAAAGGAAGGGAAGAGACATTGATGCACAATCGAGGGTTCGTTTTATGGGACATTTGATAGAAGATCAAAGAGAGCGTGTACACATGTTAACAATGAAGTTGTAACTTGACAATGGCGTTGTCCGTTGTTGGGCATCTACTACAATGCCTTCCAGCTATAGTTTACAACAAAGAAGAAAAGTTTATTACCACATGTACGACCATTGGCCAAGTTTCAAGTTTGGATTGTCTTGGTAGGATCTCCAACCACAGGGTTCTCAAGTCATCGTCGACCCAAAGCGCCACCAAATCCGAATCGGGACAGGTGCAGCTGTCTTGATTTGGATTCGCTGAATTTCTCCGAGATGGGGCCGATCATGAAACGGAGAAAACCCCGCAGAGCCTGGTGATGATGGCGGCAACGGAAGACTTCATTCAAGTTCCTAGCTGCTTCATTGTCTGGTCGCATAGACGCACATAATCGCCAGAAGTGGGCACAGTACAGCCGAGTACATTCTTGGAACACCGATGGCGGGCTCGCAACTCCTTTTCAATGGCGGCAATGAGCCACAGGCAGAGTGAGTGCTCCATAGTTTGTGGCGACCTCCTATCTCGATGATACCTGGGTGCTGACCCCGATGTCAAAGTATCTGGTTTGTGCACGGGTTGCGAGGCAACATGATCGACACTTGGTCGTCTGGTCAGTAATGCCTTGGAGTTCAATGATACGTGAGGTGTCCAGTCGGTGCAAACTAACTCATGATTATGTTGTCAGGTAGTGTTTGCTGGCCGCGAGACCTGCTGAAGGTCGACGCCCCGGGATGCCGTATCTTCACCTGGGGCTATGACTCCAGCGTCGCCAATGTCACTCAAGCTGCAAGCCAAGCCACGATCTTCGGCTATTCAGAGAGCCTCCTCTGGGACATTTGCATGTCCCGAACTGACCAGGACGAGGTCGAGAGGCCGCTCGTGTTTTCGTTTTCCTTGGCACGCCTCATCGTGGCAGTGAGCTCACCCCATACGGCCACATTGTGGCCAAGGTGGCCAAGCTTCTTCTTCGGCAGCCAAACGAGAGGTTGATCTCTCTGTTGGAGAACGAGTCTCCCATTCTGGAACGTCAACGGCGATCATTCGCTAGTATTAGCAAGGACATGGGCTTGGCTTGTGTCATTGAGGAACTTGCCACACCACTTGGGATCGTCAGTCACCCCACAGCCCTCTACAAGCTGGCTTCCAAGTTGCTTTACCTGCTAATGCAAGTTGGACAGGTTGTGCCGGAGTGGTCGGCCACCATTGACGGATTCAACGTCAAGTACCAGCAGGTACCCCTGAACCACATGGACATGTGCAAGTTTGCGAGCCGGGAGGAAATAGGATACAGGCGGACCGTTTTCTTGATCAACAACATTCTTAGGAGGAAGTTTCACGGTAAGTCTGGCTCCCGAGCACCAGCCCCAGCACAAGAGCAAGTCAACCGCCTCCTTGCGGCGCCCGAGGCTCGCAGCGAACAGTCAGGGCGCCAATACGACACCGAGATCGAAGAGGCGTGATGCCACGGACCACCGTTTGGCTGTGGCGTGTGTGCCCAACTCTTGCGAGAGCATGGGCTCAGAATAATCAACTTCTTGACTCGCTTGCCCTTCCCCGTGCCTATGGCTGCTGGTCCGTACGCTCCGGATAATGACATTGTCCTATTTTTAGCAAAGCAACAGGCTTACGGCATGATGGTAAATGGTGCGTCACCTGGGGGCCTCCTTTTCCCATCTTCTGTCCACCGTTCTAACACGCAGAAATTAGCCCTCTTGTCGAGTCTCCAGTTTCCAACAATGGGCTTGCGTGAGCAGAACTTGGATCCCGCCCACAGAGACACCTTCAATTGGATCATGGAACAAAGCAACCCCGAGGCCTCTTCCTACGAAATGCCCTCGCCATTCCTCCAATGGCTGTCCACCGAGGAACCTCTCTTTTGGCTCAGCGGAAAAGCTGGGTCAGGCAAGTCGACACTCATGAACTTTTTAATAACCCACCCAACAATGGATGCGGTTCTGCAGCACGCTTTTCCCAACAAGAGGATCCTCGTTGCCTGGCATTATCTGTTTGAGCGGGGCAAAGACGCGCGCCAAAAATCACGGGAAGGGCTTCTCCGGCATCTCTTACACCACCTCATTCTCCAGAACCCAGACATGGCTCAGCCCATTTTCAACCAGCAGAAAGCGACTCGGACTTTCAGCAGTCAAAAGTCGTGGTCGTGGAACGAGCTGAAGATTGCGCTTCACGGGGTGTTGCGAGAGAAACCGCCAGGCCTCGTAATCGTCTTGTTCATTGATGGCCTGGACGAATACCGGCCTATGGAAAAGCTGTCCTCTCGCGAGGCCCGCGCGGAGGACGAGGGTAGCGACGACGACGACGATGACGACGACGAGGATCCCAGTTCACACCGTGCGAGGATCATAGCCCACGGCCATCAAGATGTTGCGGACCTGATACTCAAGATTTCCGGATTCGAAAACGTCAAGCTCTGCGTGTCGAGCCGGCCTTTGCTGGTGTTTCGAGACGCCTTTAGGCTGTTTTCGTCCATTGCGCTACATGGGTTGACAGAACGCGACATATCGTCTTTTGTGGCCAGTCGACTGGCTGGAAACGAAGGCCTGGCACAGTTGGCCGTGCTACGACCCTCGTTCGAGGAAGATGTCAAAAAGGAGATATTGGCCAAAGCAGACGGTGTCTTTCTTTGGGTACGGCTCGTCCTTGACCTTCTGACCCGGGGGCTGCGCGAGGGCGATACGGCTGATGAGCTGCTAGAGAAGCTTCGCGGCACGCCGAACGAGCTCGGCGGTAAGAAAGGTCTCTATATGGCGATGCTGCTCAACCTCCCCGCCGACTACCGCAGGCGCGGCTACGAGTACTTCCAGATCCTGCAGCGCTCCGAAGAAGACCTCGATCCGCTAGTGCTGTCGTTTGCCATAGAGGATCCCCAGGTCGTATTCACGATACCCATGGGCCAGATCACCGAAGATGAAATCGACATCCGCCGGAAACGCACCTCGGACCGGCTCCTAAGCCGTTGCGGGGGCCTTTTAGAAACACATGGGTCAAACTCGAGTCAACGTATCAACTTTATCCACCAGACGGCAAAGGACTTTGTCAAGAAGCGGAGTAACTGGGGGAAGCTGTTACAGGCCGGAGTAGTCAACAACTTCGACGGCGCTCTCGCGCTATTACGGGCGTACATCATACTCCTGAAGCAATCAGGCCCGCTTCAGGAACGGAACTATTCAGCTTGGTCCCCCCAATGGGCGCGGATTTCGGCCTGTCTTCGATACGCTCGCGATGCCGAATCTCTTTCGCCAGGCCAAACTGCTGAGCTTCTCCTGCTCTTGGATAGGGTCGCCTCTTGCCTCCGAAGAGGCCTCGGTGTGGACTCGAGATCCTTGCGGGGGAAGCCGAGCGGCAACCCCGATTTTGACGAGCTACTCTCCAACTACCCCACGACTCCTCTTGGTGTAGGCACCCTGGGACGTACCACAACATACACAGGGCAGCATTGGTCTGTCGATAATCGCTCGGAGATGGGAGAGCCTCGAGGGAAGAATTTCATTGCTGTTGCAGTGCAGAGCAACCTAGAAGTCTTTTTGAAGATGTCGAGTAAGAACAAGAGGGTTGTTCAGAAGCTCTTCCACACAGACTACCCCCTTCTTGCGTATGCGTTAGTTCCATACCGCCTGCGAGATTCGGTGATAGGAGCTAGCATAATATCGGTGGACACCCAGTCGTTGCCCGAGATTACAAATTTACTCCTTGAGCTCGGTCTGGACCCCAATCAGAGCTACGAAGGACCGTCTTATCACCATGGCTGCACAGTCTGGGAGGGGTTCTTGGTCAACGGGGACTTCATTATCAGCACATGGCAGGAAGGCCCCGTACAATACGACAAAGAAGCCGATAACGAGGAGTACCGGACTTGGCTGGCGAACGCACGTTTGCTTGTCCAGCATGGCGCGGACCCCAATGCTTCGTGCATCATAAGGAACCAAAAAAGGCTGGGAATGGCTCCCCCAAGGGAGTACAATCGCCGATCTGCCCTCTACTGCGTCATCCTCATCCTTTGGCGTGCGGCCAAGAACCGCGACTGGCACGGGGGGTTGTTGGAGTTGATGATCGAAAAGGGGGCGCGAGTACAGCAGGGCGAATGGGCCGAACTGTTCGACCTGGCAGAGACGATGGAGGTTCCAGAACATTTTGTACGAAGTGTCTCGGATGCCCTCTCCGCAGATGCGGAAATTTATCCCGACGCAGCTGTCGCGGTTTCAGAACCACAGGAAGCGGCGCCGCCGTGGCCGGGGAGGTCTTCCGGACCAGCTTCGATGGGCAATCGTCTCACAACCCCATCGGAGATGTCTGCGATGTTATCAGCGCCCCCTCCTGAAAGACCGCCGTCAGAAAACAGGCAAGGGAACAACTTGAATCGTAGTTTGGGAGCGCCGAGCACCGCTTCTCCTCTGGTTTCGACTTCGACTCAGAGTCGCAGTGAGAGGAACAGTAACGAGGACGACTCTGCGGTAGAGGAACGGAGTGGCGCGAGAGACGGGGGAGAGAGGACGAAACGAAATGGATTGAAGCGTATGGGCAAGGCGGTCGGGCGGTTGCTGTCTCGGTCAAGAGATTCTTAGTCTTGATATTGTGACAGATCTTGTGGATACTTCCCATTGTTAATGTTGACTTTTAAGACGTGATGGGCCTATGATGTACGACAGGTGCTCGAGATGGTGGTCACGTGCTGTGTAGCAGGAATGGTGGAACACTGCTGCGGAGACTTCTGCAGCTTCGCTGAATACGATCAATACGAAGTGCGGAAACGGAGCCATCCGGAGAGCCCTCATACTTGCAACCACGCAACCTGAAAACGCAATACTCTCAAGGTACTCTTCCCAGTCACCCCCTGAAATTCCAAGGCGTCAATCACCATGGCCCCAAACGACACCCCCCTCTCCATCGCCGCCCAAACCGGCGACGAAGCCGCAATCCAAGCTCTCCTCCCACAGACCAGCCACATCGACCCCCTAAACTCCCGTGGCGAGACCCCCTTAATGACAGCCGCCCACGCCGGACACACTACCATAGCCTCGCTCCTCCTCGACCACGGCGCCAACATCAACGCCTCCCGGGGATCCGATTACTGGCAGCCAATCCACTTCGCCGCCTCGCGCGGCCACCAAGCAGTCCTAGAGCTCCTCCTCGCTCGCGGCGCCGACATCGAAGCGCGCGGGGACGAATGCTTCTGGAACGCACTCACGTACGCCGCGGCCGGGGGGTATGAGTCTCTTGTAGTGATGCTTCTGGGCAGAGGCGCCAATATCAACGCTACGGATAGGTTTGGGTGCACGCCGTTGACGTGGGCTGCGGAGCGCGGGAATGAGTCTATGACAAGGCTGCTGCTTGACAGGGGGGCAATAGTTGACGCGAGGAATAATCGTCTGGAGACGCCGCTGAGCGCTGCTGCCGCCAAGGGGCGCGAGGCCGTTGTGCGGATCCTGCTTGAGCATGGTGCTGCGTCAGACCCGAAGGACAAGAATGGGAAGACTCCGCTGTTCTATGCCGCTGAGTGCAGGCACATGGGTGTCATGCGGCTGCTGCTGCTTGATCAGGGCGTTGCTGTTGATACGAGGGATGATTTCGATATGACGCCGCTGTCACTGGCTGCGATTGGGGGGGTCGAGCAGGCGGTGGAGCTGCTGCTGGACCAGGGGGCGGATATTGAGAATGTGGATAAGGGCGGGCGGACGCCGTTGTGGCTTGCGGCGTGGAGGGGGCGGGAGGCT
>Ga0247758_1001979_pt1 | contig 12865 bp, 9 predicted proteins | sample UWRJL156409C4_FD_180950 | JGI IMG/M metagenome (GOLD analysis project Ga0247758, IMG submission 180950) | Plant litter microbial communities from Arlington Agricultural Research Station in Wisconsin, United States - UWRJ-L156-409C-4 | ecosystem: Environmental > Terrestrial > Plant litter >...
ACACTAAAAACAAAAAAAAAAAAAAAAAAAAAAAAAAAAAGATCATCTACCGTCCACTCATTCGAGCAACATGGGCAACACCGATGCCCGCAGCGTCACATCAGCAAATCCGAAGTTGACGCCGCCGCCCAGCAGTCGGGCAAGAATATCAAGGGGTAACGGCCGAGTACGTTTTGGACACCGCCGCCTCCTTGTGGCAGACATGCTGGCCGAATGGGATAGAGGACCGCTTCAACGCCGCCAGTCCCGGACCGAGGAGGTGCGTTACTCTGTGTTCTATCGTTGCATTCTTGGCTCGGGAGACATGACAAAAAAGCTAGGCACAAAGAGGGCGGCGGGACGGGTTGAAATACGATCGACTTATACTGCAAGCCCTCCTTGTCGGCCTTGGGCCTTCGATCAAGATTCTGATTGACATAAGGGCAATAGGCTATACTTTACGGGAACTAACCGCACCGCGGTACCCGGGTCGACAAGGATCTGCAAGAAGAGGGCAAGATAACTATAATAAAGATGGGTGAGCGCAATTCAAATACGTGGGAGAACGGCTGCAAGACGGGGTTGGAGAACGGGGAACGTCATTTCATCAATAAATATAAGGTAAGGTTGGTAGTATTATAATCCATCTTTCCACCACCTTGAAGGTGTGAGGGTATTTAGGAGAGCTGGTCATCAAGGGTGAATTTCTTGTATCGATGGATCGCTCCCTGCTTTTAGCATTAAGAGGCAGTTTTCAGCCCCTTGTCTTTTTGCCGCCCGCTTGCTAGTCAAACAACTGGAAGCGAAAAATGCGCAGCGGCCGTTATGTGGCCCGTGGGCAATGAGCTTGGCACCCTTGGCACCCGCCGAAGATGCCCAGCGCTCGTAAGCGCGTTGGACCGCGGCCGTGTCAACGCTGCACTCCAAATCCGGCAGTCTCGTGGTTCAAGGGGACTTCAGTTACCTTCTCCGTCAGGTGGATCCCATACCTTGACACAGCCAAAGCAGCAATTCTAAGCTATGCCTCGTCGGGCAGAAACTGGTGGCTTTTGTGGCTTTTGTGGCTTGGCGTCGAGCCATGGGGATGACGGAGAGAAGAATTCGAATTTCAAACCCCTGAGATTCGGTCTGTCTGGTAGGCCTTTAGCAGGTTACCAAGGCAGCAGTCCCCACTTCATCGGTCAGAAACTAGGCCCCAACGATTTCAAGCCCCAGCCAGGCGTCCTTGAACCCCTGTCCTGAATCATTTTTTTCCCCAACAATTTTGTTGCTGGTCTTTCACTGCATCCGAACTCATCTTGTTAGGCATCTTGTTAGGCACTTGCCCGGCTGCCCTGATGACCAAGCCCTATCGGGCTCTTTTTTTTTCAGTTTCGTTTCAATGTCTTTTTGCTGATTGAGCCTAGCTGTCCGCCCAGCATTCGGCGACGATCCGTAGTTCTCTATAATTTCCGCTCCTAAACTCGATCTTTGCTGTTTTCTTGTGTCGTCGTCCAAGTTCTGAACAGTCTCGCCACCCGGCTTTGCTCTCCCCTGACTAGCTTGTCTTGAGTCACTGATATCTCTGCCCCCATTTCATTACTTTCGCTCCCAATGAGCACGGAGATAGTCGTCTAGTGACTCGCCTGGTGATCTGCCTTGGGGCATAGGCCGAGTGCATAGCCTCCTTCTCCGGCTCTAACGCCTGACGCCTTGCTGCGACAACTTTCGACAGATGCCGAGGTCCGTAGCTTGCAAGTTATAAATGTATAAGCTCTCTTTTTATGTTCTCTTCCTTCCTGTCTTCCATCATTCATCCACGTCCACCATCCGGCCCACTCGAGAAGTCCTGTCCAATTCTTATATCATAAAATGTCCTCCCGCTCCTCCTACGGCTCACCCGTTGTTACTGGCGGATCCAACACCCACCGATCCTCCTCCAGCCGCCACTCCGACTACTCCGCGGGAACTTACACGTCTTCAACGGATTCTAGGGGTTCTGCCAGCTCCGCGTCAAGCCCTAACTGGGAACGCTACCGTTCCGGCGGCGCTGGTGCGTCTTTCTCTCTAACTTTGCACTACACCTTAATAACGCACTAACCCATTTCCTAGCCGGCTTCTTCGTTGACGCCAACTCGCGAACCAACCGTTCCGGTGTTAGTGTAGTCGTTATCAACCACAACTCCACAAGCGCTAGCTCTAGCACCTAGAAGACCGGCTGACCCCGGTCTCCCGACCACTCCAGGCCATCGGGGAGGAGGGGGCAGAGGCTAACCCTATGGGACAATGTAGTCATGCGATATAATTGTATCAGGGCATTAGGGTACAGGTTGGTTAGGGCAGCATCAGGGGGCAGCAACAAAGGATTCTTGTAAGACCGGGTCTAGTACCTCTGTAACAACACAAATGTAGCACGTTAGATTTGGCTATAGAAAGCTCTGAGGTTCAAATGTGCAACAAGAAAGTGTGGCCCGATCCGATCATGCAGGGCCTGCGGCACAAAAGGGCACCGCTTGTGCATGATGTGCGGGGCCACTTGGAAGTTGGGGGCGGGGATGTCTCATGGCCACCCACATGTGTAGCGTGGGCTGCACGGTGTTCGCGGGATGGGACTTGCACATTTGTGTGGGTGGGGAAGGCCCGAAAGTGCCAAAGTATCAAGGGCTACAGCTGCGACAACTTACTACGCAGTACTTCATACATCAATTTCGACGCCCATAACTACCACTTCCTGTTACAACTGCCCAAGCCAGTATTTATTTCACCTCACGATCCCCAACTCCCCGATCTTCAAGAAACGGCGGCTGCCATTCAGGAGAACAGCTATTTTGTTCAAGGCCCGCCGCAAGCCCAGGCCTCGCTGGTTCATCCAGTACAAGCGCGCATTCGGAGGGATCCGACGGCTTTTCACGAATCATTGGCCACAACCCCACCCGGCATCTTATCCAACCGGTCATCAACCAGCCCTCAATTCCCTCTGACCAAAGCTCCTTTCGTGCACCCGATCGACGTACAATTCCACAATCTGTCTGTGGGCACTGCGTCGGCTCAAAGAACCCCTGCACCACGTCTTCCTTCCAGCCAAAGATGTAATCCGCATGGTTTCCATGACGGTCACTCCAACTCCACGGGAAAGGCTGACGGTCATCGATTGGCCAAACATCATGATCGCTGAAGGGCCGATAATTCGTGGAGGAATATTCACAGAATGGCTTTGCTGGCAACTAGGCCCTTTGTCATAGTCGGCCTCAGGGTGCGCAGCATGGCTCCGATATCCGGGCTATCGAGGTTCTTGCCGCACAACACGGTGGGAATGGGATGTGATCACGGGCATGAAAAATTCTTGCCAGGCACGAGAGCTTGGGGAAGAAGTCCCATGACAGATGGGTGAAGCGCATGTCGTCCCGTAATAGGCACTTGTAGGCAGTTTCTTCCAGGCGCTGCCCAACCCGAATATCCAAGCAGTGGTGGGATGCAGTCTTCTATCAGTGGTAAAAATAGCCTCTTTGTAATGATGCTACTTTCAGGAAGTTCCAGAGGCCAGAGAGCGGGAATTGTCCCTGTCACTCCCGTCTTTCGACTTGCGTTCTCGGCTCGCGGCATTGACATGCGCTGGCATACCCTGCAAACAGAACGAACAGCACGGGGAGCCGCAGCTGTATGACTGCCAGCTCGAAAATGCGGATGCTGTGGTTCCAGTGGCCAGCCACTCCTCTGTTAGGACAGACGGACGCCTTATAATGGCCGGTTGTATTTCAACGTCGATGGTAATATACGTGCGCGATTCGATACCATCATATTTATCACGTTTTGAACTCAAAAACATCTAAGTTACAGTCACTAGGTCAGAATTTAAGGTGCGAAATGTAAAATATCGAAATCATTGCTGAAAGTTTGGGCCTACGCCTTGTCCCGTCTCAATATCATGAGGGTCTCCACCCCGTGCTCCAATCAACGCCCGTGTAGACAGCTGGAGGAAAGAACTCTATCAATGTCTGAGATATGTACAGATTGGCAACGCAATGCCAGAACTATGTACGGAAGTAGATCGACTGAGTCGCTCGTCTTTAAATTATCGCCCAGTCTCTGACGACGAGGTTGATGGCTTGCTCTGGGTGAAGACGGAACCCTTCTTCTGGATGCAGGTCTGCTTGGGCAAGGGGGTGAGAACGAAGATGAGCTGGATCGACTCGTCAATTTGACCCTAAAACTCGGCAACCAGTCCATTAAACACCTCGATCACCTTGCGCCCCATTTCGATGGTATTATGGACAGTGGGTGTGTACTAGCCGTTGTAGGCAACGAGAGTGGAAGCAAGGTGAGCTGTGAGGCTAGTCAGGGGCATCTTCGCTCTAAAATTTACCAAAGGCGAGAAATTCTTCAGTTCAGCGAAGATAGTCGAGTTGTCCACCCCGTCGACGTTGGTCGTAAACAGTACGCAATTCTAGCAAACGTTTTCCGATGTTCACAAAGGCCTCGCGCTATATCACTGTAGCTATTATAGATAACGTTTCTGTAGGACCAGCGCCTCCATTGTCGCCCTTACGAAGCTCGTAGTGATGCTCTATCTCTTCCTCATTGGTATTTTCATTACTCCCGCCATCGTTGCCTCTGAGCTGCTTGGACTTTGCTTAATCTCGTCAAAATTGTTGGAGGGGGTGATCCCGTTTTCTTCGGCCTTGCTTTGAGCGCTGAGCAGCATCCAGTTCAAGCTTGTCACACAAGGATGCCTAGACAGACATTTGCAGACGGTCAGCCCTTTCATCCAAGGCGATCACTAACGGGACAAAATGTGCAACATTGCTGATGCAAGCTTCATCTTGACTGAGGTTATCCGTACCCCGCAGCAATGAGAAGAGGTACTGCTTCCTAGTCTCTCGCCTTGCAAATTTTCCTTGTCTACATCAGGCAATGTTGTATCGGGCAACACTTCTTCTTGCCCCCTCAGACCCCAGCATCCCTGCTTGGGGACCTATCTACTCAGTGCTGGTGCCGCCACGGTGCCGCCACTAACCTCTCTCTTTGTCTAGTGGATACGGCCAAGGACCGTCTTGGGCATACCACAAGCGGCTGCAAATACAGCGTGCATCAGTTCGCAAGCCAATAACAATGGGGGAACCAGTCATGGCCTGGCCTACCAAATATTCTTCTGTTTAGACAAAAATGTTGACGCTGACGCCGACGGTGAGGTGGGCGGCGATCTTGATCAGGATAGCGGCGCAGAGGTTGACGATGGCGATGACGACACTAATGCAGGCCTTAACGTAGGCGACGACAAGGCCTCCGGCCGAGACTTTGGTTGTCAGGTCGACGCCCAGGTGTACGATCAGGTCGACGATAACTTGGAGGTTCACGACAATGTCAGCGGCGAGATCGACGTCGATTTTGGCAGCTTTTTGTTGAGAAACAGGCGGTTAGCGAGGTAACGCCGAGGGGGGGGGGGGCAAGAGGTCTCCAGCAGATAGGGGGTAACGTACAGATCTCGTTGCACTTTGCCTCAACCCCGTTGAAGCATGTCTGCACGGGATCGCTTAGTGCGCCACGCCTCACGATCACGGAGGTCGTGCCCATGTCGGGCTCCGCAGCGGGAGCGGAGAGAACTGTGCCAAGCTGGCAGAGTGTTAGCAGAGAGCACTTGCTGCAGCTTGATGAGAACGAAGGAGTTCCATACCGGGCATGATGCAAGCCGCGAAGGCCGCAAATAATGCAATGGCGCTGGAGAAGAGCATGTTGACTGAGACGTAAAGGGAAGGTGATTGAGTCGAGATGAGGCGCTGGCTGGATGGCTGGCTGATGTGGTGGAGCGTTGGCTCTGATCTGCTGGCTTTGGATATGGGAGAGAGCTAGAGACACGTTCCAAGGTCGGGGATAAAGGGGATATTTTTGAAAGTTTGTTTTGTGGTGGATATCCTTGCCTCTAGCCTTGCTCTAATTACATATTCTTTCTCTACTTTATTATAAGTTATACTTAATTATAAAGTTAATACTAGTCAGCTTAATAATGTTAACCTCTTGGTAAGCTAATTTATAACGTTTAAATAACTTATGTTATTAAAAATAAACTTTAAAATACCCTTAAATTTTAACTTAATAAAGTTATAATAAAAAGCTAAGCCATGCTTATTTCCTAACATTTCTATAAGGCCAGATATACTAATAATTATATATAACAGCCCTTAAGCCTTTAAGGAGGTAAATGACGTTAAGATAAGTATAATACTTATTAACTTACTAAAAATAATAAATTTTATTAAGTCATTACTAACGTCCTTAATATACTTATCTACTTAATTAAATATATTAATAACATTAACCAGTTTATAATTACTATTATAAACCCCATTATTATTTATAGTCGAGGCTCCAAAGACGCTTACGGTTAGAAACAGCAGCAACGCCTCTCAGACAGCGGCCTACAGTGTATGCTTCATCGCTTTATTTACTGTCTGACGTATAGTAGCGTGTAGTGACGTGAAGGGCGGACGGTGACGGTAGCATCTATATATCCATCCTGTTGGGTAATTAGGCGCGGGATATTACGTCCTAGCCTAGCTAGTCTTTAGGTTTCTCATCTCCGCCCTCCGCCCTTCCGCGTATGTCGATTAATTTTAGCCGTTTCCGCCGCGGGGTCCAATGGCATGATTGGGAAGCCTTGCGCACACCGGAAAAGCATAAAGCCGTCAAATAAGTACGCGAGTGCTCTAGGTTCAGCCATGATGAACTACCGTGCTGGTCATCGCGCCGGTCACCTGGTGCCTTTAGAATATAGTCAGCTAGACATTGGGTGCCTTTAGAAGATAGTGAGTCCCAGTGAGTACAATAGAGTTGGCAAAAGGCGTAGTCGCAGGTGAACCCTAACGCGGGTTGTGCACTCAAACACGGAGGGTTATTCCCTTTGTACAGTACGGTAGTATATAAGTGTACAGCTACCAGACAAAAATATCCCAAATACATTCTTTACCTCTTAACCGTTTTTCTTTTGACGTAGAAACTCAATCCATCTCGCATTCATACTTACCAACCAGCTCCCCATCTTAATAAGCATGACTCGTATTAAGCTTTTCTTTTTCTTTTCCTACAAGCGGTTTGCGCCAAGTCATTGGGATGCGTGCCGTTTGGATAAAATCCACTACTCCTCATCTAATAATCTATAGATCTCACTATATTTTGGTGATTCGCTCACTACTGAGAGTTCACCAAGCTAACCCCCTTTCCAGCAAGATCCGTCCTCGGCCCCTAAAAGAGCTCCTCTAACACAGATTTTGCTGTTCTTTTTCTCAGCCTTCTAAGAAAAAAGAAAAACATAATTGCTATTTAATATTGTTATTTATCTTATACCGTCAGAGCCGAAGGCTCTGCCCTGTACAGGGCACGCGGTCCCTCTACTGGTTCTAGTACTATATGTTTACATGTTGTGCTGCATGCGTGGCGTGTACGCACCGTGCTCGCTTCTCTACAAGGTCTGACGTCTAGGAAATCCAAGAAATGCTGGTCTCGACTACCAGGCTTGGTGACAGATTCCGAAAAAAGTGCCTTCCCAGGCGTGTGCCACGTTGCAGTGAGGGGCACAGGCGTTGTGCTTGCGCTGCTCCTGCACCCCCTCGATGCCGTGTAGGCTAGATGGGTGCGATACCATCATTCAGGGCTGCAGTTTCTGAAAATTGCTATTTAAAAACCTACCTACCTTTCAAAGAACTTTTTACCATGGTATTATGCACTTAGGATCTTACCGTTACTCTATCTTTCAATAATATAAATACTATTGCGTCCATAATAAAATACTATTCGAACAACATATAGCCCAGAATTTAGAATAATAATTCATTTTCCCTCAAAAACATAGAATAGAAAACTGCATCATATCTCAGAGTTCATCCGAGGCCCCAAAACTCTAGTTTTTACACTATAGTGATAGCATCCGCCAAAGATGAGTGAAACCAAGCTTCAAGCTCCTCATGCCCGCTGCACGTAGCATAACCTAGCCTTTCGTACTTCCCATATTGACTAGGCGAATGCCCGAGAAGGAGAAAAACCTGTATTCGGTAGTTTTCGTTGTTTGCCCCGGTGTCCAGCCGTCCGATCCACTGCCCTATGAAAAGAAAATGAACCAGTGATCCTGCTGAGACTGTCTTGGTAGCTTTTCCAGCCACCAGTTGCGAACGACGAACCGATGTCTCCGCTATCCCATCCTTGCTGATACTGGAAAAGTCCTCCAATACCGTATCCGGATCCACGTGTATCTTGACGTTCTCGTGCATTGCATGGCATCTCGAGGGACTTGAAACTTGAAGCGTCGTCTTGATGATATGCCCACGAAGTCTGATCCAGCCACTTTGCACCTGACCCAGTGGATTCCGCCCCGACGGGACGCATTCAAACCCCTCGATAGTGCTCCTAGAGACCCATCGTCCCCGGCCCAGATCGTATGTACGGTGAAGGCACACGCTTCCCGGTATAGACGCCCAGGAGAACGTCGGTGCGGCATACTCTGGCAGAGCATACTCCCCAGAGACAGCCGACCACGCAAGGTCCCGGATCAGCGTTTTCGACCACAGGCCCGCTATGTACTCGGACCGAGAGATGTCTTGTACCACTTTTGCGATTCCGGAAAGGGCGGGGAGCCGGTCTTTGATATATGTGATTTTCCGCTGCGTGTACCGCTCGAGTACATCATGCCAAAGCTTGTGCACCTCAGCCTCTTCTTCTACCGAGAAGACCGACCTAAAAGGGTCGGTGGCGAACTCGCCAAAGAGGCCGCACTCGCACGCAGTGCCAGACAAGCATGTCCAGCGAAGTTCGTGTTTGGTGTAGGTTAGAATGCGCGAGGCGAGCACCCTTTCCTGCAGCGTCCATGCTCTGGTATCCAACGGCATCGCGTCCTCGTCATCTAGATCGTCTGTGTGCGTGTGAATTCCCGGTATAACGCGCGCCCCCAATACGGTCTGTCCTCCCTCCTCATCGTACCAGGGCTCGTAGTATGGCGCTTCATACTCGGCGCTATGATGATTGTGGGAAAGAAACCCTTCGTCCGACGCGGCAGCTGTGCCGGCTGCGAGTGTTAGATACGCGTTTCGGTACACGGCCGCCATCTTGGAAGATTCTACTTCCCAGTCGGCTGCCGAGTCTTGGATGATGCAGATCGCGTCGACCCAGAGATAGCGCTGCTCTAGTCCTCTGGTAACGGCGATGGCATCTTGTATGGTTTGCGTTAGGGCGGGAAGTGGGATGCTTCTCCTCATGTCGTCGAGGTTGGTCGTTACCGTCGTTAGGGTGCGTCCTGTGCCCCAACAATAGCTTAGAGCTAGATATCTGACTGTGGTAGGCAATGTGGAGGTGTGAACAAGCCGCACATCCGTCATCCCCGGCAGGCCCACGTCGATGAGTCGCGTAGGATGCTCTAGGGATGGGAAACTACATCGCTCATGATTTGAGCTGCAGTCTCGAAGGCGAGATCGGATGAACTCAAATGCTTCCGGAGAGAATGGAGAGCAGCTGAGCTCGGCGCTGTGCACGATGCCTGACCAGGCAGGGAGTTGATCTAGGGTAATATTAGCAAACTTGGAGGAGCATGTACACTGTCAGCATATTATGCTGTCGAAAACCAACTAATTGGGCTGTAGATCTGTAGCGTCGCATCTGTTCCGGACTTTGACAGCACTTCCAGATCACAAGCTCCTGACTTGCGGGTCCAGAGAGAGATTCGAGAACCTTCGAGCGGCGTCAGGTTGTGGTGCAAAAATGCGTTAACGATGAATCCGCAGAAAAGACATCCCCGGGAGGCGGATTTTTGGAAGTCAGAGAAGTAATGAAGCGTGATTTCCTTTGAGCCGCTCCGGTTGTTTCCATCACCATCAGCGGAAACTCGGCCACCTTGATAATAGAGTTGTAGGTTCCGACATGTCATGCAAGCCATTTTCCGGCCCGGTGGGTTGAGGTTTGGTCTCTATGACTTTCGGTCAATGCGGGGTAAGACGCAAAGCTTAAAAATTGAGTCTGTGCTTGCAGAGATAACTCACCCCCACGTTAGCTACTGTTGCTGGTTCCCTTTCCAATTTGTCGCAGGGAGATCAGGTGACTTTTGGACGAGATGGATGCCTAGTTCTGACTTTAGGCCTGATGAATTCTGGAGCAAACGGAAACGCCACGACAAATAATTACCTCACCCTATCTATTGCTTTGCAGGACGCATACTCTTCGCAGGGCATGTACAAAGAAAACGAAATAAAGCCTTGCAATGCCAAAGAGACAGACCGAAGAGTGAGAAGCAGCAGTTTTCTCACTGATGGAGGATGGGGTGTGGTTATTGGACCGACGGATTGGATCTGCTGATGGGTCTGGAGCATTTACGCCAGCAAAACATGGACCTTGTCAAGGTAAATGGTAGAGAGGGCCACATTTACTGACCGCGACCCCCCTGAAACTTTGCACACAAAAAAAAAAAAACGATTACACTCGTTAGCAGATGTGGTAGGCTGCGCCGCAGTCCAACGTTTGGACGCCCCGATCCTTCCCGATTTACCCCTCATGTTCTGTCGGCGAGACCCCCTCAATCTCCCAAAAGCAGCAACTTTGATGGCCCGCCAACACCAAGCAGATCGTCTTGGTTGATCACAGTCCCAACCAATAACTCTTCGGATTGTACCAAGACAACCACAAACATACCATCTCGTACTCTAGCACCGCCAGCATGGTCCCTTACCATATGTACTCGTACGCACCACTAGGCGGCCGACCTAATCCTGGTGCGTACTCCGTTCGGCTGCTCCATCTCCTCCCCTCGTTCGATACCGCATCCCCTCTTCAGTGTCACCTCGTCGAAGCCGAAATCCCTGACTATCTCGCCGATCCAACTTCTCAGGCTCACCAGCCACACCGACCTCGCCGGGAAGAATACCACGCCCTTTCCTACACCTGGGGCGATCCTGTCTTTCCAGAGACCCTCGAAGTCCTGAAGCGGGAGGAGACCCGCGGACATGAACAGGAGGCAAGCAGTGTGGCGGACTCACGGGGTATCATCAACATCACTCAGAGCCTCCACTCTGCCCTGCAGAACCTGCGAAGACGCGACGAGACGCTGGTCTTGTGGGCTGATGCAGTCTGCATCAACCAGGCTGACGTCCTGGAACGCAACAGCCAAGTACGCAACATGCCCCAGACATATACAGAGGCTTCATCAGTCATAGTCTGGCTCGGAAACGATTCGCCTGGGGAAGATGGGCGTCTGTGTTTCCGCTTCTTTCGCGAATTGGCCGACCTGGTTGCGGCTGTAAGAATCCAGCGTGACTCGGTATCCGAAAATGAATGTAATTCCGAGGACGACTCAGAGTACTGGGACAACTGGGATCACGCGTCGTGGCGTCGGAGGCTAGAGGTAAACCAGACGGTTTCGGGATTCCTCCATGGTACACATGCTATCCCTATTATTTCTTTTCTAGAGAGGCCTTGGTTTCGTCGTCGATGGATCGTCCAGGAGGTTGTCTTGGCAAAAGAGGTGATTCTCCACTGCGGCACATCGAGCATTCCGTGGAAGATGTTCGAGCTGGCCATCATTGAGCTCTTGGAGAATGACCCGGGCGTCTTCAAGGAAGAGCACCGCATCACCATGCGCACCATGATGCGCATGCGGCACGCAGATGCTGGAGCAAAACGTCAGTTGCCTCTGGACACTTTGACTGAGTTCTCGTCTTTTCTCTGCGCAAACCCGCGAGACCGGCTCTACGCCCTGTACGGCGTAATTCAGCACTGGTTCACTGGCGCCAAGGACCGAAAGCCCCACCCGATAGGAGAAGTTGACTACACCCTCTCCACCGAGGAAGTCTACACCAACTTCGCCATTCTCATGATACAGCAGGGAATGAACTTCAGGCTCCCCAACTTGAAGACCACCTATAGGCCGGTAACCCACGTGTTGCAGCTTGCTGCAGCCTTCCAGGACCACCCCCCGCTGTCGCAAGCCGGTTCGCTTGGCGCAAACTTGAGCATACCCTCGTGGGTCGTCGATTGGACTCGCACCCTGAGTTTCGAGCCCCTCAAGCACTCCCCTCCGCGTCGCAGCACTTCCTTCGGAATACCCGCCCGACCTGTTGAGATCATTCCGCTTAACGGCGGTAGCAACAAGCGTCTCCTCGTCACTATCGGTCTCGCCTTCGACGTCGTCACAGCCGCGATCCCCCTCGACACCGCCCCGCTCCTCCTCACTAGTACAGTCCACCACGCCAAAAAGGCCCTCAACCGCTTCCTCTCTCTCGTCACGCAGTCCATCGCCGAAACAAACTTTCCCTGCGGCCGCAACAACAACAGGTACGAGCCAACGAACCAACACATCGTACACGCCATCGCCAAGACCCTCGTCGCCGACTGGGAACACGTCCCCGCCAACTCGTACTTTGCCCACCAAGAGTCAAGCCCAACCACCGAATTTCTGTGGGATCTTGAGTCGATGGGATATTTCCTTCCTGAGGCCCTGCAAAAGTATCCCGCCTACGTCGAGCTGGTTGCCATCACCATGCGCGGACGGGCGCTATTTCTCACAAAAAAGGGGTACATTGGCATCGCGGCGGCTGATGTGGGGGTCGGGGATGCGCTGTGTCTGCTGAGCGGCAGCCAGGTTCCCTTTATCCTAAGGCCGCAAAACGGGAAGGCGGTAATAGGAGAGACGGGACCCGTGGTGTCCATCCCAGGATGTTTCGACTATCACGACGGGGCGGCGGACTGCGATGAGAATTATCGCGCGGCAATCTCCCAGCTTCGGGACAGCTCTTTGTCCTACAACATGTTTCGTCTGATAGGAGACGCGTACGTGTGTGGTCTCATGAGAGGCGAGGGGGTGTCCAGGTGTAGGCCAGGACCACTAAAGCTTCTCCCCATTGCCTGATTCTATCCCCCCCCCCCCCCCCCCACCCACCAA
>Ga0247758_1001980_pt1 | contig 12862 bp, 9 predicted proteins | sample UWRJL156409C4_FD_180950 | JGI IMG/M metagenome (GOLD analysis project Ga0247758, IMG submission 180950) | Plant litter microbial communities from Arlington Agricultural Research Station in Wisconsin, United States - UWRJ-L156-409C-4 | ecosystem: Environmental > Terrestrial > Plant litter >...
CTCCGGTCGCGCGGGCATGGAGATCGACTTTTCACTGTTCACCGATGGCCTCAAAGCCGAGCGCGAACAGGGCATCACGATCGACGTCGCGTACCGCTATTTCTCGACCGCCAAGCGGAAATTCATCATCGCCGATACGCCCGGGCACGTGCAGTACACGCGCAATATGGCGACTGGCGCCTCGACGGCCAACGTCGCGATCATCCTGATCGACGCGCGGCTCGGTGTACTGCAGCAATCGCGCCGACACGCGTACATCGCGTCGCTCTTGGGCATCCCGCATCTCTTCGTGGGCATCAACAAGATGGACTTGGAGAGCTACAGCCAAGACGTCTTCAATCGCATCCGCGAAGAGTTTGCGGCGTTTCTCGCTCCCCTCGGGTTCAAGGGCGTGCGCTTCATCCCGATGAGCGCGCTCAAGGGCGACAACGTCGTGCACCGCAGCGATTCGATGCCCTGGTACGACGGCAACACGCTGCTCGAGCACTTGGAGAGTGTGCCCATCGCCAGCGACTGGAACCACAAAGACTTCCGCTATCCGGTGCAGTACGTGCTGCGCCCGGATCTGAATTACCGCGGATTTTCCGGCGCGCTGGCCTCCGGCGTCGTGAAAAAGGGCGACAAAGTCATGGTGTTGCCCTCGCGCCGCACCAGCACGGTGGTCGCTATCGACACCTTCGACGGCGAGAAAGAGCAAGCCTTCGCGCCGATGAGCGTGACCTTGCGCTTGGCGGACGAGATCGACATCAGCCGCGGGGACATGCTGGTCCACCCCGACAATCTGCCCCACGTCTCCCAACGCTTCGAGACGATGTTGGTCTGGCTCAGCGAGCGCGCGCTCGATCGCCAAAAGAGCTACCTGCTCAAGCACACCACGCAAATGGTGCGCGCCAACGTCGAGAACGTCGCCTACACCACCGATCTCGAGACCCTGAAGCAGACGCCCGCGACGCGCTTGGAGCTGAACGACATCGGTCGCGTCACGCTGACCTGCCATCGCCCGATCTTCTTCGACGACTACAAGAAGAACCGCGGTACCGGCGCGTTCATCCTGATCGACTCGCTGACCAACAACACGGTCGCCGCGGGCATGATCCTGGAGGTCGATCCCGGCGCGCCCGAGTACGAAGAAGGTAGCCCAACCTCTCTCGATCGCCCGCGCAGTCAAATCAGCCCCGATGAACGCAGCGAGCGCCTCGGCCAAAAGGGCGCCACGCTGTGGCTCACGGGCTTGCCGGCTTCGGGCAAGACCGCGATCGCCTTCGCGCTCGAGCGCCGGCTCTTCGATCAGAAGCGCTTGGCCTTCGTGATCGACCCCGACGACGGTCTATCGCGCGGCGTCTTGCCCGACGGCTCGAGCCCCGCGCAGACCCCCGAGCTCGCACGCCGTGCCACGGACGCCGGATTGCTCGCGATCTTCGCCTACGCCTCGCCGCTGCGCGCGGATCGGGAAACCATCCGCGACGCGGTGGGCGCCGACCGCTTCGTCGAGATCCACGTCGCCACCTCGCTCGAGCTCCGCAAGCGCCGCGATCTGCGCGGCGTGTACGGCCCGGGTCACCAGAAGCCCAGCGAGGAAGCCCCGACCTCGGCGGACATCGTGGTCTCCCTCGACGGCACGGACGCGGAAGAGGTCGCGCAGCGCATCATCGCGGTGCTGGTGAAGCGCGGGCTATTGCCGTCGCTGTACGCGCTCTGAGGCGGTCAGCCGGGTACCGAGGTGCGTGGTGGGGCCTGTGAGCGCCCCCTCAACCTTTCGAGCGACGTGCCAGCTCGGCCTCGAGCTCACGGACGCGTGCTTCGGCGATGCGACGGCCCTCACCTTCGACGGCACGCGCTTCGGCTTCGACGGCGCGGGCCTTGGCTTCGGCGGCGCGCCGCTCGGCTTCGGCGACGCGAGCCTCGTCGTCAGAGAGGAGTCGGTCGCGGCCTGCCGAATCACGACTGAGGCGGAGTAGCCGACCGAGGTCCGGCGCGGGCTCGACCAGCCAGTACAAGCCGAGGACGTCGGACCGCTCCAGAGGCTGCGAGCGTGCGTGCCCAGGGACGATCACGTGCATCGATGGGGCTGATGACCTCCACGGCCAAATGCGGGGCGCCGCGCTCCCAGACTTTCCACGACGGGAAAGGGCGATCGGGAGCGCCGACCCAAACCAGGACATCCGGCGCGAGGCATTGCTTCGGGTCAGTGGGGTCCCAGTACAAAAATTGATCAGAACCCACCATCAGCCGATCACCCATGGCCAGTCGAATCATCGACCACAGCGCGGTGCGCAGCCGGAGGTGCACGCCGGTGGCGCGCAGTTTCAGAAGGCGCTGGCGTTGAGCATGAGCCCGGCTCCGCGAGTCGAAACGAGGGGCGTCACCGTCACGCGGGGCGGGCTTGCGGCGCGCTGGTCAGCCGTGCTCGCACGATCGCTGGTCAGAAAGAGCCACGTTGCAACGCCTGCCGACACGACTGCAACACCCAGAGAAATATCTGCAATCAGGTAGTCGCGGCGCATGGCGTCGAAGTCCGCGCGACTGCTCGGTGCGCAGTTCGGTGAGCATGCGTCCAACGTCGACTGCTTGCCGTGACCGATCGCGGCGAACGCACCGAAGGAAACCAAGCCTGCGGCGCCGATGCTCGAAGCGACCCAGAAGCTGGTCGGCAGCTTGCGCCCCCCATTGGCAACCGGGCTGGACGCGGGCTCTTCGGTGGCGGCTTTCGGCGCTGCTTTCGCGCGCATGCTCACGATGCGATTCTTTTCGCCCTCGCGCACCAGCACGTCACTCTCGAGCACTTGACTCGAAGGAAGCTCGAACTTGAAGTGATGCTGCCCAGGATCGACGGCAATCGGACGCCCATCCAAGGTCTCGGTCAGCACCTGATCGTCCGAGTAGACGCGGACCTGAATCAGATCGCTGCCTTGCTCGTCGAGTGCGGCAAAGATCAGCGTTGGCAAAGCGCGCTCGGCGTCCTTGTAGAACTCAGCGCACTCGGCGCGAATCGCGTCGGGGCAGCCGTCTTGCGAAACACAAGATGCGAACAGCTCCGACGCAGCCTTGATTCGACCGGCTTTGGCCTCGCGCTGTCCCGAGGCGTGCGCTTGCACACAAGCCGCCACATCAGCCAAGGCCAAGCGAGGAACACCAAGGAGTAACCAACTCGAGACGATTAGGCGCGCCGCTATCTGCTTCAAATCGGTACTCACGAGTCGAAATCCTACGCTCGATTCAAGCGCGCCATAACCGAGATTGCAGAATTGCCGTTGCGATTCGCACCGCTGATATTGGAATCCTACGGTGAGTGTCGGACACACACAGTCCACTGACGAGTTACTTAAACGCTTCTGGCGAAAACCGCTGTGCGCAAAACAGCAGCAGGGAGTCTGCCGGAGTCAGACTCTCCATGATAACTTCAAACCAAGAATGAGCGTGGTGGCCATCGATCAGACAGACCCACGTCGAGCGTACCGGCAGCTGTTCGAGCTGGGTCGCGGCGGCATGGCGAAGGTCTATCTCGCGGAGAGCCTGGCCTCCGGCATCCGCAAGCTCGTGGTACTGAAGGTGTTGAACCCAGAGCTCAGCGCAAATGCGGAGATGCGCGCGCTATTTCGACGTGAGGCCGAGCTCGCCGCGCAGATGAACCACCCCAACGTGGTGCAAGTGATGGAGGTCGTGGAATACCGCGAATCCCCCTTCATCGTCATGGAGTACCTGGACGGCGCACCGCTTTCGACGATCATCAGGCGCGCCGGCAAGGAGCTCTCGCTCGCGCTGTTCCTCCAGATCTTGTGCCAGGTGCTTCGTGGCCTGCATCATTTCCACGAGCTGAAAGACCTGGACGGATCTCCGCTGAATGGCGTGCATCGCGATGTCTCGCCGCAAAATATCATGGTCCTCCACGATGGGCCCGTCAAAGTGCTGGATTTCGGCATCGCCAAGATCAGCGCGACGGACGTGCAAGCCACTCGCTCGGGCATCATCAAGGGTCGAATTCAGTATATGCCGCCCGAGCAAATCATGGGCGCGTCCAGCATCGATCGCCGCGCAGATCTATTCGCCCTGGGAGTCATTCTCTGGGAAGCGGTGGCTGGGCGGCGGATGTGGGAGGGCAAGAGCGAGGTCGAGCTGTTCCGCAGCCTCGCAACCGGCGTCCTGCCCAACCTGCGCGTGGCCGCGCCCTCGGCGCCGGAGTCGATCCTGCGCATCGTGGAGCGTTCGGTGGCTATCGAGCCCGAGAATCGCTTCGACAATGCGCTCGAGATGCTCGCCGCGATCGAGGATGCGAGCGCGAAGGAGGGCTTACTCACTCGCTCGCACGAGCTGGCGGCTTTCATGGCCGAGCACTTCGGTGAAGCGCGCCAGGAAGAGCAACTCCAGATCAAGGCCGCCCTGCGCGGCGAATTGGATTCGGGTGCGCTCGAGCCAACCGGCGCGCGGCAACGCTTTTTCCCCGCCAATCCGTCCGGTGAGTCCGCTCGCGTAACCGCCGAACCGATGGAGCTGCAGGAGCTGCAGAACTCGCGCACGTTCCGAGTTCAACGGCGTGGCTGGGGTCTGGCGGCGGGTGTAGCCGCGCTGGCCGCTCTGACACTCGTCGGCGCCTGGGCGCTGCGCGCTCCCCCACCGCCTGCCGCAAGCGCAGTCGAGCCGAGTCCGCCCAAGGCCATCATGTTCGAGGTTCAGGCGTTGCCGAAGGGCGCGGAAATTCTATTGGATGGCAAGCTACTAGGCACGGATCATTTCTCGGGGCCGCAGCCCCTGGTCGACCGCAAAGTTGCGCTCGAGGTTCGTGCCAGCGGGCATTTGAGCGAGCGCAAAGAGGTCGTGTTGACGCGGGATATGTCGCTGCAAATCGTGCTCGCGCCAGATCCTGCGCTCACAGCCGCGAGCCCTTCCGCTGCAGCCGCGGTGGATTCGAGCGCAGCGAATTCGCGGCTGCACACGCCGGGTACCGCTCGAGCAACGAACAAGCCCGCGACCGTAGCGGGCAATCGCTCCGCAAAGTGCAACCCGCCTTACGTGTTCGCCTCGGACGGCGTTAAGACTTACAAGCCCGAATGTTTCTAGCTGTGCCCGGAAGGCAATTTGCGCTCAGAACCTGGTTCTGCCTGTCGGGTTGTCTCACCGCGTGCTCACTGCAAATGCCGAGCGAAAGCGACGTGTTCGGGTCGGCGGGCAGCGCGTCCGAAGCGAGCGGCGGAACATCGGCGGGAGCCGGCCCGCTCGGGGACAGCGGCAGCGAAGAGAATGGCGGCGCGGAGTCGCCTGCCGGCGCTGGCGGTATCATGAACACGGGCGCGAGTGGTTCGGCGGGCAAGGGTGGCGCCACCGGTACGGGCGGGACCACGGGGTCGAGCGGTGCCACCGGCGCGAGCGGCGCCATCGGCGTGAGCGGCGCTACCGGATTCGACCCTGCGGCGGGCCTGATCTCTTACTTCACCTTCGACGATCCGAGCGGTTCGGTTGCCTCGAATGCCAAGGATTCGAGCAAGAACGCGAAGTGCGTCGGAACTTGCACACGACCCGCGGGACAACTGGGCCTGGCCTTCGCGATTCGGAACAATGTGAGCCCAACCGATTGGGTCGAGCTGCCGACGGGTGTCTTCAGTGGTCGCTCGGCCGTCACACTCTCCGTTTGGCTCCGCGATCTTTCTACGGCCCGCAACGTGGCCCCGCTCTTTCACTTCAGCTTGGGCGAATCGGAAGCGATCTTCCTCATTCCCGACGACAAGAATGGCTTCGCCACCGGAGCGCATTTGCGCGGAGTGCATACGGGCACCCCATTCGTCGATCTGTGGAGCGCAACGCCGGTCTTGACGGACAAAGTCTGGCATCATCTGGCCTTCTCCTGGAATTCGGCGAGCATCGATCTGTACATCGATGGCGAATCGGTCGGGAGCACGGCGAATCCGAAGGTGCTGCCCTCGCAACTGGGCGCCACCTCACCGAACTATCTCGGGCGCTTGCCCGACGACACTAGCCTCGCCTTGTTCGGGGAAGTCGATGACTTGCGGATCTATGACCGAGTCTTGTCGGCCGCGCAGGTTGCGCTGCTGTACAAGGTTCGTTGATCCCTAACCGCAGGGCGCGCCCTCCAACACTATCATGATCAACAGGGCCTTGCCGTCGGGGCGGGGCTGCGCGGCAAGGCCGAAGCGTCGCACACCGGGCGCGAGCAGCACCGAGTTCTGCGCAAGCTGTTCGGGATCGATCAATTCACCCACGAACGAGCAACTCCCCGCGCGCGATACATGCCTGCGTTGCACTTCCTGGACGAGCGCAGCATGCATCGCGGTCACGGCGAGTTCGGACGTAGGAACCGGCGCGGCCAGGTATGCGGCGAGGCCGGCTTCGGCGGCAACTCGGTAAATCTCGTCGGGAATTGGTTGGCTCAGGCCGTTTTTGGCACGCAGAGCCAGAAACGCGGTTTGCAATTGGCTCGCGTCGTGAAGCATCGCTTCGGGAGCGGCACGACGCGCAAAAACCAGTGTGTAGACCAAAGCGCTGTGCGCGCGCACCGCCGCGATACCAACGTGCGTGAATTGCGCACCCAGCATCACCGCGCGGTGACCAGGGCTGCTCATCAAGGACTCATGCGCGTTCTCCGGGCTGTCGGCTTGGGCGATGTTCTCGCCGTAGGCCGACACGACGACCCCCGCGCGCCGTAGCCGAGCTTCGGGATCACCAGTGGTGGGCGAGACGTGACCGAAGAAATCATGTTCGGCCATGTCCGTCGAATGCAGAAAAGCGACGTCGCGCAGCGCTTCATCCGGGGTAAGCGCGGGCAAGTGGGCGGCAGCGCGTGATTGATTGAGCAGCTCGAACACGCGCAATTCGCTCTCGGCAGGCGTCGTGGCGCGACCGATGACGCGCGCGCGTTCCGGTGCAGCGGTGCCAACCGAGAGCGGGACGTTGGCGAGGATCACGGGGCCAGTTTCGCCGTCACCCATTACTTCGAGTTTGTAGACACCGTCGGTCGCGAAGGAAAATTTGGCCTGCACCGCGCGCGAAGGCATCACCTGCTGCTCCACAGTGCCGTCGGGTTTGGTCAAGAATACGCGGGCAAACGCGAAACGCGGCCCGACTTCACCCTGCAGCTCCACGCTCTCGTTCCGAGTAAAACGGCTCGAGAACGGCGCGAGGGATAGCTCGACATTGCCGAACACGACCGCCGCCGCACGACCATCCGACGAGACACTGATCCCGTAGCGAGTGATGGGCATGTTGGCCGGCACACGCCCGATCGCGTCGCGCCAGAGGCTCCCCTGGCTGGAACTCAATTCGAAGCCCGCCATCGCCAGCACGACGCCGGCAAAGCCGTGGCGTCGGGTGGTCGCTTCGGTCGACGACTGATCGAGCGGACGACCGACAATCAGCTCATCCAGGATCCAAGCGGCGGTAGCTGCCAGCGCGCCATCAGCCACCGCCGAGTTCCCGCGGTTCTCGAGCGCCGTCACTAGCTCGGCCTCGAGGCCTCGAGCTACCGCTCCACCGATCACTCCCCCTGCCGCGGCGTCAGTCGAATAGTCCTTCACCGGCGCCGCCGCAGGGGGTGCCAGAGCGACGGGGCGCGGGGGTGTACTCGGAGTGACCGGCGTTGGTGCAGCGCAATTTAGGCAGAGTACGGTCGCCGGGACCGAGAACCAACGCGGCAAGAGCATCGACGCGATGCTAGGCGGCGTCGTGCGGGGCGACAACCGAGGAGCGTCGCACCCGCCGGCGGAGGTAATCGCTTCATCGCACCCGCCGGCGGAGGTAGTCGCGCCATCGCACCCGCCGGCGGAGGTAGTCGCGTCATCACACCCGCCGGCGGAGGTAGTCGCGCCATCGCACCCGCCGGCGGAGGTAGTCGCGCCATCGCACCCGCCGGCGGAGGTGATTCGGAGTCAGAGCACACGCGCCGGCGGCTCGCTCCTTCACACCCGCCGGCGGAGGCGCTCGCTTCTTCACACCCGCCGGCGGAGGTCATCGCTTCATCGCACCCGCCGGCGGAGGTGCTCGCCTCATCACACCCGCCGGCGGAGGCGCAAAGTGGTCAGACCAGATCGATTCAAATCGGCTTAAATTCAGCTCGATCCTTGCCAAACAAGCTCAGCGCCCCCAGGTAAAGGAGGAAGAGCTTGTCTGTGTATAACTTGTTCAAAGTTTCCCAGGCCTTGCCGGAGCGGCACGTTTCCGACACATGGTCCCGATATCCAGAGGTCCCAGGTTCACCCAATCCGGGTTGAACGAAGGAGCATCATGGAGATCGCAGTCATCTCGGATCTTCATCTGGGAACCGGCGGAGCCGCAGACGGCTTCGGGCACGAAGACGGAGAGTTTCTTCAGTTTCTTACTTTTCTCGAGAAAAACTTCGAGAAAGTCGTGCTCTTGGGCGACATCTGGGAAACGCTCACCGGCAAGCTTCCAGGTGATCCGGCACAGGAACTTCGCCTCGCACGCGAGTCTCATCCCGAGATTGCCGCTCGCTTCGAGCGTAGCAATTACCTGTACGTGCACGGCAACCACGACTTGATCGCGGGCGTGCAAGGTACGCCGGATGAGCTCGTGATCAAAACCGGCGATACACGCATTCTGTTCACCCATGGGCATCAGAATGACGAGCTAGTGCAACGGCGCCGTTGGCTGTCAGAGCTTGGCGTTTGGTTGGGCGGTTGGATCCGCCGGCTCGGGCTGAGCGCGCTGTATCGGCTGCTGAATGAATTGGATGAAAAGCGCGGCGGCCTATCGCTCGACGGTACCCGCTGTTCGTTTCAGAAGTGGGCCATGGCGCTGGCCACCGAGCGAGAGTTCGATGTGATGGTCACGGGGCACACGCACTTGGCCGCCAGTGCACTGCACGGTGACCGCCTGTTCTTGAACAGCGGCTCGTGCAGTGAGGGTCAGTTCAGCTTCCTCAGCATGGATACCGCGCGCGCAAACTACGCGGTCAACACTTCGTTCTGAGTGCGCGCGGCGAGCGCGGGGCGCAGGTCGGAAGCCAGCAGGGCGTAGCCGACCGCGGCCCAGAACAGCTCTTTTCCGCGCTTCAGGGCAGAAAAAGCGGCGCCGACGTTGAGCGCGTCGGGGACACCCAGCGCGGTCAGGCAGGACACGTAACCCACGTCTTGCACGCCAATGCCGGCGGGCAAGACGAACAGCACGTTCTTCAAGAACGACAACAAGACCTCGATGCTCGCCAGCGCAAAGAAGTCGAGCTCGACCCCCAACAGCTTCAAGATCAAAAAGCTCTCCAGCGCTTCGCACAGCCAACCGCACAAGAAGAACACCCCGGGCGCTACGGTCGCGCGCACGAAACCGAGATGGAAGTAGCGCGCGGTCAATTGGTCGGTATTGGAGAAGCTCGCTTCGCGGCGCAACAAAGCTCGCTGTAGCCGCGTACTCGGGATGCGCCGGAGTAGTGCGAGTAGGCGTTCTGCGGCTTGGCCGCGCGCGAATGTGCCACACAAGCCGAGGGCGAGCAGGCCCAGCACACCACTGACCGCGAACGCGCCCCAGGCGAAGCCGGCGTGACCCGTGAGCGAGAGGGAGAGCTGACACAGCGTCGCAAAACCGAAGGCCGAGAGCAGCGCCACGTACGTCGCTTGCGAGCCAACCAACAAATACTTGCGAGCGAAGAGCCCGGCGACGGCGCGACTGGCGGGCACGGCGGCGTGGCGTGCGAGCAACATCGGCTTCAAGGATTCAGCCCAAATCACGCCCAAAGGCAGGGTCTGGGCGACCGCTTCGGTCATCAGCCGGACCCGCAAGAGTGGCCGGAACGCGACGCTTTGGCCCAGGCTCTTGAACACGCGACTCCAGCCCAAGCACTCCAGCACCAGCGCGCTCAGCGCCGGCAAAGCGATCAGCGCCAGGCCCAGCGTGCTAATGCTGGTGATGCTCTCGCTCACGCGTCCGAAGTCGACACCGTGAAACGTCCATGCCAGCAGGGACAGCGCACACGCACCACTCGCGACTCTGACCGCGAGCAGTCCGCGGCCTTTAAGGCTTGCCACGGTACAGCAGGATAGAGGGGCATTGTCACGAGCTCGTGTCAGCGCGCAAACTTACTCGCGACAAGCGAGAAAGCGCTTGGCAGTCACTGGTTCAAAAAGCAACGACTCGTGCCGCCGAGCACGGGATAGAGCGCGGGGTGCTCCTTCGCGCAACGATCGAACGCGTGTGAGCAGCGTGGATGGAAACGACAGCCGCTCGGAGGGCGCGCGGGAGAGGGCACTTCCCCAGCCAACGGTGCGCGCACACGCTCACCCTGGGAAACGCGCGGGATCGAGGCCAAAAGCGCCTGAGTGTAGGGATGCGCGGGCGATTCGAACAAGCTCTCGGTATCACGCAGCTCCACGATTTGGCCGACGTACATTACTGCCACTCGGTGCGCGATGTAACGCACGACGCCCAGGTCATGAGTGATGAACAGGTAGCTCAGATTGCGCTTCTGTTGTACCGAGCGCAGCAAATCCAAGATCTGAGCTTGAATCGAGACGTCGAGCGCGGAGGTCACTTCGTCGCACAGCAACAGACTCGGTTCGACCGCGAGCGCGCGGGCGATGCTGATGCGTTGGCGTTGGCCGCCCGAGAATTCGTGCGGGTAGCGGGCGCGCAGATCCGGATCGAGGCCGACCTGCGCCAAGAGCTCGCATACCTGACCATCGACGTTGCTGCGGGTCGCCTTGTCGTGCAGAAGGAGCGGCTCGGCCAACGTTTGAGCGATCGTGAAGCGCGGATTGAGGCTCGCGTACGGATCTTGAAACACGAGCTGCAGCTCGCGCCGAAATGGGCGCGCGGCGGCACGCGAGAGACCGGTAATGGTGCGCCCTTTGAGCTCTGCAGAGCCGGAGGTGATCGGATTGAGGCCAACCAGGGCGCGCGCCAAGGTGGACTTACCGCAGCCCGATTCCCCGACCAAAGCCAGTGTTTCGCCCGCACGGAGCTCGAGATCAACCCCATCCACCGCGCGCACTACGGTGCCTTCGGTCGCGAAGTGCACGCGCAGGTCGCGGACTTTGAGCAGCGGCGCCGGCTCGCTCATGAGCGCACCTCCGCCATCTCGGCCACGGGCACGATGCAACGACGCAAGCGCTCGCCGCCTGCGTTGGTCAGCGCGGGCTCGCCTTGCCGGCAGCCTTCACGCACGCGCGGACAACGCGGCGCGAACGCGCACGCCTCGAGCTTTTCGTCGGACAAGCGCGGCGGCAAGCCACCGATCGGGTGCAGCGAGCCACCGCCGGGCACATCTACTCGCGGTGTGCTGCGCAGCAACGCCTCGGTGTATGGGTGCAAGGGTGCGTGCAAGAGATCCGCGGTGCGCGCTTGCTCCACGATGCGACCGGCGTACATCACGATCACACGGTCGCAGATCTCGGACACGACGCCCAAGTCGTGCGTGATGAACAGAATCGACATCTTTCGCTGCTTTCGCAACGATCGCAATAACTCCAGGATTTGCGCCTGGATCGTGACATCGAGCATGGTCGTCGGTTCGTCCGCGATCAAAAGTTCGGGGTTGCACAAGAGCGCCATGGCGATGCAAATGCGTTGGCGCATGCCGCCCGAGAGTTGATGCGGGTAGGCGCGTAGCCGCTCTTCACCGGGAATGCCCACTTGGCCCAAGATTTCGAGCATGCGAGCACGCGCCGCCGCTCCCCGCAGATGAAGGTGTAGATCGAGCACCTCCGCGAGCTGCTCTTCTACGCGCAGATAAGGGTTTAGACTGGTGAGCGGATCCTGGAAGATCATGCTCACGCGGTTGCCGCGGACCTCGCGTAGTTCCGAGGGCGATGCGCCCACCAGTTCGCGCTCGCCCAAACGAATGCTACCTGTCACCCGGCTGGTCGACTTCTCGTGCAGACCCAAGATCGACAGACTGGTGACGCTCTTACCGCAGCCGGATTCACCGACCAAGCCGACGACTTCACCAGGACCCACATCGAAGCTCACGCTGTCGACCGCGCGCACGGTGCGCTCTCGCGTCGCGAAGGTGACGGAAAGATCGCGAACGCGGAGCAACTCTTGCGCGCTTTGCGTCACGTTCTACCCTTTGGATCGAGGGCATCACGCAGGCCGTCACCCAGAAAATTCAGGCTGATCAGGGTGACGCCGAGGAACACACTCGGCCAGAGCAAGATCCACCAATACGAACGAATCGGGTTGATCACCGCGATGCCGTCGGAGACCAATTGGCCCCAAGAGAGAGCGACGCCCAGACCGAGGAACGACAAGAACGACTCCAAGATGATCACGGACGGGACCATCAGCGTGGCGTAAACCATGATCACGCCGAGTACGTTGGGTAGCACGTGGCGAATCAAGAGCCGCGCGTCACTGACGCCCAGGAGCTCGGCAGCGAGCACGAACTCTTGGCGGCGCAGGGCGAGCACCTGACCGCGCACGATGCGCGCCATGGTCAGCCATTGCACCAAACCCAGAGCCAAGAACACCGGTAGCATGTCGCCACGCGCGGTCTCCGAGAACATGAGCATGATCAGTATGACCAAGAACATGTAGGGCAAGCCGTACATGAAATCGACCAAGCGCATCATGGCTTCGTCGATCTTGCCGCCGTAGAAGCCGGCGATTGCTCCATAGCCTACGCCCACGAGCACTGAAACCGCGGTCGCCGCGAGGCCGACCAAGAGCGAGGTGCGACCGCCCACCAACACGCGCGCAACGAGATCGCGGCCGAGATTGTCGGTACCAAACAGAAAGCGCGCCGAAGGCGGCAGATTGCGCAACGCGGGCTGAGTCCGGTTCGGATCCAACCCGAGCAGCATGGGCAAGAACACGCAACCGAACACGATCAGCGCGAGCAGCACACCGCCCAAAATCGCCACGCGGTTGCGCAGCAGGCGCTGCATGGCCAATTGAAACGGGCTTCTAG
>Ga0247758_1001981_pt1 | contig 12856 bp, 12 predicted proteins | sample UWRJL156409C4_FD_180950 | JGI IMG/M metagenome (GOLD analysis project Ga0247758, IMG submission 180950) | Plant litter microbial communities from Arlington Agricultural Research Station in Wisconsin, United States - UWRJ-L156-409C-4 | ecosystem: Environmental > Terrestrial > Plant litter >...
CGCGTTGAACCGCCGCCACGCCGTGCGGCCCTGGTACAGGAGCAGCGCGACGCCGGCGAGCATGCCGAGCACGAGCAGCCCGATGGTCGGGAACACGCCGATCTCACCGCCGACCACGATGATCACCGCCAGTTCGACGATCGGCACGATGATGCACAGCGCGAGGAAGAGAGCGGCCATGGACCTCCAGGGTACGGGAGCGCGGTCGTGGGCCGCTGCGCCCGGGGCTCTACAATGGGCGTATGCCGACCGCTGACGACGTGGAAGACGCCCTCACCAACGTGATCGACCCGGAGCTGGGTCTCGACTTCGTCGAGCTCGGCCTGATCTACGGGATCGACGTCTCGGGGCCCGACGTGCACGTCACGTTCACGCTGACGTCGCCGGGGTGCCCGATCGGCCCGCAGGTCTCCGAGCAGATCGAGGAGTTCGTCGGGGAGCTGGACGGCGTGGAGGCCGTCACCTCGTCGATGACCTTCGCTCCGCCGTGGACGCCGGAGAAGATGAGCGAAGACGCCAAGTTCGCGCTCGGCTACTGAGCGCACGGGTCCGCCCGGTGAGCGGCTGTGCGTCCGCGTTCGCATGAATCGCGTATCAACGGTCGCGTAGAGGCTCACAACCGTCCGGCGATGCGTACTGTGAGCACTGTGCGTCTTGCCTCTGTCCCCCTGCTCGCCGCGCTGGTCGCCGCGTGGGCGGCCGTGCCGGCCACCGCCGCCCCCGGCACGGCGGCCGACCCCGCTCGGCCGCTCACCGGTCGCGTGCTGGTGACGATGAGCCCGGCCGCACCCGGCACGGCTCGCGCCGCGTCGGCCACCGCCACGGTGGCGTCGGCCGGGGCGCACGTCGCGGGCCCCGTGGTGCCGGAGATCGGCCTGGTCACGGTCCGGCCTCGCACGGGCGAGACGGCGGCCCAGCTCGTCGCCCGCCTGCGGGCCGACCCGCGCGTGGAGGACGTCCGCCGCGAGCGCCGCTCGACGCCCCGCGCCCTCCCCGACGACCCGGCGCTGACCGCGCCGGAGCGCACCCCCGGCACCCCGGCCGGCCTGCCGGTCGAGTGGTGGGCCGGCGCCCAGAACCTCCCGGCGGCGTGGGACATCACCCACGGCACCGGTGCCCGCGTGGCGATCATCGACACGGGCGTCGAGGCCAGCCATCCGGAGCTGCAGGGCCGGATCGCCTACGCCGCCGACCAGAGCGGCCTGGGCAGCCCCCGGACGGACGAGGGCGGCCACGGCACGCACGTGGCCTCGATGGCCTGCGCCGCGGCCGACAACGGCATCGGGATCGCGGGGGCGGGCTACGGCTGCTCGCTGATCGTGGAGAAGATCGACTTCACCGACGCGAGCATCGCGGCCGCGATCGTCGACGCCGCCAAGCACGACGCGGACGCCATCAACATGAGCTTCGGCACCGACGGCAAGGTGCCGGCCGTCCCGTCGCTGATCGACGCGCTGAAGTTCGCCCGCAAGAAGGGCGCGGTGCTCGTCGCGGCCGCCGCGGACGAGGACGTCGCCGAGCAGGGCGATCCGGCCAACGTGCTGCAGCCGACCTCGACCGGCGCGGACATCGCCAAGGGCATGGGCCTGTCGGTCGCCGCGGCAGCGTACGGCGGGGGTCGCGCCTGGTTCTCGGGGCGCGGCAGCCAGATCTCGCTGGCCGCCTACGGGACGTTCGCCCGCGGGACCGGCCCCCGCGGCCTCCTGGGGGCCCTCCCGGCCGCCGAGACGGACCTGGAGCGCCCCGTGGCGGGCGACGAGGCCGCGGGCATCGACCCGATCCCCGCCTGCTTCTGCCGCACCACCTTCAACGGGGACGATCGCTACGCCTACCTGTCGGGTACGTCGATGGCCTCCCCGCAGGTGGCGGCGGTCGCCGCGCTGATGCGCAACCTCAACCCGGACCTGCCGCCCGCCGCGGTGGAACGGATCCTCAAGGAGACGGCCAGCCGGCCGGCCGGCACGGGGTGGACCAACGACCTCGGCTGGGGCATCCTCGACGGCGGCCGGGCCGTCGCGACGGCCCGCGACACCGATCGCACCGCCCCGGTGGGCTCCGTGCGGCTCGTGCGCCGCACGGCGGCTGGCGTGGTCGTCCGGGTGACCGGCAGGGACCGTGGGCCGTCCGGCGTGCGCGTGTCGGGCGTGTCGCGGGTCGAGCTGTACCGCACCCAGGGCGGCAAGCGGATCCTCGTGTCGAAGGTCCGCAGCGGTCAGGTCGCCGTCAAGGTCGCGGCGGGCGAGACGCTCTCGCTCTCCGTCCGCGCCGTCGACCGGGCGGGCAACCGCCAGAAGCTGACGTCGACGCCGCAGCTGCGCGTCAAGCGCTGAGCCGAGCGTCGCTCCCGCTCAGGCGCTGGGAACGGCCTGCCGCGCGATCTCGCGCTCGGCCAGCGTGACGAGCTCGGCCAGCGACTGCTTCACGTTGTCGGCGATGCGGTCCAGGTCGGGGAGCACGTCGTAGTCCCCGAGCAGCCCGAAGTTGATGTGCCCGTTGTAGGACATGATCGCGATGGCCAGCGAGTGGTTCTGGGGCAGGAACGCGATCGGGAAGACGTCCTCCATCTCGCGGCCACCGACGTACAGCGGGAACTGGGGCCCGGGCACGTTGGTGACGATGAGGTTGAAGAGCGTGGTGGAGAAGTTGAGGCGCGAGGCCTGGGCGAGGATCGTCGGGGGCGCGAAGTTGGTCGCGCCCGCGATGACCTCGGCGCCCAGCGCCTGCTTGCTCTCCTTCAGCCCGTCCATCGACTGGCGCACGGTGCGCAGCCGGGCCAGCGGGTCCTCGACGTACACGGGCAGCGGCCCGCGCATGACCGCGATCTGGTTGCCGAGCGAGCCCTCCTGATCCTTGGCGCGGACGGAGACCGGCACGAGCGCGCGCAGCTCCAGGCCCTCGGTCCGCACGCCGCGGCTGCGCAGCCACGTGCGCAGCGCCCCGCTGACCACGGTGAGGACGACGTCGTTGACCGTGCCGCCGAACGTGTTCTTGACCATCCGGAAATCGGACAGCTCGTTGCGCACCACGGTGTAGCGCCGGTGCGGGCCGTGGGGAACGTTGAGCGGCGTGTCGGGCGCGGGGTTGAGGCCGGCCCAGGCGATCTCGGCCACGCCTTCGGCCGCGTGGCGGGCCTCGCGCAGCGCGGACTGGGGCCGGGTGAGGACGTCGATGGCGCGCGAGGCGATCGACAGCCCGCCGCGCACCGCGTCGGTCGCGGCCGCCGCAGCGACCTCGGCCACGCTCGGCTCGGTGTGGGGCTCCCACGCCTCGTCGGGGTGGGGGATGACCGTCGGGGTGGGGCCGAGGTCGAAGAGCACGGTGGCCAGGTCGACGCCGGAGACGCCGTCGATGAGCGCGTGGTGGGTCTTGGTGACGATCGCGAAGCGGCCGTCCTCCAGGCCTTCGATGAGCCACATCTCCCACAGCGGCTTGGCCCGGTCGAGCTGCTGGCTGAAGATGCGTGAGGTGAGGCGCATGAGCTGCGGCTCGTCGCCTGGCTTGGGCAGCGCGGTCTGGCGGACGTGGTACTCGAGGTTGAAGTCGGGGTCGTCCACCCACAGCGGTCGCCCGGCCTCCAGCCGCGGGATGCGCAGCTTCTGGCGGTAGCGGGGCACCAGGTGCAGGCGTTCGCGGATCGTGTCGAGCAGCTGCTCGAACGGCGGGGGTGGGCCGTCGCAGATCACCAGGCCGCCGATGTGCATGTGCGCGTCGGGGCCTTCCTGGAGCAGGAACGACGCGTCGATCGCGGTGAGTCTGTCGAAGTGCTGCTGGGTGCTCATCGGGCTCCTCGTCCTGCCTCTCGTTCCACCTGCGACCCTATCGTGCTCGTACCCGGCTCAGCCGACTCCGACCCGAAGAGGACAGCGACGCGATGGCGTGGGACTTCACGACGGACCCCGAGTTCCAGGAACACCTGGACTGGATGGACGCCCTCGTGCGCGAGGAGATCTGGCCGATGGAGACGCTGGGGCTCTCCTACGCCCAGCTCCAGACCGCGATGGCGCCGCTGCAGGAGCGGGTCCGCGAACGGGGTCTGTGGGCCGCGCACCTGGACCCCGAGCTCGGCGGCCAGGGGTTCGGCCAGGTCAAGCTCGGCCTGATGCACGAGATCCTCGGCACGACGCCGCTCGCGCCGTTCGCGTTCGGCAACGCCGCGCCGGACTCGGGCAACTCGGAGATCCTCGCGATGGCGGGCACGCCGGAGCAGAAGGACCGCTACCTGCACCCGCTGCTGGCCGGCGACCTGCACTCGGCGTTCTCGATGACCGAGCCGGGCGCGGGCTCCGATCCCACGCTGCTCACCACGCGCGCCGTGCTGGACGGCGAGGAGTGGGTCATCGACGGGCACAAGTGGTTCAGCTCCAACGCCTCGATCGCGGACTTCCTCATCGTCATGGCGGTCACCGACCCGGAGGCCCGGCCGCACCAGCGCGCGTCGATGTTCCTGGTGCCGGCCGACACGCCCGGGGTGGAGATCGTCCGCGACGTGCCGACCATGGAGCATCCGTGGGAGGAGTTCGGCGCTTACGGCGGCCACGCCGAGGTCCTCTACCGGGGCGTGCGCGTGCCCAAGGAGGCCCTGCTCGGGCCCCAGGGCGCCGGCTTCCTGATCGCCCAGCACCGCCTGGTACCGGGCCGCATCCACCACTGCATGCGGTGGCTGGGGGTCTCGCGCCGGGCCTTCGACATGCTCTGCGAGCGCTCCACGTACCGGGTGGCCTTCGGGTCGACGCTCGGGGAGAAGCAGACGATCCGCAACTGGATCGCCGACTCCGCGATCCAGCGCAAGGCGGCGCGGCTGATGACGCTCGAGGCGGCGTGGAAGATGGACACGCAGGGCGCGCCGGCCGCGCGCACCGACGTGGCGATGATCAAGGTCTTCGGCGCCCAGGTGCTGCACGACGTCATCGACCGCGCGCTCCAGGCCCACGGCTCGCTCGGCTACTCCACCGACATGCCGCTGGAGGCGATGTACCGGTTCGCGCGGGCCGCCCGGATCTACGACGGGCCCGACGAGGTCCACCGAGAGTCCATCGCCCGGCAGATCCTGCGGGGCTACGAGCCGCCCGCCGACGGCGTCCCGACCGAGCACGTGCCCACCCGCCGCGCCGCCGCCCGTGAGCAGTTCGCCTGGCTGCTGGACTCCGTGACGGCCAACGACTGAGGCCACCCCCATCGCGAAGGACCCCTCACCCGACGACCGCGGCCAGCTGCGCGTCCGGCCGCTCCTGATCCTGCTCGTCGTGCAGGTCGTGCTGATCGGCGGCCTGCTCTACGCCGCGTCGCGGTCGTTCGACTTCCTGTCGTTCCTCTACCCGGACCCGCCCCCGAAGGAGCAGCCGGTGCCCAAGGCGACGGTCGACCGCTTCGACGGCCCGGCGGCGATGGCGCTGGCCAAGCGGCAGGTCGACCTCGGGCCCCGCCCGGCCGGGTCGGCGCGCTCGCGGGCGCTGGCCCAGGACCTGAAGGGGATGCTGCCGGCGGGCGAGCTGCAGCCGATCGGGCGGGGCATGCGCAACGTCGTCGGCACCATCCCGGGGCGCCAGCCGGCGCTGGTCATCGGGGCGCACTACGACACCGAACGCACGATCCCCGGCTTCGTCGGCGCCAACGACGGGGCGGCCGGAACCGCCGCGGTGATCGGCGTAGCCGACGCGCTGCGCCGCGCGAAGCTCCCGGCCGGCCACCGCGAGGTCCGCTTCGTGCTGTTCGACGGGGAGGAGGAGCAGCGGCCGACCAAGCGCTTCTACCGCGACGCGCTGGCCGGCTCCAAGGCCTACGTGGCCCGCACCGGCGGGCGGGCGGGGACGGCCGAGATGCTCCTGCTGGACTACGTCGCGAACCGGGGGCTGCGGCTCCCGCGGGAGAAGTCCTCGAACGTCGCGATGTGGGACCGGGTGCGGACGGCGGCCGTCGCGGTGGGCGTCGGGGACGTGTTCCCGGACACGACGCAGACCGAGATCGTCGACGACCACACGCCGTTCCTGCGGGCGGGCGTGCCCGCGGTCGACTTCATCGACTGGGCCTACCGCCACAAGGACACCGTCTCCGACACGTACGACAAGCTGTCGCCCGCGGCGATGGACGCGGTGGGGGAGACCGTCGTGGCCTACACCCTCCGCGAGATCGCCCGCTGACGCACTGCCGTACCCTCTAGTGGTGTGAGCGCCCCCGAACGACTCCTCCTCGCCCGCCCGCGCGGCTACTGCGCCGGCGTCGATCGTGCCGTGCAGACCGTCGAGCGCGCGCTCGAGCTGTACGGCGCCCCGGTCTACGTGCGCAAGGAGATCGTCCACAACAAGCACGTGGTGGAGACGCTGCAGACCAAGGGCGCGATCTTCGTGGACGAGCTGTCCGACGCCGTCCCCACCGGGGCCACCACGGTCTTCTCCGCGCACGGGGTCTCGCCGGCGGTCCACGAGGACGCGCAGGAGCGCGGCCTGCGCACCATCGACGCCACGTGCCCCCTGGTCACCAAGGTGCACCGCGAGGCGGTCAAGTTCGCCTCCGAGGGCTACACGATCGTGCTGATCGGCCACGACGGCCACGAGGAGGTCGAGGGGACGATGGGCGAGGCCCCGGACTCGATCGTGCTCGTGGAGACGGTCGACGACGTGGACGCGCTCGTGGTCGACGATCCCGACCGGCTCGCCTACATCTCCCAGACCACGCTGTCGGTCGACGAGACCAACGCGGTCATCGTCCGGCTGCGCGAGCGGTTCCCCAACATCACCGGTCCCCGCACGGACGACATCTGCTACGCCACGACCAACCGCCAGGCCGCCGTCAAGCAGATGGCCGTGCACTGCGACCTGGTCCTGGTCATCGGGTCGCAGAACTCGTCCAACTCGCAGCGGCTGGTCGAGGTGGCGCGCGACTACGGGTCGGATTCGTACCTGATCGACAACGAGCAGCAGGTCCTCGAGGAGTGGCTCGTGGACAAGAAGGTCGTGGGCATCAGCTCGGGCGCCAGCGCGCCGGAGGAGCTGGTGCAGCGGCTCGTCGACTTCTTCCGCGACCGCGGGGTCGAGCAGGTCGAGGAGTTCGAGGTCGTCAAGGAGGACGTGCGCTTCATGCTCCCCAAGACGATCCGTCAGGCGATGGCCGCCGCCGCCGTCCAGGCCTAGCCCGCCGCCACCCCGCCGGAACGCGCGTCGGCGATGCGCACCCTCGTCCTCTCGGACCTGCACCTGGGACACGGCCGCGGCACCGACGTGCTGCGCCGCCCCGCGGTGCTGCACGCGCTGTGCGAACGGCTCGGTGACGTGGACCGCCTCGTCCTGCTCGGCGACGTGATCGAGCTGCGCCACGGCCCCCGGCACCAGGCCCTGGACGCGGCCGAGCCGGTCCTGCGCGCCGTCGGCGATGCGCTGCCCGCCGGCGCCGAGGTGGTGTTGCTGGCCGGCAACCACGACCACGCGATGGTCGCCCCGTGGCTGGCGGCCCGAGCGGAGGACGCGCCCCCGGCGCCGTTGGCGCTGGACGAACGACCCGGGCCGGACGCCTCGGCGCTCACCCGGCGCCTGGCCGGCTTCCTGGGCGCGCGGCGCACCGACGTGGCCTATCCCGGCCTCTGGCTGCGCGACGACGTCTACGCGACCCACGGGCACTACCTCGACCGGCTGACCACCATCCCCACGATCGAGCGGCTCGCCGCCGGCGTGATGAACCGCGTCCTGGGACGGGCGCCGGCCTCCGGTGCGACGCCGGACGACTTCGAGGCGGGCCTCGGCCCGATCTACGCCTGGCTCGACAACGTCGCCAACCAGCCCGCGGGCGCGGGATGGGGTGCGGGACGGCAGAGCACGTCGGCCAAGGCCTGGGTGCTCCTGGCCGGCGACGGCCGTCGCCCGATCGGCGCCCGGGCGCTGGCGGCCGCGCTGCCGCTGGGGATCCTCACGATCAACCGGCTCGGCCTCGGCCCGGTGCGCGGCAACCTCTCGGGCGACCGGCTGCGGCAGGCGAACCTGGAGGCGATGGGGGAGGTCGTGCGCAGCCTGGGGGTGCGCGCGCCGTACGTGGTGTTCGGCCACACCCACCGCGCGGGTCCGCTGCCCGGCGACGACGTGGCGGAGTGGACGGTCGGGCCGACGCGCCTGCTCAACGGCGGTTGCTGGGTCGACGAGCCGGTCTTCAGCACCGGCGGGCCGGCCAACCCGTACTGGGCCGGCCGCGGCGTCGTGGTCGACGACGACGGCCCGCCCCGCGTGGAGCGGCTGGTCAGCGACCTGGCCCGCCCGGCCGCCTCCTGAGCCACCATCTCGCCGAGGCGTACATCACGCCCGCCCAGCGGACGTGATGTACGCCTCGACCGGGACGGGTGGCCGGCAGCCGCCGGCGGCGCCCGGCGGCTAGCTCGGGGCGACGACGCCCGGGGTGAAGTGGACCGCCAGGCACTCGACGCCCGCGCCGACCCGCAGGTCGAGCACGGCCTCGGTGTGGTGGGGATGCTCGACGAGCGGCCGTGCGCCGGGCCAGTCGATCGCCACCTCGGTCCCGTTCACGACGATCGTGCCCGTACCGGCGAAGGCACCCCACACGCCGCCGGCGGCGTAGGGCCCGGACCACGGGCCCTCGTGGCCCTCGCTCGGCACCACGATCAGCGCCTCGGGGTCGTCCTCCGGCCGCACCACCGGCACGAGGTCCTCGTCCAGGCCGAGCTGCGCCTGGATCGCCCGCTCCGTCTCGTCGTAGGCCCCCTCGCCATAGTGGTAGTCCACCAAACGGAGGCGTCCGTTCCAGAGATAGCGGGCGGGCCAGCCCTGGTTGCCGTACTCGAGCCAGAGCTCGTGCTCGGTGTCGAGCATGACCGGATGGGTGAGGCCCAGACGAGCCACCGCGGCGGTCACCGCGTCCTCGTCCAAACCGGCCGCGTAGCCGGGGGCGTGGACGGAGATCACCCGCAGTCCGTGCTCGGCGTACTTGCGGTGCCAGGCCTCCAGGTAGGCCAGCGTCCGCACCGAGCTGGGGCGGCAGAAGTCCCAGAAGTCGATCAGCACGGTGCGGCGGATCTGCTTGTCCATGCGCAGCGGCGCGGTGTTCACCCAGGTCAGTCCGCGCGGGAAGAGCGGTGCAGCGATGTCGTCGGTCTGTGGTTTCACGGGGCCGGGATGGTAGCTTCCGCATCTTCGTACGACGTGCACGCCCACGGGGGACCACCGGGCGACGGCGTCGGAAGGGGAGCGGAAGGTGGTGGGGGGACCGTGGGGATCCACCTGTTCCGTCCGTTTTCCTACGGAGAACCTGCGCACGGCACGCCGTGCTCAGGTATGACTAACCACAACATCCGTCCCCAGTACAGGAGAGAACGACTCCATGCCCAAGAAGCTTCTACTCGCCGCCTCCGCGGCAATGCTCGTGGCGCTGACCACGGCGACCGTGGCCCAGGCGGCCCCGGCGCAGGTCAACAAGTACGGCGTGACCGGCACCATCACCGGTGGCAAGAAGGCCACCAAGAAGGCGCCGAAGCCGATCCAGCTCAAGTTCGCCTACACGGTGGACGAGGAGTCGGGCTTCCGTCCGTCCGTCGTCACGAAGTACTCCATCAACTTCGGTGGTCTGCAGGTCAACACGGCGGCCTTCCCGGGCTGCGCCGCGAACATCGTCTCGCCGACGGGCGTCGGCCCGACGGGCTGCCCCAAGAAGTCCCTGATGGGCGAGGGCACCGTGCACAACGCCACGGGCGCGACGGATGATCCGACCGAGCGCAACGCGGGCCTGCTCTGCAACCTGCGCCTGACGACGATCAACTCGACGAAGAAGAACCACTTCTGGCTCTACCTCTTCGGCAAGAAGGACAACCCGGACATCGAGGCGCGTTGCGCGCTGCCGGTGAACCAGGCGATCGACGCGACGTTCAAGAAGACCAAGACGGGCACCTCGCTGACGTTCGGCGTCCCGAGCCTGCTGCTCCACCCGATCAACGGGCTGGACAACTCGGTCATCCTCGTCGGCTCGACGATCAAGAAGGCCACGGCGAAGTCCAAGGGCAAGACGGTCGGCTTCTTCGAGTCCACCGGTTGCAACGCGAAGACCGCCATCTCGGTGGACTTCACGCAGGAGGCCGGCAACGTCAAGAAGACGGCCACGAACAAGGCGACCTGCAAGTAGGTCTCAGCGTCTGACGTGAACGCCGGAGCGATCCGGCGGCAGGGAACCGAGAGGGCGGGCCATGTGGCCCGCCCTCTCTGCGTTGCGAGACGGGTCGTGATGCGGTTAGGCTCGCGCAACTTCGGTGTTTGGGCTGTGTCTCAACCGGTGACAACAAAATGGTTCCCTGTCTCAAGAGGAGAGATTCATGATGCGCAAGTTGATGGCGCTCGGCGCCATGACCGTTGCCTGCGGACTGCTCACAGCGACGGTGGCCCAGGCCGCCGGTGAGCAGCAGGTCAACAAGTACGGGGTGAGCGGGTCCATCACGGGCGGCAAGGGCGCGACGAAGAAGAAGCCCAAGCCGATCCAGCTCAAGTTCGCCTACACGGTGGACGAGGAGTCGGGCTTCCGTCCGTCCGTCATCACGCAGTACTCGATCTTCTTCGGCAACGGCCAGGTCAACACGACGGCGTTCCCGGGCTGCGCGGCGAACATCGTCTCGCCGACGGGCGTCGGCCCGACGGGCTGCCCCAAGAAGTCCCTGATGGGCGAGGGCTTCGTCCACAACGCCACGGGTGCCACGGACGATCCGACCGAGCGCAACGCGGGGCTGCTCTGCAACCTCAAGCTGACGCTGGTCAACTCGACGAAGAAGGACCACTTCTGGCTCTACCTGTTCGGCAAGAAGGACAACCCGGACATCGAGGCGCGTTGCGCGCTGCCGGTGAACCAGGCGATCGACGCGACGTTCAAGAAGGGCACGAAGAGCGGCACGGCCGGCACCGCCCTGACGTTCAAGGTCCCGCAGCTCCTGCTCCACCCGATCAACGGCCTGGACAACTCGGTCATCGAGGTCGGCTCGACGATCAAGAAGGTCTCGACGAAGAAGAAGGGCAAGACGGTCGGTTTCTTCGAGGCGACGAAGTGCCCGGCCAAGAGCCCGATCTCGGTCGACTTCACCCAGGAGGCCGGCGGCCTCAAGCAGACGGTGACGAACACCGTGAAGTGCAGCTAGCCACGCGCTGATCGGTCGCCGGCCCGCGGGGCCGGCGACCAGCGGCACGGAGCACCCGACGGGGCGGGCCGCACGGCCCGCCCCGTCGCCGCTCTGGGAGACTTGCGGGGTGACGTCCCCACGGTCCGGCCGCGTCCTGTCCCGCGTCCTGCTGTCCGCCCTGCTCGCGGTGGTCGCCTTCGCCCTCGTCCCGGACGCGGCGTCGGCGCACGGCATCAGCGGCAAGACCGACCTGCCGATCCCCCGCTGGCTGTTCGCGTGGGCCGCGGCGGCGGTCCTCATCGTCTCCTTCGTGGCCCTGGCCATCCTGTGGCCCAAGCCGCGGCTGCAGGAGGAGCGGCTGCGCCGGCTCCTCCGCTTCCCGGCGTTCCTCGAGCCGCTGGCCGGGCTCTTCGGCATCGCGGTGTTCGTGGGCGTGATCTACGCGGGCATCGCGGGCGAGCAGAACGCGTTCGCGAACATCCTGCCGACGTTCGTGTACGTCGTCCTGTGGGTCGGCGTGGCGTTCGCCTCCGTGCTCTTCGGCGACGTCTTCCGGGCATTCAACCCGTGGCGGGCGTTCGCCCGCGGGGTGGCGTGGATCAGCACGCGCGCGACCTCCGGCGGACTGCCCGCCCCGCTGGCCTACCCCGAGCGGCTGGGTCGCTGGCCGGCCGCGGCCGGCATCCTCGCCTTCGGCTGGATCGAGCTGGTGCTCAGCGACCGTGACGACCCGCAGCTGCTGGCGGTCCTCGCGCTGGTCTACGTCGCGGTGCAGCTCGTCGGCATGAGCCTGTACGGGATCGAGGCGTGGACGCGCAACGCGGACCCGTTCGCCGTCTACTTCGCCACGCTGGCCCGGCTGGCCCCGCTGGTGACGCGGGAGCGCGTGCTCTACGGCCGCGCTCCGCTCAGCGGCGCCCCGGGCCTGGACCAGGGCGCGGGTACGGTGGCGCTGCTCGCCGTGATGATCGGCACCACCACGTTCGACGGGTTCAGCCAGGGGTCGGTGTGGACGAGCCTGGCCCCGCACCTGCAGGACGTCTTCTCGGGGCTGGGCTTCAGCTCCGAGGTGGCGCTGGAGGCCGGGTTCACCGTCGGGCTGCTCGCGGTCGTGCTCATCGTCGCCGGCCTGTACCGCCTGGGGATCGAGGGGATGACCACGGTGGGGGAGCACCATCGCGCTCGTGAGCTGGCCCAGACGTTCGCCCACACGCTGATCCCGATCGCCGCGGCCTACGTGGTCGCTCACTACGCGTCGCTGCTGATCTTCCAGGGGCAGTCGATGCTCTTCCTCGTCTCCGATCCCTTGGGGACCGGTGCGGACCTGTTCGGGACGGCGGACAACGCGGTCGACTACAACGCGATCTCGCCCGACGGCATCTGGTACATCCAGGTGGCGGCGCTGGTGATCGGCCACGTCGGGGGCCTCGTGCTCGCCCACGATCGCGCGCTGTCGCTGTACCGCTCCTCGCGGCGGGCCACCCGCTCGCAGTACTGGATGCTCGCGGTGATGGTCGGCTTCACCAGCCTCGGCCTGTGGCTCCTGTCGGCGGCCAGCCAGTGATCGGTCTGGTGCTGCCGCTCGCGCACGCGGGCCACTGGATCAACGGCTTCCTCTACCTCACGCCGGTGCTGATCATCGCGGCGCTCCTGTTCGTGCAGTCCCGCCGCGAGGCCGGCGAGGACGACGAGGACGAGCTCGAGGACCCGGCGGCGCAGGGCGACGACCTCTAGCTGCCCCGCGGCGCCCGGACCCGAGGTTGTCTC
>Ga0247758_1001982_pt1 | contig 12839 bp, 12 predicted proteins | sample UWRJL156409C4_FD_180950 | JGI IMG/M metagenome (GOLD analysis project Ga0247758, IMG submission 180950) | Plant litter microbial communities from Arlington Agricultural Research Station in Wisconsin, United States - UWRJ-L156-409C-4 | ecosystem: Environmental > Terrestrial > Plant litter >...
GCGTTGCTGCCTTGGGAGCTTCCGGTAGCGACGCCATCCCCAAGCCATTCGCCACCCGTTCGGCGAGTGATTTCTCGATCTGACGGAGATGCCCGACCATCGCCTCTCGCACGTGTGGGTGCTCGACTTTCGACAGCTCGAATACCAACGCCGAAGCGATGTGCGCTTGTTCGAATTCGGTCTGGCTTCGATAGAATTGCCGCGCTTGGCTGTAGTGATCCGAGAAGCTCTCGGGGCGAATTCTGCCCTTCTTGCCGTCGTCTGCGGTAGCGGCGCTACGGAAGCCCTTGGGCGTCTCGCGAGGGGATTGCGAATCCAGTGAGCTCGGCTCGTACGAAACCCGCCCCTTCGGTTGGGCCATCTGCATTTGGCCGTCGCGCTGGTGGTTTGCGAATGGACACTTCGGAGCGTTGACGGGGATCTGATGAAAGTTGGGGGTGCCCAGGCGCGACAGTTGCGTATCCAAGTAGGAAAACAGGCGCCCCTGCAATAGTGGATCATTAGAGAAATCGATGCCGGGAACCAAGTGCGAAGGACAGAAGGCCACTTGCTCGGTTTCAGCGAAGAAGTTGTCGGGCCAGCGGTTCAGCACCATGCGACCGATCACTTTGAGCGGCACCAGCTCCTCTGGAATCAATTTAGTGGCGTCCAAGTGGTCGAAGGGGAACTTCTCGGCTTGCTCCTCCGTGAACAGCTGCACGGACAATTCCCATTCCGGAAAATTGCCTGCCGAGATTGCCTCGAACAGGTCTCGACGGTGGAAGTCGGGATCGGCTCCGGCGAGCTTCACGGTCTCGTCCCAAATGGTCGATTGAAGGCCGAGCTTCGGCCGCCAATGGAACTTGACGAACGTCGACTTGCCCGCCGCGTTCAGCAGCCGAAAGCTATGCACGCCGAAGCCTTCGACCATCCGAAGCGAGCGGGGCAGGGTGCGGTCCGACATGATCCACATCACCATGTGCATCGCTTCGGGGGTCAGTGAAATGAAGTCCCAGAACGTGTCATGGGCTGTCGCGGCTTGCGGGAACCCGCGATCGGGCTCCATTTTCACGGCGTGGATCAAGTCTGGGAACTTGATTGCGTCTTGAATGAAGAAGACTGGGACATTGTTGCCGACGAGGTCCCAATTGCCCTCCTTGGTGTAGAATTTGACCGCGAAGCCGCGCACGTCTCTCGGCGTATCAACGGAGCCAGCGCCCCCCGCCACGGTGGAGAAACGAGTGAAAAGCGGCGTCTTCTCCCCAACCTCGCTCAGGATTTTTGCGGTCGTGTACTTCGACAGTGACTGCGTCAGTTCGAAATAGCCGTGCGCCGCGGTCCCTCGCGCGTGCACGATCCGCTCCGGGATGCGCTCGTGGTCGAAGTGCGTGATCTTTTCGCGGAGGATCATGTCTTCGAGCAGCACCGGGCCTTTGGGCGCGGACTTCAGCGAGTTCTGATTGTCCGAGATGGGCGTGCCTTGGTTCGTGGTCAGCTCGGCGTGCGACCCGCCGGCCAATTGGTGCAACTCCCCAGCATTGCCCGTCACTGACTTGTCAGTCCCCTTCAGGGCACCACTGGCCGTTGCACGGCGTCCCCGCGAACTTTTTTTCATGCGCCACGGTCTGCAACTCGCGGGCCAGCATAATCCGAAGCGCGTCGGCATGAGTGGGACCGATTCCGCCACACATCGCGCGCTTTGCTCGGGCGCTTGTAGCGCTTTGCCGCGCGCCAAGCGCCGGAGGGGAAACCGAGCTGCGCGCTAATTTTCACGCCATTGGCGGCCGGGGCGACAACGCAGAACGCGGCATGACGCTTGCTCTATCAACGAGCCGTAAACTCTTCCTTATGGCTTTTCTAGACTTCTCTTTACGTCCCCCAACATGAATAGCGAGACATCGACTCAGGCGCGCCGGGTCTCGGCGCTCCATCAGCGACGTGACCTGAAGATGGCGCGAGACGCCCATGCCTACGTCAGAGGCAGCACCCAGAAGTTCTATGATTGGCTGGAATCTAGCCAACGGAACGCATTGCCAGAAGGCCCGCGGGTTTGGATTTGCGGTGACGCTCACGTGGGTAATCTCGGGCCAATCGCTCGCTGCGATCAAGCAATTGCGGTGGAACTGAGAGATCTCGATCAGACCGTGCCTGGCAACCCGGCGCACGACCTGGTGCGCTTGGCGCTTTCACTCGCGATGGCGGCACGTAGCTCCGACTTACCCGGTGTGGTGACCGCGCGACTCGTCGAGGAGCTGATGGCCGGATACTTGGAGGCCTTTGCGGAGCCGAACACCGTCCGTCCTGCACGCGACAGTGCCGCCGTGCGCTTCATCGTGCGTGAAGCGCTGCGACGCAAATGGCGTCATCTGCACCGCGAGCGCATCGGCAAGAAGCCGAAATTTCCCATGGGTGAACGCTTCTTGCCGCTGGACGAAGACGAACACCGTGAAGTGAGCACATTTCTCGACAAAGAGCGGGTCCGACAACTCGTGACCCGACTCCAGTGCCGTGACGATGACGCCGAAATTCGCGTTCTAGATGCCGCCTATTGGGTGAAAGGCTGTAGCTCGCTCGGACTTTGGCGGTGCGCGGCGCTGGTCGAGATCGTCGGGCAGGACCGAAAGAGCGGTGGCTACTCCCTGTTGGATATCAAGGAAGCGGTTCGACCGCTTGCTCCGGCGGGCGCTTTTCAAGACCTGCCCAACCACGAAGGCGAGCGGGTAGTGAAGGGCGCACGCGCGCTCGCGCCAGCTCTCGGTGAGCGCATGCTCGCGGGCACGGTGGCGGGGCACTCGGTCTTCGTGCGCGAGTTGATGCCCCAGGACCTAAAGGTGGAACTAGAGATGATTGACGACGTCGAGGCCCGGGCCACGGCGCGGGCGCTTGCGCGGGTCGTAGGGGTCGCGCATGCGCGACAGCTCGACGAGGTCACTCGCGATCGCTGGCGCAAGGATCTCGAACAGAGCGCCACGCGCAGTCTCGATGCACCCAGTTGGCTTTGGTCGAGCGTGGTCGACCTGATTGGGATTCACGAACGCGCTTACCTGGAGCATTGCCGACGTTTCGCGCTGCGTGACGAAAAGGCGCGCGAAGAGCGGGTCGCCGATGGCCGTCGATGAGCCGCTCGATCGACGTTCAATGTCGGCGTCGCGGCGCGAACAAAGCGGCGTCCCGGTCGCCGTCGCCCGCGATCTCGCTCGTGAGTAGCTGGGCGGCCAGCATCGAGAACGTCACGCCGTTGCCGCCGCAGCCGAGCACCGTAAATAGCCGCTTGTTTCCCGGGATCCGCCCGATGAAGGGGGTGCCGTTGTCGCTGCTTCCGAACGTACCGGCCCAAGCATAGTCGGGCTCGGGGTCGAGGGCGGGGAACAGTGCCGCCAGGCGTCGCTCGAGCAGTGAGAACTTGCGGGCCGACAGCGCGTCTCGAGCCCCTGCATCCGAGAATGGCTCGTCGGCTCCGCCGCACAGGACGCGACCATCCGCGGTCGTGCGTAAATACAGGTATGGGTCCGACGCTTCCCAAATCATGCACTCGGTCGGCCACAGCGCGCGGCGCTGAGCACGTGTCGCGATCACCCAGGTCGATTGGATGGAATGGCCCGTAGCCCGGATGCCCTTCACGACCTCATAGCCGGTACTGAATACGGCGTACTTTGCGCGGAGCTGGATGCCCTGGCTGGTGGTCGCGATCACGCCGCGAGCCTGCTCAAGCACACTCTGCACCTCGACCGGCGCAAAAACTCGCGCGCCGCGCCGCTCTGCCGTGCGCATGTAGCTCGCGGCGAGCCGAAGAGGATCTGCGACGAAGCCGCCGCGGCCGAGCAGACCGGCCGAACGCCGGATACCATAGCGGCTGAGCAGTTCGCGACGACCGAGGAGCTCGACCTCCAACCCGATGCTGCGGCGCGCGCGCGCCTCGGCGGCCAAGCCAGCCGCATCGAGCACATCGCCAGCAAGATACAGCGCATCGCGCGGGGTGAAGTCGGCGGCAATCCCCAAGCGAACGGTTCGCTCGGCCAGCGCAGACACGACCAGCCGCGAGCGACGCCACACGCTGTCGGCGGTCTTTTCGCCCAGCGCGCGGCGCATGTGGATCAGCGGCGTATCGAGCTCGTGCGGTGGTCGGCGTTGGACTTCCCAGACCGGCAAGCCGGTGTGTAAATCACGGTTTTGAGTCAACACTGCGGGTTTCGCCGCGGCAATTTGCCCGGTTGGGGCGATCTGTCATCAACCACTGGTTTTCCTTCGTTCACAGAGTTCGTGGAAACCTCGGGTTGCACTCAACGCAGCGGCCGCTCGCGCGACGGTCCTCAGGAACCGAGGTCCATGCTTGCAATCGTGGTGCCCACTCACACCGACGACTCGTGCTCTGGAATCACCCAGTGCAACCTTGGCATGGCGAGTGCAGTAGCGTGCATTCGTGCGACAGGTAATGAGCAATTCAGCCAGAACAGCCTCCTAGTGGCCAGCCATGCCGACTCAAATTGTCACAGGGCGGGGCAACTACGCGCGCGTTGCGCGTTAGCTTGTTGGCCGCCGCCAGCGGGACAGCTTGAACGTGGCTGACGCCAACCAGGCTGATCGGTCGTCGCTGTCCCTGGATCGCCCGTCGCTCGTCTTCGATGAGCGCCTCAGCATCGTCACGGGCATGGTGCAGCGCTTTTCATGGAAGCGCGTAGAAACAGCGGAAGGGACTCTCCGGTTAGAGCTCGGTGGAAGCATCACCATCGACGACGCGGCAGCGCTTTGGAAGCGCGTCAGCGAGACCGTGGGGCTGATCCAAGCCGAAAAGGCCGTGACGATCGAGCTCGGAGGGATTCAGGTGATCGACGGCGCGTGCATGGCGCTCCTGGTCCAGTTCCGCACCGATCTGCGTGCGCGCCGGATCGCCTGTGAGTTCAGCGGCGGAAATAGCGAAGTCCGAAGGATCGTGGACCTGTATGGCGGCCGCAGTAAGCGACGCGCGAAACGGCCGCGACGCCGCCCGGTGAGCGCGGTCGAGCAGGTGGGCGCGGCCACGATCGCAGTGCTCGACGAGGTCAAGCAAATGCTCGATTTCGTGGGCAGGCTAGTCGCTTCGAGCCTTCACGTACTCAGGCACCCACGGAGCCTGAACTTGCGCGATGTCGGTTTGACCGCCGAGCGAGCAGGAGCTGATGCCGCCCCGATCGTACTGCTGATCAATTTTCTGATTGGGTTCGTGATGGCCTATCAGAGTTCTGCACAACTCAAACAATTCGGCGCAAGTATCTATGTGGCCGATCTAGTGGGCGTGTCCATGACGCGTGAGCTCGGACCGTTGATGACTGCGATCATCATCTGCGGTCGGTCGGGCGCGGCGTTTGCAGCAGAGCTCGGCACGATGAAGGTCTCGGAGGAGGTGGACGCGCTGCGCACACTAGGCTTTTTGCCGCAGCCGTACCTGGTGATCCCCCGCATGCTCGGCTTGATCCTCGTCGCACCGATTTTGGTCTTGCTGGCAGATGCGATTGGAATTGCGGGCGGCGGTGTGGTGGCCGCGATCAATTTGGATATCACGCCGACCGCCTTCTTGGCCCAGCTGCAGGGCGCGGTTCGAGCCAAGGACATCATCTCGGGTGTGATCAAGGGTGTGGTCTTCTGCGCGGCGATTGCGCTGATCTCGTGCCAGCAGGGGTTGGCCACTTCCGGCGGTGCCGAAGGTGTGGGCCGCCGCACGACGAGCGCTGTCGTCTCCATCCTATTCGCGTTGATACTGCTCGACGCATTGTTCACCGTGATGCTGGCGGTGTTTGGCATATGAGCAAGCCAATGATCACCGTGCAGGATTTGAGTATCGGCTATGGCACGACTGTCTTGCTCCGCGGCGCGTCCTTCGAAGTCGCGCGAGGCGATATCTTCGTGATTTTGGGCGGCAGCGGCTGTGGGAAATCGACCTTGCTCCGCCACCTGATTGGTCTCGAGGATCCGCTAGCAGGCTCCATCCGAATTTCCGGGATCGGAGCGCCCCGGTTGGAGGGCGCGGCACCACGCTACGGTGTGATGTTCCAGTCCGGGGCCTTGTTCAGCTCGATGACGGTCGGCGAAAATGTTGCCTTCGCCCTGCAAGAATGGACTCATTTACCGATCGATGCGGTGTCGGCCATCGTACGGGCAAAGCTGGCTCTCGTCGGCCTAGAAGGTGCGGAAGACAAGCTGCCCGCGGAGCTCTCGGGCGGCATGCGCAAGCGTGCGGCCATTGCGCGCGCGATGGCCTTCGAGCCGAACCTGATCTTTCTGGATGAACCATCCGCCGGGCTCGACCCAGTCAGCGCAGCCGAGCTGGATGAGCTGATCTTGACGCTGAACGCCAACTTGGGCCTGACCGTGGTGATGGTGACGCACGAACTCGAAAGCATTTTCAAGGTCGGCAAGCATTGCATCATGCTCGACCGGGAAACGCGAAGCATCATTGCCCGCGGCGAACCGCAAAAGCTCCGTTCCGAGACTGACGACCCGCGCGTGCGCCAATTTTTCAACCGTGAAACGAGTGTTCCCCAGTGGCAGTAGGTACCAATCGTTGGAAGCTGGGCTTGTTCGTGATCGTGGGCTTTGCAGTTGCCCTGATGGCGCTGTTCCTGCTCGGCGCGCGCAACTGGGGCAAGAAGACCGCCGAGTTCGTCAGCTACTTCGATGAGTCGGTGCAGGGGTTGGAGCTCGGTACGGCGGTCATGTTCCGAGGTGTGACCGTCGGTAGAGTCTCTGCCATCGATATTGCTCGTGACCTGCGCCACGTCCAAGTCACGGGCGAATTGAGCCTCGAGAAGGTTGCCAGTCTGGATTTGGGCGTGACCGGTAAGGGGCTCAAAGCCACCAAACTCAATCCTGATCTGCGCGTACAGTTGGCGCAGACCGGCATCACTGGTGTGCGCTTCGTTTTGATCGACTTTTTCGATTCGAAGACGAACCCAGCCGAGCCTTTGCCCTTCGTGCCGCCGGCGAATTACATTCCCACTGCGGCGTCTACCATGAAGAACTTGGAAGACACCGTCACCAAGGCTGCCAATCGCTTTCCCGAGATTGCGGACGAGGCCGCCAGGGCGATCACACAAGTGCGTATGGTTGCAGAGCAGATCCAACAAGGCGGCCTACCGGCTAGAGCTGCCGAGACACTCACGCGGGCGGACGCATCACTGTCCGAGCTGACAGCGCAGATGAAAGCATTGAACGCCGGGAAGTTGTCTGGTGAGGTGGAGCAAAACCTGAAAGAGTTCAATGGCGTTCTGGTCAGGACGAACGCGCTACTCACCCGCTTGGACAGTGAGCAGGGGCTGTTCCGCAACGCCGAACGCAGTGCGGACGCGATTGGTGAAGTCGCCCGCGGCGCGAAAAGCTTGGGGCCAGAGATGGAGCTGACGTTGCGAGAAGTGCGCGGCGCTGCGCGGTCCATCAAGCGGCTGGCAGATGAGCTCGAGCGCGATCCCGATATGCTGCTCAAGGGCCGCGCAAGGAGTGGAAAGTGATGCACTTTTGGAGCAAGGCGTGGCGTTGCTGCGGAGCCCTGGCGATGAGCGGGCTGCTTCTCGGCTGTGCATTGACCTCGAAGGGCGACGCGCTCTCTCCTCGTTACTTCAGCCCCGAACCGGGCGCTGTGCTTGGTTCACCTAGGGCCGCGCGTGCCTTCGAAATGAGGTTGGGCCAAGTTTCATCGGCCTCGCACCTCGACGAACGCATCGCGTACCGCGTGGGCGGCTCCGAAATGGGCTTCTACGACGACCGCCGCTGGACGGAAATTCCCGAAGCGTACCTGCGCAGGGCCCTCGAGCGAGAGTTCTTCGAGCAGCGAGGCTTGTCCCGTATTACAACCGGCGTCGGCCCGACGTTGGACGTCGAGCTTACTGCCTTCGAAGAGCTGCGGAGCAAGCCGGGCAAGGTGCGCGTGGTGCTGACCTTCAGCCTACGTGACGAGCGTCACTCCCTGATCGAGAAGACCCTGGACCTCGAACAGTTGGTCCAAGAACGTTCAGGGTGCGATCCCGCACAGTGCTTGGCTCGAACCATGACCGCGACCCTCGATGAGGCCGTACGGCAACTCGGTTCGGAAGTCATCTCGGTGTTGTCGGCGCCACCGGTCGCACCCATCGCCAACCCGTGACGTCGTCAGTGCGAGTGCGAGTGGTCTAAGCTGAGCTCTCCCTCGTCGATGCGTCAGGCCTGGCCCCGCGTATCGAAATGAAACATGGTTTCATGCCCTGTTGGCGGGAGCTCATTCGTTTTGGTTGCGGCGGCGCTGGCCGGCTGTCACCCGCAATACCGATGCTATTGCCTGGTTTGGATTGATTCAGCGTTGTGCAGAGCAGCCTCCAGGGTACGCCTCGGTGACGGCCCCCTTGATAGGACGGCGCTGACGGCCTATGACCGGTCGTAATGGTGGTTTCAAGTGGCGGCGATACCTCCGTTCAACCGAAGGAGACGTGGCCAAGCGCCTTGGAAGCGTCCCTGCTAGCGAGGCGCTCGTCGCTGCCCACCGCGCGGCGACTCACGCGGCGGGAGGTCGCGGTGCGGGGCAGCATTCTCGCCGCGCTGGTGCTCGCCTATCGAGGTTCGTTCAGCACGTTGCATGGTCTGATCGGCAATCCCGCATTCTTACTCGGTCTATGCATCTGCCTGTTGGCTGCGGTTTGGTTGGGTGTGCGCGGCGCGCTAGTCGTGATTGTCGGCGTCGCGTTCATCGATCGTGCCCAAGCACTTCAGCTGCCCTCGAGCCCCGAGACTGGGCCGACCGCGGGCCTCATCGCAATGCTCGTCAAGCTCGTGCTCGCGGGTGGACTCGGAATGGTACTCGACTCGCGCCGTCGCGCGCTCGCGCTGAACGCCGAGCTGCGCCGCGAGGTAGCGGCGCGCAAGCAAAGCGAAGAGTCGCTGCAGCACAGTGAGTCTTTGCAGCGCGCACTCGTAGACAGCCTGGGTGAGGGCGTTGGGCTGTTCGACGCTCAGGAGCGCGCGGTTTTTGCCAACCGCGCGCTCGCCGCTACGCTGGGCGTCGCGCGGGCCGAGCTTTCGGACCAACCTTTCTCCGACTTTTTGACCGAGCAAAGTCGGCGCACGCTCGCCCTCACCACACCAACCAGCAGTGACCGCCGCTCTTATGAAGTCGTCCTCGAGCAGAACCCGAACCGGTTGTTGCTCGTTACCGAGACGCGCTTCAAGCCGCACGGATCGCACGACAAGTTGACCTTGCGGGTCGTGCGCGATTTGACCGATCGCGTCGTTACGGAGCGCCGACAGCGCGATCTCGAGCGAGAGCTACAACGCAGCCAGGCGCTGCAGAGCTTGGCGGTCATGGCGGGCGGCGTGGCACACGATTTCAACAATTTACTTTGCGGCGTGGTCGGCAACGCAGAGGTTGCTTTGCGCAATGTCCGGAGCGATGCGTTGCCCGTGGTGACGCATTGCGTCTCCGAGATCCTGGTATTCGCTGGTGAAGCGGCGCAACTGAGCAAACAAATGCTGGCCTACGCGGGTCAACGAAGTCTCGCGATTCAAGCGCTCGAGATCAATTCGGAGCTCTCGGCCGCGCTGCGTCTCCTGCATGCCACCATCGAATCCAAGGCACACTTGGTCCTCGCACTCGGCGCGGAGTTGCCTCGGGTCGGTGCAGATCGCTTTCAGCTGCGCCAAGTAATGACCAACCTGATCCTCAACGCGATAGACGCGATGGAAGGAACGCGCGGCACGTTGACGCTGCGCAGTGAATCGCTAGAGCTCGTGGCACCGGGCAACCAGCCATATGGAGTCAGCGAAGGCGCCTACGTGAAAGTGACGGTCAACGATACCGGCGCCGGCATTCGCCCGGAGGCACGCGAGAGGCTGTTCGAGCCATTCTTTTCGACCAAGGGAGCGGGGCGGGGTATGGGCCTGGCCGCGGCGGCGGGTATCGTGGAGGCGCACAACGGCTGGCTCGGTGTCGACCCGACGTCACGCGAGACTAGCTTCGTCATGCTGCTGCCGGTTGCGCACGAATCTTTACCTCGCCCATCCCTCGGACCGGCTACGGCGGCCGCGGCGCCTGTGGCACGCAATGTTCTGCTGATCGACGACGAGCCAGCGGTGCGTTTGGTGACCGGCAGAATGCTGAGCGAGCTTGGTCACCGAGTCGTGACTGCGGATAGCGGCGCGCACGGGATCGAGCTCCTCGAACAGCAGCTCCAAGCGATCGACTTGGTCATCCTCGATTTGACGATGCCCGAACAATCCGGCGAGCAAACTCTCGAGCAGCTCCGTCGCCTACGGAGCAACCTGCCGGTGGTAATCACCAGCGGATTCCAGGCCGAAGACGCCTCGATGCTTTTGAAGAAGCCCTACGTCGTCGGCTTTTTGGACAAGCCGCACACCATGACCAGCCTGGAGATGCTGCTCGCCTCCGCCACTCAGCTCTCCCCCCAGCCCGATGCGCGAGCGGCGGGCGCGGCATCCACCGCCTCGCATTGACTTCGCGGACCCTTCGCTTCGGATCACTCGAATCGAGCGAGATTCGCAAGACACCACAGGTTCGCAAAATCCTACACTGAAAAGCTCGGGCAGATTCCATCAGCAAGCGTGATTGAGCGGTTCAGCAGGGTGACCCCTCATCGCAACTCGTGGCACACGCTTTGCTCTGGTGGCAGCCGATGGCTTGGAGATCGGTTCATATCGTGTGCTGTGCTTTGGTATTCGGGTGCGCTTCCGCTGCGCCAGCGCGCGAGCCCGCCTTTGCCGAGACACGCTTGGACCGTACGTCCGTTGCGCCGCCGTCCCCCGCAGATAGGGCTACCGTGTTGGCGGTCGCGGATGACATCCGAAAGGCCTGCGGGATGAGCGAGTTGGAGGCTCATTTCGCCTACAACTCGGCACGTCTGAGCGGTGGCGACGCGAGCGTCGTCGATCAGCTCGCTACTTGCTTGCGGCAGGGGCCACTGGCGGGGCGCCGTGTGCGGTTGGTTGGCCACGCTGACTCGCGCGGCGACGGCGAATACAATTTGGTTTTGGGTGGAAACCGCGCCGATGCCATCCAAAAGGCGCTGACCGATCGTCGAGTGGCTGTCTCGCAGCTCTCGACCACATCGCGCGGGGCTCTGGACGCCAGAGGTGTCGACGAATCCGGCTGGCAGCTCGATCGCCGAGTAGACGTGCTGCTTGCAGATTGAAAGAGACCCCGACAGAAGCCGAGATGGACGGAAGTGCCATGCCGTCGTCACCTGATTTGACGCTCATCGTCTGGAACGAGCGTGAGAGCCTCGCGTGCGACGGTGCGCCCATCTTCTTGCTGCGCGACAACGTGCAGCATTACCTGGAACGCGGCACTCCCAGCGGTCGTTTCCCGACGCTCCACGCGCTTGCCGACAGCTTCTGGAGCGAGCGAGTCGTGCATGTGGAAGCCTCGCAGCTTAGGTCCGAGATTTTTGCCGCTTGGGACGGAACTTGGCAATTGCCCGCTGCAAACTCGGCCGTCAGCCTGGCGACGAGCGCCGCATACAGTGGTTCCGCGGCGCCGCCCCGCATGAACGGCAGCGCGACATCGTGGTCAGCTCGACGGGCAGTACTCCAGGCGATGGACCAAACAAAGACCATTGGACAGCTCGTTGCCAACGTGGTGGGTGAGCTCATGGCGCTGTCTTGGATGTGCTCGCCCGGGGAGGCCATTCGAGTCGCCACGCCGCGCATCCTGGGCCTTGATTCGCCGGTGCGCTGTGCTCGGGCCGTTCAGAATTGAGTGGCCGCGCGCAGTGCGAACGACGCGCAGCCGTGAGCGAAACCCGGCGCAAAGCTCGCCCGGCAACCCGTATCCGATCGTCCTCTAGCCAGAACAGCCAGACTCATAAGCCTGCGCGCTTGGCTGCCATCTGCGCAATGACGCTCCAATCCAACTCGCCCTGTCCCGTCGCGACGGCGCAAAGTAGCTGATCTCGAATCAGACTGGCCGTAGGTAAGGGGACTTCCAGCTGATCGGCGGCGCTCAGGGCCAGCCGGAGATCTTTGAGACCAAGCTTGGCCTTGAACCCGGCGTGCCCGTAGTTGCCCTTGGCGACCTGCCCCGCATAGTTCTCCAAGATCGGCGAACCTTGCCCGAACACGTTCTTGAACAGGTCCAAGAAGAGTTCTGGCGGTACGCCTGCTTTGCGTGTCAGCGCGAAGGCCTCACCGAGCGACTCGATCATCGAAGCGATGAACACGTTGCCCGTGAGCTTCACCAAGTTGGCGACGCTCGGCATTTCGCCCAAGCGCGATACGCCGCGTCCCAACGCCTCCAGAACGGGCAACGCGCGTTCGACATCGGCCGATTTGCCCGCGGCCAGCAGCCATAGCTTCTTGGTGACCGCCGCTTCAGGGCGGCCGAAGACCGGCGCAGCGACGTAGCCACGCGCAGCCTGAGCGTGGGCCGTGGCCAGGCGATCGGACAGCGCGACGGAGATCGTGCTGCAAGAAACGTGTACGGCGCTGGGCCGCAGCTCGGCCAGGATCCCACTTTCGCCAAACGTGACCGCTTCTACGGCGGCGTCGTCGGCCAGCATGGAGATCACGACTTCTGCTTCGCGTGCGGCTTCTCCTGGAGTGGCGCAAAGCCGCGCGCCGGCCTCGTGGAGTGGTTGCGCTTTTTGATGCGTGCGGTTGTATACGAACAGCTGGTGACCCTGCGCGAGCAGTAGCTCCGCCATCGCAACGCCCATCGAACCCAGACCAACGAATCCAAGTTTCATGCGGCTTTTTGTAAGCCCAATCTCGACCGGTGTCAGCCGCCAAGATCGGCCAATCAGCAGCTGTTGCCGAGCGACAACAGTGTGAACAGCGCCACCCGCTTGCCCTCCACGCCCCCCACGTCCCCCCGCGCAAAACCCCCAAAAACCCCCGAACCGGGCAGACGC
>Ga0247758_1001983_pt1 | contig 12820 bp, 4 predicted proteins | sample UWRJL156409C4_FD_180950 | JGI IMG/M metagenome (GOLD analysis project Ga0247758, IMG submission 180950) | Plant litter microbial communities from Arlington Agricultural Research Station in Wisconsin, United States - UWRJ-L156-409C-4 | ecosystem: Environmental > Terrestrial > Plant litter >...
GAATAACTCCTGAACCGTAACCCTAACCCTGAATCTGACTTCAGATTTGGACTCCTGGTCACGTGACGTATCTGAAAACATATTGTATCACGTGATTTGGGGCCCGAGTAGGGGCCCGAGCAGAAGGGTCCGAGCAGACCCACTTTTGATAATGAACCGACCAGTCCTAAGTCGAGTTAAATTTCCTTATCAGTTTTGACTGAATTTCCCATAGTAAATTTTTTTTTTTGGACCACCCTTACAACAAATTATCCTCTGGACAGGATAAGCATAACTATGACTATCTATACTAACTAGTTAAGAGGTACTTTATACTTTACTTAGTTCGTTATACTTAGTAGTGCACTACACAGTTACAGCTAAGTAATTAACTAAATAGTGCTTAGTGTTATTAGTCCCTATAGACTATTAAGCGCTTTCTTACTGGTTATAGGGGCTTCGGGTCTTTACACCCCTGGCCCAGTGCGCCTAGACGGTGTACACTGTCTTTCTACACTGTCCCTTCCGCAGGGGATTCGTTAAGCTGCCCCGGCTTAAGTGACGGCCTGCAAGGTCGTTACATAATTCCCTCTCTTTAATATTCTTTTTCTATAAAGAATTACTAAGTCTGTTTCCTCCTTTCTCCATCTTTATCATGTCTTCTAACTGTGTTAAAAAGCGTAAGAGACAGAGAAAACAGGAAAAGGCTTTTTGTAACCGTTATATTCATCTTACAGAATCCCTTAACACCTTTAATTTACAGATATCTCCTTATACTCATTATTAAACTAAGTCTTTACTATGTTAAATTGTAATATAATCTAACAGTTATAATAAGTATTAATCCGCTAGTATACCTTTTTTATATAACGTGTTTAATTACTTTAACGAGTTTATTAAGGGTTTAGTAAATAAGAAAAAGGAATTAAACACCTTATATAACTAAGCAGTTACTAAATATTATAACTCTTTTATAAAGTTACAGTATATTGAAACTTAACAGTATATTATTAAAGTGAAGGTAATAAAAGCGTTCTTTTATAAAGTTAAGGTTTTATCCTTTTAAAAGTAGGTAAGGGTAATAGACCTAATCTAAGCTAAGCTGGTTTCCTAGGACTGGGACTCTTTCCTTACTGGTTTCCTCCTTAAGGGGTCACCTTACCTTACGGTATCTTCTTAACCTAGTTTATAACTTCCTTTTTTTAATAAATGAAACAGCCCTTTAATTATTACAACCTGCACCCAACACAGGCCTTGAGAGGACTGGCGTGGGTTAAGATAGAACGTATAGCAGGACGCCAACAGGTAAAGGGCGTTCCGAAGACGGTTTGTTGAGCTAGCACTCTTAGACGGGGGTTTAATGTCACTGTAGGTCGCTGTCACTATAATGCACAGAGGTGAGTCTGAACAGTAGGATATAAATGAACAATTAAATACTAGCGTGAGGAACTAAAGTCCCTCACGGTAATTATAGACATAACTATAACTATTTATACTAACTTAGCTAGAGGTACCTTATACCTTACTTAGTGGCTTATTACTTAATAAGAAGCTAAGTAACCTGCCACTAAGCACCTCTTGCTCAGAGGTCTTATAGATGCTTAGTAAGTGAGCACTCCTACTAAGACTGAGTAGCTGCTGGTTAGTCGTAAGGGCTTCGGGTCTTTGCACCCCTGGCCCAGTGCGCAGTACTGTGCGTACTGTCTTCCTGCACTGTTCCTTTTGTGGGGATCCGTCAGGCCGCTCCGGCCCAAGTGCCAGCCTGCAGGGTCGTCATATTAATACAGTAGTAGTATACTTACTTCTTAAAGTGAGAGGTTGTAAGTTTAACTCTTATAAGAGTTTTTTATCGCTTTAAATCCTTGCCCTTTAGGGTTAAAGGGTTTAAAGCGACTTTTTATTATTTATTTTTCTTTTACTAACTTTCTTTCTTAATAGTACTTATTTTTTTTTATATAAGGTTTACTAGAAGCTTTAAAGGCCCAGCCTCCTTATTAGGTTTAAGGTCCTTATAACCTATAATTAAGGGTTTTAATAAATGTCCTTTTATACCTATTAAGGAGTTTCCTACCGCTTCTTAAGCTTTAAGTTCTATAATGGTCTTACTCTTTAATGTAGTAATTTAAATATTAAATCTTATTTTATTTCTAGTTTTTATTATTAGCTTTAATTAGTTTAAATTCTTTTAGTAGAACTTTATAATTAGGTTTAAGTATTTAAGATTTTTAACTAATTCTTATAAGTTACTTTTAAGGTTATAATCTAACCACTTAATAAGATACTTAAACGTGTTCTTTCCTTTTTATAAATTTATAACTTCTTTGACGTTATATTTATCTTTATTAATGTCGATCTTAATCTTCTTTTCTAAAAGAACTCCCTTTATGTGACGACCCTGCAGGCCGTCACTTGGGCCGGGGCGGCCCGACGAATCCCCCGCAGAAGGAACAGTGCAGAAAGGCAGTACGCACGGTACTGCGCACTGGGCCAGGGGTGTAAAGACCCGAAGCCCCTACGACTAATCGTTAAGTGATCACTCTGATCTCACTAAAAGCACGGTAATCACAGTGATTAGAGGCATTCTAATTACTGTAATCACTCCTTATGTTAAGTAAGCATAGTGATTAAAGTACGAAATACCTTTTAGCTAAGTTAGTATAAATAGCTATAGTTATACCTATAACTACCGTAAGGGACTTTAATTCCTCACGCTAGTATTTAATTATTTATTTATGTTTTACTGTTTAGACTTACCTTTATGTATTATAATGATAACGACTTACAGTAATATTAAACCCCTATTTAAAAGTATTAGCTTAATAAGCCGTTTTCGGAACACCCCTTACCTGTTAACGTCTTATTATACGTTCTGTCTTAACCTACACTAGTCCTCTTAAAGCCTATATTAGGTGTAAGTTATAATATAATATTAGCATTTTAGTTTTAAACGCTATTTATTAAATTCCCAGACATTACCTCTCTCCCACTAACATATTAACCTCTAAAAAAGGTAAGGAGATTAAGGAGGCGTAAGCTTAACCTTAGCTCTTTACTATTGACGAATTAGTTACACGTTTTAAAAACTTAAACTTTAACTAGTAGGGACTAGTTAAGGAACTTAACAAAGCCTTCCCTAGAGATATTAAAAGCCGTATCGGTCTTATTAAAAAACTTTAAGTTTAACTTAACGTTATTAAGCTGGAAAATAACGACCTTAAGGGCTTATAAAAAAAATAAGTGAAGCTCCCCCCATTATCACGCTTTAAGGGAGACTCTATGTAGTTAGAGTCCTAGATAACCTAGCTTTAAAGTTATATTATTTACTACGATAAGCAGTTCTTTAAAGAAGAAAGAAAGGTTAGGTTTATTAGAGCTTTACTAGATAGAGTAGCTGTTTACTAATATAAACCTTATATAAAGACAATTAATAACCTTTTTATAAATAAAGTATGAAAGGAAGCTCCCGAGACTTAAGCTCTTTTTAACGACTTTAACGTTTTTATTAACTAACTCCAGACTAAGTTTAAAGAACTAGACGCCCCTAAATAGGTTAAGTAACGCCTTATAACCTTAAGGTAAACGTCTTTAATCCTTAAGTTCTCCACGCGCTTTAAATTAAAAGTAGTAAAGATTAAGCTTAATTAAAAGGCCTTGGTAATGCTGTTCTAGAGCGGTTTGAAGGAACACGTTACTAGAGACCTTTATTAAGAGGATCGGCCGGACCGCTTTTAAAAGCTAGTTAAGATAGTTATTAAGGCTAATAACTAATATTATAATCACTATTATTAAAAGAACTTCTAGAAGGAACAGACCCTTTACCAGCTAAGTAAACTAAAGAAGGGGAACTAATTAATTACAACAGGTTATTACCTTAGGCTAATGGATATTAATATAGTAAACTGTTAGAACAGACTTAACTGTAATAAGCCGTAATAACAGTAATAGTAAAAGCAGTCTAAAGACTTATCTTAAGTCCAGTGCTTTAACTGCGATAAGAAAGGATATATAGTATAGTAATACCTGTTATTAAAATAAGTTAGTTAAAAACCCGTTTTAAAAGGGGGAAAACACGTTAAGTTTAACTCTGAAGACATCTATATCAGGATAGCAGGTAACGAAGAAAACTACACTTAGATAGATAAGTGTAACCTAAAAGAGGAGGAGGAAGATGAAAAACCTTAAGATGTAGTGTATCTAGTCTTTAAAGGTGTCTTAAAAAAGTTAGTTACGGAAGTGCAGGTTGTAGAAGACCGACTTTAAGGTGGAAACTTAAAACTATTAAAGGTGTAGGTTGTAGAAGACTAACTTTAAGAAGAGATGTTTCAGTTAGCTGTTATAAGCTTTAAGAACCTTACCTTATAAGTTTAAGAATTAAGGAAGTCCAGGAAAAACCCTAACTTAGAAATTATTAAAATAGTAAAAGGAGTTAAAGAACTAGCCCTTTAGGTTATATAAGTGGTAAAGTAAGCCTTAAAAGGTAAAAGAGAATAAATTAAAAGAATTAAATTAGAGAAACGAAAGTTCTTTTTAACAGTGCCCCCTAAGACTTTTAAACATTTTAAGCACGTTAAGTGGATTAGCACCCTTACCTCCCTAGAGGAAGGACAGCTTAGATAGCTACCCTGCATTAAAGCCAGTATACCTTAAACTAGTACTTTAAAGGTCCCTTAGGAAGGTATAAAGTAAGTATATTAATGGAGGATTTAAGAGTTAAAAGAAAAACATTAAAAGTTAGTGGATAAAGTGGAGGACTTATAAGTTAAGGGTCTTATTATAACGTTTAAAGACAGAGTAATGGAAATTAAGTTATAACTCCGTAATAAAGTTTACTTTACTAATTAACTTAAGTATTAACTTATTAAGGAAGATTACTTTATGGAAGAATAAGTTAGGTTATTATTACCTAAGTTTTAGGAAAAGGTTTGGGAGAAATAACGTACTTAAAGGTAAGTGGAAGAAGAGAAGAAATAAAGTATTACTTCTCCTGTTTTATACTTTATAACTGTAACACCTACAGTTAATATTAACTACCTTAACTATAGGGATATACTGTAGATTAACTGTATGTATAATAACTATACTTTTAATTAGTATTATAGATTTAAGGCCTTTTACAACTATTTCCTAAGTATATAAAGATAGGATTACGTTATTATAAAGGTAAAGTTAGAATTAACTTATTATTAAGTCTTTTACTCCCTAATAAAGGAGTTTGGTAATAAGTGGAAGGTTACTGTAGTTAACTAAGCCCCTACTACGTGTTAGTGAGGAGGGGTATTTAATAACTGCCTAGTTATAACGTGCTTATTACACCTTAATGGAAAAGCCAGAGAATGGTAGAAGTGGGAAGATTACTAGCGGATTTAAAAGTAAAAAGATATTATTACGATCCAGTCCTGCAAAGCGTATTATTAACTTATTAAAGATTTCTAAAACATTATACTGTTTGAAGTTAACTGGACGTTAAGGCGTGAGAACTTAGGGAAGGTTAATCGTTAGGTTTATTAAAGTTACCTGTTTTTCCAGAAGGAATTAGAAAAAGGTTATAGGCCTTTTAAAAGGGCTGGAAACTAATAGTTCGCTAATTAGTAAAAACCCTAAGATAAAGGAGAGGTATTTAAAGGTTAAGTTAGATAAGACCTTAAGGATAAGTAATTATTATAACTTAGATATTAAAGAAATATAAGCATTATTCTGTTAATATCGATTTAATAAACGGAAAAGGGAGGCCGTTTAGGGTAAGAGTAGTGATTGATAGTAAGAGTGTTTTTAACCTAATATACCCTTTATTAGTTAACTGAAGGAAACTCCTTAACGAAGAGTATAAAGAGGCTATTCCTATATAAAATAGAGAAGGAGGCCTATATTAGTATAATAATAGTAAAGTTACCCATTACTTACCACTTTTAATTAAAGTGGACAGGGATAAATAATAAGTGGATTTTAACGTTATATTAATTACAGGTTATAATATAATCTTAAGTCTACCCTAGCTGGAAAAGTATAACCTTATAATTAACTAGAGGAGTGGTTACCTTACCTTTAGTAAGTCCCTTAACTGTAATCCCTGTTTAAAGAAAGTTAAGAAGGTATTAAACTGTTTTAAAATTATATAAAGTACTTGGAAATATGTTAAACTTTTAGAATTAAACACAGTTTAGGTTAGGTTTATTAAGACGGTTAAAAGATTAAAAGGTCTACTATACTGCTTAAATGACGATTTAAAAGGTAAAGGAAAGTAGGAAGCTGATTTACAGATAAGTGAAGAAGTTAACTTATTTAAGGTACTTACTAAATATAAGAAGTTTACCCTATTTTGAAAAAAGATACCTTAATTACCAGATTACAGATTATAAGATTACGAAATTAAGTTAAAGCTAGGAGCGAAGCTTTATAACTTCCAGCCTTACTACTTAAACCCTTAGCAGGCTGAAGCCCTGCGGGAGTATATTAATAAGAACTTAAAAAACGGGTTCATTATAAAGTCTTAATCCCTAGTAAGGTACCTAATGCTGTTTGTCTTAAAGAAGGGAGATAGTAAGTTACGTATAGTTATTAATTACTAAATATTAAATAAAAATATAATTAAAAATCGTTACTTATTATTACTTATTATAGAAATGTAAGAACGGATTGTTAAGGTAAACTAGTTCTCTAGCCTCGATTTCCCTATAGGATTTAACTATATTAGAGTAAAGGAAGAGGATAAGCACAAAACGGCCTTTTAAACTCGTAACAGGCATTACCAGTACTGTGTTATGCTGATGGGATTAATAAATACCCTTATAACTTTCTAAGGCCTTATTAACAGTGTTTTTTACCCCTTTTTCGATAAGTTTATCTTTATATATTTAGATAACGTTTTAATCTATTCTGAAACTTTAAAAGAACACTGAAAGTATATATAACAAGTTCTGACAGCTTTTAAAAAAGCGAAGCTAATAGTAAATTTAGAGAAAAGCTACTTCCACGTTTAGGAACTGAACTATTTAGGGTTTAGGGTAACCTTTAGAAAGCTTAAAATGTAATTAGAGAAGGTAAAGGTAATTAGGAACTAGCTTACTTTAAAGAATTAAAAAGAGTTATAAGCCTTTATTAGTTTTATAAACTTTTATTAGTGCTTTATTAAGTACTTTACAAGGATTGTAAAACTACTGCACGAGCTTACAGGAGAGGGCAAACCGTTTAAGTAAACTAATAGATAGCAGAAAGCGTTTAAGGACCTTAAGTACACCTTTATTACAGTATTAGTCCTAACCCTCCCTAATTTCTTAAAGCCTTTCCGAGTCGAAATAAACTCCTTAGAATTTGTAATTAGTAAAGAACTTAGCTAAGTCCAGGATAATAAGAAACGCTACCTAATTGCCTTCTTATTAAAAGGAATCTACAGGTTAGCCCTGTAATATCTAATCTATAATAAGGAACTAATAGCGATTATTTAGTGTTTTACTAAGTAAGCACTGTATTTAAGCGGTACGGAAGAACCAGTCTAGGTTTTTTCAGACTATAACAACCTCTAGTACTTTTTAATGAAGGAACTTAACCTATAATAAACATAATAAGCAGAGTTAATAGCCTTATTCCACTTCCAGATCCACTATATTAAAGGAAAAGATAACAGGTAAGTTAATGCTCTTAATTAAAAACAGGACTATAAGGATATTAATCTGGTCTTAATCCCTATTACTATATTTAATAAAGTTAAGAATAACATATTAAAGTATACGCTATAAGTGTTAAATAACTAAACGTTAGAATAAATTATTAACATTTATATAAATTTATAAACAGAGTATAATATCTATTAGTAATAATAGGACTTTTAAGTAAAAAGGTTAATAGAAGGGACTTACGAGCATAAGTGCCCTTTTAGAGACTTCTTAGGGCACGTATAAGACTGTAGTAAGGAGTGTTTAAAGTATTTAAACTACGATGAAACTGGTTATTAGTTAAAATAGCTGTTAGAAAGTGTAAATAATGCACCTAAATTAAAAGTAAGGCTTTAGTATTAAGAGAAACCGTATGTTTATAACCTGGATAGGTAAAAAGAGTACGTTTAGTAAGTTTATAAATCTTAACTTAGAGAACATATGGGCCGGGCTAAGACCTTTATATAAGCCTAGTAGGTATACGCCTTCTTAAGAATGAAGAAACTAGTTAAGGAAGTAGTTAATAACTGTAACGTCTGCTACTGGAAGCAGAACTAGTATTATAAGCCTTATAGACTTCTCAAACCACTCCCTATACTATAGGTATTATAAAGCTTAATCTCGCTTGATTTTGTTACTGGGATCCCAGAGTCTAAGGACCCTGTTATAAGAGTTACTTATAACTAGATCCTTATAGTGGTCGATAGACTAACGAAGTAAGTTTACTTTCTGCTAACCTTAAAGAATATAACTGTAGAGTAACTTACTTATGTCTTTAAGAAAGAGGTAGTTTCACGACACCTTTAACTAGATAATATCGTTATAGATTAAGATAAGCTAATTGTATTGAAGTTTTAGTAAGGATTAATGTAAAGAATAGGTGTAAAGAGTAAGCTTTTAACAGCTTTCCACTTATAAACAGATAGCTAAACAGAGTAAATTAACTAAATACTTATAACGTATCTCTAAACTTATATTAACTTTAAATAAGATAATTAGCTTAAGCTGTTACTAACAGTATAAATAGCTTATAACATAACGTTAATTAAGTTAATAAGTATATTACCGTTTTTTACTAACTACAGTAAGGAGCCTAAGCTCTGTTAAGGCCCGCTTACTAGTGCCCCTTAAGTTACAGTCTGCGTAAACTGAATGTAAAAGCTATATAATTACTTATAAGCCGAATTTAAGTTTACATACAAATAGATAAAGAAGTTTACTAATAAACACTAAACTAAGTAGCTAATACTTAAGAAAGGACTTTATTATAATAGTGAATAAGTTAAGGGACTAACTTTTCAAGAGGGGGATTACGTTTACCTTTTAACGCGAAACTTGTATTTAAAACGGCTTAGTAAGAAGCTTAACTTTAAAAGGTACGGACTGTTCTAGATTAAAAAGAAGGTTATTACTTTTAATTATAAACTAAACTTACCTATTAGTATAAAGGTGCAGATTAAGGTTTTTCACATCTCACTTCTAGAACCTACCCTAAAAGGAGTTCCTTTAGAAAAGAAGATTAAGATTAATGCCGATAAGGATAAGTACGATATTAAGGAAGTTGTGGATTTATAAAAGGGGGAAAACACATTTAAGTATCTTATTAAGTAGCTAGATTACAGCCTTAAGAGTAACTTATAAAAGCTAATTAAAAATCTTAAGTGCTTAAACCTAATTGTACAGTTCCACTGAAAAAATCCAGACTGATTAAAGCTAACGATAAGAATTAGAAATAAGATAAGATCTAACATTTAAATTACTATATTAAAGAGTAAGACTATTATAGGACTTAAAGCTTAAAAAGCGGTAGGGAACTCCTTAATAAGTATGGAAGGACATTTATTAAAGCTTTAACCAGGGTTATAAGGACCTTAGACCTAATAAGGAGGTTAGGCTTCTGGAGTTCCTAGCGTGTTCCATATAAGGATAAGTACTGTTAAAAAGTCAGTAAAAAAAAAAAGAAAATAAACAGGTGCACTACCGCTACGCTAAGAACAGCCGTTTTCGTTTATTAAAAGAAAAGAGCGACAGATTAAGTTAAGAAGAAGTCGCCAGCTGCGGTAACCCCCTGGAAAAAGAACCACGCGCCGGCTTTACCAGGAGGCTTCCCTAGTTAAACTCGGGAACTAACACAGTTGCTTCTTAAGCCTCACGCTCCTCCTTTACCATAATGTTAAACTTATAGTTAAAAAGTTCGTTTACCTGCTATGCTAGTCCCTTCTGTTAGTCTTTAAGGTGCAGAAGCTTAGAAACCGTATCGTGAAGAAGAAGAGCGGTTTTACGCTCCTTAGCGTTAAGACACTTCTTTTTATCCAGAACCTTACACAGGACGGACAGGTTATTTCTATAAACGTTATAAGATAAGTATACAGTCTTATTAGCTATTACATAGTAACTATACGATTTACTCTTACTAGCTACCTTACAATCCAGTAGGTTTAGGTAGCGGTAGTAACTGCACTTTATAGGCATAACGATCCCGAAAGTAAGAATAAACTTAACGTTAGTAATACGGCATTCAGTTAATAAGGGCGTTACATTTCTCCTGTTCTTAATTACCTAGTTAGATAATATAATAACTAACGAAGGAAAGAAGGAACGTATAAGTAATTCTTTATAAAAAAAGAACGTTAAAGAGGGGGAATCGTGTGACGACCCTGTAAGCCGTCACTTAGGCTAGGGTAGCTTAACAAATCCCCTGCAGAAGGAACAGTGTAAAAAGGCAGTACGCACAGTACTACGCACTAGGCCAAGGGTGTAAAGACCTAAAGCCCCTACGACCAATTATTAAGTGATTACTCTGATCTTGCTAAGAGTACGGTGATTACAGTGATTAGAGGTATTCTAATTACTGTAATCACTCCTTATATTAAGTAAGTACAGTAATCAAGGTATAAAGTACCTCTTAGCTAAGTTAATATAGATAGCCATAGTTATGCCTATAACCACTGTGAGGGACTTTAGTTCCTTACGCTAATATTTAATTATTCATTTGTGTCCTACTGTTCAGACTCACCTCTGTGCATTATAGTGACAGCGACCTACAGTGACATTAAACCCCCGTCTAAGAGTGCTAGCTCAACAAGCTGTCTTCGGAACGCCCCTTACCTGTTGGCGTCCTGCCATACGTTCTGTCTTAACCCGCGCCAGTCCTCTCGAGGCCTGTGTCGGGTGCAGGTCGTAATAACTGCCCTGTAATTCAGGCCTTTGTTTGCTTCCTACAGTGCCTATAGCACTGTAGCCGGCTTAGACCAGTACTGCACTTCTTCCTCTGAGCTATAGCTGCTATACTACAGCCCTGTAGGTTCCTGAAGTTTAACACATTTTCTTCTTTAAACCTTTAGTCTAAGCTCAGGTTTTCTACCCTTTTACTTAATAAATAAGACAAAATCCTATTGTAAATCAGCTTAAGTCGATTGTACACCCTAATATATTAAGATAACATAGTTCTCGATAGTTAAGAAAGCCCAATCCTAGCGAAGGTTCTTTAAGCTAAGCTCCTGGGCCAGAGGACCTTAAATATACTACATTGGTTAGCATATCGCCCTCCTTATGGTAGTAAAATGCGTCATCACCTGCATATTCTAAGGATCTAAAGGCTTATATTTCTTTACATATCTTAAGAACGTTAGATCTTAGTATTAAATACATACGTACTATTTACTTACGAATGCCATACTTCAAGTGTTTGAAAATACTAATTTTTACTTTTAAGCCTCATATTCCCATAAACCGTGTAAGGGCTGATCTTAAAGCGGCCCCCTGTAAGGCCTCTCCTTTCAGCTCGCTTAATAAGGACATCTGCTAAATTAAACGTCTTTAATTACAATTCCATTCTATATCTTAGCGTTTTATTAAGGACGATGATGAATTCAGGGTATTAAATAACGGAAGTAGGAGTGCCTTAAAGAAGGTAAAAGTGAAAGAGTTAGAGAGTAGAGGATAAGTCTCCAGAGCCCAGGTAAGTAACACGAAAAAAATATAAGAGGTAAAGGCAAGGCTGTTCATTTTAAAAATAAAAACCAATTTTAGCTATCTTTATATATGGGACCAATTCTGGGCCCACTTATCTCGAGTTGAAGCAATTGAGCATGATGTGACGCAGTGTGCCGAAAATAGTACCTAGCCTAAGCAAAGGTGAGCAAGCCTGAGCAAATCCTAAGCAGGGACTGAGCCGACCCTAAGCCGGAGTGAGCAGTGTTACGCGGGCGAGGTACAAAAAAGGAAATTTGGTGTGCCTAGATTCATCTCACATAACAAGTAGTAGCGCCGTCGTGGCTAGGTACACATTCATAGATAGTTATGAAACAAGAGTACATCGCGACCTGGGCAGTTTATCAGCACCCAACCACCCTATCTCATACGTGCCGAGATCTGGGCTGGTCCCTGTCACCCGCGGCCGTTCATTGTAATACACCAAGTTTCCAGATATAACCTTGGCTCACGCCTCACGCCTCGCCTTCTGTCACTCAGATTCAGCAACGTCAAGGCGCCTTGGTTCAACGAATGATGATATTTCCAACAACGCCGATGCTTTTCCAGCGCATAGTATTTAAATCGCGAAGATTAACACCCACGACTCCCTTCCTAACTCACCCCAATCACGCCTGTAGACCATTGGCATGCTCCCGTTTTTCGACAGTACCCTCTTCAGTCGGGGTCCCCGCCTCATGACTCTCCTTTGTTTCCCGTGCTCCATCACCAACAACACCACCCTGCCCAGAAAGACTCTGCCTCTGGTGGAAGCTGACCTTGGGTGTCCAGCCGGGACTCTTCCAAGCCTTGCGTACATCGCCGTACATCTCGTCAACCTCCTCAAGCGAGCAGCCCTTAGTCTCATAGATGAAAAAGTACACAAATGCAATACAGACGAAGCAAGCAGCGAACCAGATGAAGAAGATCTTGCTCTGAAGGTTGGCGTAGCCCTCGCCGTAGTTGACGAGATAGGGGGTTGAGTAGGCAATCGCCCAATTGAGAAGCCACTGCTTGCGTGTTAGTTACTTGTTCCAGGAATCGTCAAGGACGGGGGTTGAGAAGCTTACATTCGTAGCTGTCGTCATGGATAAACTCTTCGCACGGGTCTTGAGCGGGAAGATCTCGCCGGTGACAACCCATGCCAGGGGCCCCCACGTTGAGGCGAAGAAAAATATGTAGATACACACAAAGGCGATTGAGGCTTTTTGCGCTGCCAC
>Ga0247758_1001986_pt1 | contig 12809 bp, 6 predicted proteins | sample UWRJL156409C4_FD_180950 | JGI IMG/M metagenome (GOLD analysis project Ga0247758, IMG submission 180950) | Plant litter microbial communities from Arlington Agricultural Research Station in Wisconsin, United States - UWRJ-L156-409C-4 | ecosystem: Environmental > Terrestrial > Plant litter >...
GGGGCGTTTCCACCCCGCCCACTCTTCTGTTTATCCTACTGAAATACATGTGGTTTGGTCTCGACTACCAAACGCGGTGACAGGTCATGGGGTTAGTGCCTTATGCTGGTGTGTGTCATAAGTGAGATGGGGGCGTGAGCGGGTTGTTCTCGGTTCTGCTGCGCTTACGCCCCTTAGCCGTGATGGCTTGGAGGTCCTACGTTACCTCCTTTTTCGTCTGGGGTAGAAAGGGAGACCCCTTTGGCCCGGGGCAGCTCCCCGGGGTTCGACCGGGACCGAGGCGCTAACGGCTCGGGGGTAACTCCGTGATATCTCCCCCTTTTAGTCCGGTCTTCTTCACACCGCTCCGGTTATTGCCGGTTTGTGGTTCTTTGTTCGTCACAACTTTCAGTTCTGCGCTCTGCTAACTCGCTTCCTTCAGGCTGTTATCGCTTCGTTCCTTCCGTCCGGGGTTACCGGTGTGGCTGGCTAACCTTTATATGCCTCCTTTAGTGGCCTTGTGGCTTTTATCCAACCTTTTTATTAAGGCTGGCTGGCTTTCACGGTTCTTACAGCTTTACTCTCTAACCTTTATAAATTCTTCCTTCCTCTCCGGCCTTTCTCTAAAACTTTTCTTCCTTTAACCACTAACTTCCTCCTCCTAAGCTTCAAGCCTTACGCACCCTGTAATCACCTCTTTATACCCTCACTTACTTACTTTTACTGTTATTATATCCATCTTAAGCCCCTATAAGCGTAACTCTAGCGGCTTTAATTATAACCCTCTTACCACCACTACCTATAACCGCCTTATTAACACTTTATTAATTATTTATATTATCCCCTTTTTATCGTATTGTTAATATATCGCTAATAATAACGCTAATAAGTTACCCTACCTAGCCTGTATTAACTTGTTAAATAACTGTACTTATTTAAACTCCCCTTTAGATTATTATAAGTGTTATCCTGTTTAAAGTAAGTGACTGCTTTTACTGTTTATAAGGCACTTATTAACTAATTACAGACTTAGCTTGTTATTAAAAGTATAGTGACAGTTATAATGATTATCTTTATGTGGTAAGTTCTTATATCACTTACGCTCTGTTTACTGTTTACTAAACTATTTAAGGTCTAGGCTTTACCCATATTTTAAAGTGTTACGTTGCCGTTATAATAATCTGTATGTCTTATAAGCTAGCTGCTGCTTTAGCTTATTAAAATGTAAGTAATTTCTTCTGTTAAGTTGTATATGGGTTATTAACAGTGTGATAACTGATTAATCAGTTTAATACAGTCTGGTAAGTCTGGTTATCTCTCCACCCTAGTGTTAGGATGGCTAAATAATGGGCTGTTAAGCGTTTAGGCTGTAATTAGAGTGTCCCTCCCACTTCCTTTAACCTGGGTTTATCTATTATAATTCATGGCGGTCCTAGTGGTGGTCCCGTGACGCCGGCTTAGGCTGCCTAGGTACCTTTGCCTACCACTCCTGCGGGTGGCTTATAGGTTAATATCACTCCACTTATTTAAGCCTAGCGTCTTAAGACACGTTTAAACCTTATTTAGTATTATCTAATTATACTTAACGGTCTTATTAGTCTAAAGGGCCAGATTATTTAATAATGGGCCAGTTAAGACGTAAATATATGTTAATTATAGTCTATCTACAGTTTATTTACTGTTAACTGTCGTTATAGGTTATTATTAATAACGCCCAGGATTAAAACTATCCTCCTCTTAACGGTTTTTAAGTTAATGGTGGTAGCTGTATTTAGTTAATGTATAATAATGTAAGGGTTATTTACAGTGTATTTACAGTGTGTTTATAATATATTTACAGTTTAGGTTTTTAATTATATAATTATCCCTTTATATTATTTACTGTCTTGTTTTCCAGGTTAGGTCTCTGTTATATTACCTTAAAATCTAAGCTGACGTTTTAGTATTTTCTTCTTTTTTATACCTTATGTGTTATTAGGGTTAATATAATCTGGTAACGGTCTGTTTAAGCCTTTCCCGTTATCGTTAAGTATCTTAACTAGGTTATATTCTTCCAGCCTTTTAATTTCCATAATTTAGTTAGTGATAATCGTTACGCTTATTAGGTGTAATAGCCTTACTTTTAAGTTTTATTAGTCGTGGAGTTAAATACTGTATAAGCTGCTCTTATTATACTTTAGGCACCTTAGGATCATATGTGCCGCCATTTCCAGGGTAATATTACACTGGTATTAGGGTGACACCACCTTAGGGACCTTTCTTTAGTAAAGGAAAGCGTTTAGGTTAATCTTCTCCGTTTTAACTTATATAAGGATAAAGCTTTAAGCTTTTATAAGTTTTTAATAAAGTTAAAGTAGTATTTTACTCTTATTAAGGTTATACATATCTATTATAGTAGTGATGTAACTGTAATGTGTGAACACCTTATACCTCTTTTTTCGTCGTTTTTCCTTTTAGTTATAAAGGGTAAAGATATTAGGGTTATGGTTTATCCACTTCTCTTAATTTAGGTTTTCCGTTTTTCTTAATGTGAGCCTTAATTAATCTTTTACCCATACAGTTTTCGTTAAACCGTTATTTATTAAAGGGGTATATATTATTACACCCTGTTTTTATTTCACCTATTTAATTATCTTCTTATTAATGTTACGTAAAAGCTTTATAATCCCTATACGTTTAAGTTGTTACTTAACTTTTACTATTTATCAGTTTAGGTAAATATTAAGTGGTGGGACTTAAGCTTTTAACTTTAGGTTCCTTATTAGGGTCACTTTATACATTTTAAGTATAATCTGTAAGTATTATATCTAAGTGGTTTCCAGCTTTTTAACTATCCCTTTTACTAATCCTTCTAATTTCGTTAACGTGTGTTATATATTTACTTTATAAGTAAGGACATTTCTGATAACTTTAATGTAAATTTCTTAAGTGTGGACGGCTTATACTCCCCACGTTTTCCCTGCAAGTTAGGTTAATATAAGGGTTTAGGTTTCCATTTTTCTAATAATCCTCTTTTAATAAGCTTTCCAGTTAAGCTTTCTGTTAAACTAGACTTTTAAAAACCTGGCTAACTTTATTAACGTTAATCTTAAGTGGTCTTCTCCCAGAATTTTTACTTTTTTAGTTTATAAGCGCCTTACTTATAAGAAGTGAATAAGCTTACTCTTCTTTAGGTTAAACGTTATCCCCTTTTCCTTTACCTATTCTTTACAGATCTTATATATAGTTTTAAAGATCTTATAACACGTTAGTGTGTTATGTGCGAAGGCTTAAAGGTTTATATTATCTGTAAAACCTAATGTAATTAGGCTTTTAATATGTTTTAGCTTTTCGTACAGTGTATTAATAAAGAGGATAAAGAGGATTATTAATAGGGGGGATCCTTAAGGGATCCTTTAAGTGATGTTTTACAGCGCTGACAGCCCGTTATCGAATAGTAACCAGGCCGTTCTCCTATATACATAGTTAATTAGCTAAAGGATAAGCTTTCTTTTAAACCCTAGGTCTCTTAACGTGGTAAATAGCCAGTTCTAATCCACTCTGTCGAACGCTCCAGTGATATCTAGCTACAGTAACGAGGCGCAGGCTTTACACGACTATACTGTGTAAACGCCGTTAATGATAGCTTAGATGGCTATATCTGTCGCTCTTTTCTTTCTGAATCTAAACTGGAGGTCGGGGAGTACGCGGGCCGTTTCCACTACAGTGGAGATCCTCTCTGTCAGGATAGCTTCAACGATCTTCCCTGTTACGTCTAGCAGGGTTACAGGGCGGTATGCTCCAGCGTGTTTCTTATTATTAATCGATTTCCTTAGTTTTAACAGTACTATGACGTGTGTGGTGTGCCAGCACTTCGGGTAATAGCCGAGGTCGAAGCTCGCTTGTGTGATCTTCGCTAAGATGGCCGACAGTCTTCCATCCTTGTCACAGGTCTTCAGGAGGCTGTTAGAGATCCCGTCTGGTCCTGGCGCTTTCGAGGCGCCTACTCTCCGAATAACCTCTTTCACGTCCGAGTCCTTCACCTTCCAGTCCATTAGTATGGTCTCTGAGAAGGAGCCTGCTCTCCAGTCGAGGTCTTTGAGTTTCGAGAGGTCCGCTTCCGGTGAGGTAGTGTAATCGATAACTACTACATATGGTTTGCTATGTTTTTGCTGGGGCTGGAGTTAATTTCTAGATTTGAGGTATTGATAGCGGAATGCAGTACTCTGGTGAGCTCAACTTGAAGTTTAGTCAGAACAAGAATGAATCCAACTCGGTACTTCAAATTTTGTTCCATACTGTCCCGCTGTGATGCCGGGCACCAAGTTCCTCATGTTTCGGGCGGTGGCTTGTTGGTAAGATGCAGAGGTTTGCGGCGGAGATGCGCAAGGCTGCGCCCTGAGAACCTCGGTGACTCAAAAAGTTGCTAGGCCGCGTAGACTCAAAGTTGAACCTAGAAAGATCAGAAACGGGAGTTTACCATTTCTGTTGGGAATGTTATTTTGTATGCCTTCTCAACCCTTGTCGCAAATTTTACAAGCTCTCTTTCGATGTTGCAGCCGCCGCAGATCATAGGTACAGGTACGATGCGAGCCACACCAGACGACACAACGCCCCTGTTACACGTATCAGTGGCAACGCATTCCAACGACCTTGAATATGACATCGTGATCTACGACGACGTAGATATCGAATCCGGCCTTCACCTCACCCCACTCTCGACCTCAGACGAAAGCGGGCTCAGCACCCCTCGCACTTTCGATCTGGAGTCTGGTGGAATCGAAGCAGCACCCGCATCGTCGGAGGAGATACCTGCTGTCCCTTCAAGCAGGTCTAACAATGCAGCCCACCGATCTTCAGGCACACAGCGGGCCCAGCGTCAGCACTGGACAATGGCATATCAGACGTTTGCGCCCTTGGCGACAGAGGGAGGGTATCGCATTGGTGCTCCCGGTGCGAGGAGCCGAACGCGCTATGGTGGGCCGAGGTACAGGGATCAGGAGATGAGCGTGGCGGATTGTGTGTGCTTGGGGCTGCTGGTGTCGGTGTTGGCTCATATGGGCATATTTCTTTTGATTGTTCACGTTTGGAGTGGAAGGGATACGGAGATTCCTTGATTTTGCTGAGAGGAGAGGAAAGGGGCTGGGGGTTGGATGAGGGGATGGTCTTGATTGGGTGGATGGGGTTGGACGAGGCAGGCTGCCTTGGCTTGCATTCAGGAGGGTGGGCTGAGACGCATTGTGGTTGGGTAGTTCAATGTGTGTGGCATTAAGAGCAAATTTATCACTGCACTTTTAGCGTCGCGCGAGCGGACGTCAAGATTGGAGGCTGAAAGACAGACCTAGCAGGACAAATGCATCGAGTTGAGAAAACTAGAGGGGGTTTTTCTAACTTTCAGAAGAATCCCTTTGTAGTTGTGTGCGGGGGTGCATGAATGAATCTCCAACCTTTCTTCTTGTGACTTTTTGTCATCTACTTGTAGTCAGCTGATACCTCGAACTACACCAGAAATCCAACCCAAGGATGTGGCAAGCCACCCACTACCTAAGCTAATAAAGAAAAGAGACAGAAGTGGTGCAAATTTTCGGAAGAGATGGCGAACTCTAGTTAAAACCGGATGTGAGCTATGGCCATACCAGCGTGATCGCTCCAAAGGCGGCGTTGTAGTTGGGGACGGCGCTGCGGTCCCGGAGTTCGGTTTCTGTAAGTAGGCGAGGCCAAGGACCCGAAGGGCTAGACAATTCGTAGCAACTGTGCGGCTGGCAAATTTGGCGGCGACGCTGAGAAAGGCCCCCGTCTTGACTTTCTCCCAACATTTGGTACGCACAAACGTGAAAAAAGATGAACAAACTGAAATTTCTCAAGACAAACTCGATTCCTCATAGTCTTGTTAGGAAACTGTCCGACTGAAACAAAGAACCTCACCACAGCGTTCCAGCAATGCAATCTCTGGAGACATACTGTGCTTCCACCTTCCCAACCCCTACCCTTTCATATCCCCCGCCTCCGGCCTTCCCCCCAAAAACAAGGACGTGGTAAGTCTTCCGAGCGTCTTCCTTCCTGTAGTCCCTAACCATGCTAACAACAACACAATTGCAGTATTTGAGATAGATCTGATCTGTAACATCAAACCATAACGAGCCCACTTGCCGCGTCCCATCGAAAATAGCATGTTCTTCCCCTTTGTCTTCCATTCGACAATCTCCATCAAACTTCCTCACTTTAGCGTTCAGCGCCTCTCCATTCTTGGTGAAACCAAGGTCCATGTGGCTGTAGGGGCAGGAAACACTGATTGATTGCCTCCGATCAGACGAGAGATCCGTCTTTATGCATGTGCCTCTGAGCTCCCTCGCTCACTCACCTAACCCGCATTAGTACTGCTGCTAATCGACCTCTGAATATCCCTTGTTATGAGAATGTCTATTTGCACTATGACTCCGAGCATAAACCCTACCCTCACTATATAACCACATCACTGCAGCCATATATAACTATCACCATCATCACTATCATCACCATTACGCGCATCCGATTTTCTTACTCCCAGGAGAGGTAGTTAATTCATATACGATTATTCGGGCGAACTAGATGCTCAGTTAGCCGGAAACAGCCCGCCGCGCGATGGTGTCCAGTGTGTTGGGGTCCTTAATGATGAGGGTCTTGCACTCTAGAAACATAGCGAGTTGAGTTCCCCCCGTTCCCAATGTGGAGGAGGCCAGAGCAGATAGAGCGGAGAGTTGTCGTGTCATGGTTACTTGGCAGATGTGCCAAAAAAGAGTTGCGGAGGAGCGGGCAAGCAGCGCATTGGTGAAGCACCCTCAACTCCAGTCGTCCGTCACACGATCCAGTTTTTCTGGCTCAAACCTACTGGTTTTGGCACCCTCGACAGCCGTCCAGGGACCTGCTGGTGGTGGAAACATGCGCAACGATAAGCCTGTTGCAGCCGACATTACGGGAGAATATACCTCGGGCTGGAACTATTGACAATATCTTCAGGGGAATCCCCCGGGGGGCATTCTGCGCCGAGTTTGTGGTCAACTCTGCGCAGTTTAAACTCTGTATTACTAGCTTCAACTACAGTTAGCCCTACGACGGGTATTGCTCCTGCAATAACAACGCCACGCACGTTCCTAGGAACCTCCGTAGCACAGTGCTTCTGTGAGGTATGGTCACGATCCCTCCCGAGCCAGTGCCTTCCAGCTCAGATACACCTGCAACGCTCCCTCAATACTCTGGACTAACCCAAAAAACAAGGTCATGACAAACACCAGGATGGCCACCCAGAAAGTATACCACTGCACTGAATTACGCTGGTCGTTCCACCAATGAGTAAGCTCCCGTGGCTTGGACTCATCAAAGGCCTGCTTCAAGATAATGAGCCGGTCGTGCCAAAAGCAAAACTGGGCGAACCGCCTGTTTTGCGCCCTCAAGTTGCCGCACTGAGCAATACTTGGGTCTAGGCTTTGCTTGGAGATCTGGCCGCGGAGCCAGCGGCGGGATTTCCCGTCGTTTTGCGGGAAGAGGAGGGCGATTGTGCGGAGCGTCTCATCGATAAATAAATCGGGGAAGATAGGGTTTGTGAAGCTGAGTAAGGAGGTCAGGTTATCAGCTACGAGGTATAGAGAGGGACCATACCACTGTTGGTAACGTAGAAAGTCGCATTGGTGAAAGATGAAGACGGTTTGGTCGTCGTCCGACAGGAGAAGATGATCTATGATATTGGAGGTCCACGCGATCTTGATACCGCACATAGAGCTGAGGTTCCGAGCCGTGAAGTGCCGTCCGAGGCGTGGGTTATCAGGTTGCAACTGCCTTTCTGGTTGAAAATGCCGCTCGATGGCCTGCCTGAGCGTTTGCGGACTAGACCAAGTCAGGTGATTGGATCCCGAGTAGCTAAACTCAGGGACCCCGATTTTGGCCATGACGAGCAGGCTCGCACACAAGTCGACGGTAGCGTTAACTTTTTTTACCGAGTCCGCGTTAACACCGGTTAGCTGGGTCCGGATATAAGAAGAAACATCATCTCTGGTTGCGTCTGTCAAATTCTTCTCTGTCAGGATATTCTCGCAGATGCTGACTAGGTCCTGATGTGACTTGATACATATGTGGATGCCGCCCTCACGGGAAAAGCGCTGGCACTGTTTCGTGTAGTAGTTGAAATAGGGTGTCATGTCGACGCTCGATGGCTTCAAGAACGCGCCGCATGGCTTCCAGAGCTGTACAAGCAACCAATTCTGCAGTTCGTCCGATATTGCAGATATTGGATACTCTTGCAGTGGCCTGTTCATGTCCGCTGTCTGGCCCGGCTTGCGCGAGCAAGCTGGGTAAGTGAGGGTTGGATCCAAAGGTCGTGACATTGCGGTTGACGGAACGGTTGTGAGGCAACCCGTCAAGCCTGGACACCTTTTTTTTTATTGGAATTAATACTCTGGACTCGCGGTAGCATTTTCGGCGGGCTGTGCCAACGCGGTCTGTCTTGTTTGGGCGAGCCTAATTCGCTGGCGGCTTTCCGTTGTGGAGGCGAAGTGCTTCAAATCTGCAGCCACAATGCTACCCAATCCCCTTTGTTCCCAGCCATTTTTTCAATGCTCGTTGCATCATTCTTCATTCACCTTCACCCTTGTCACCCACTTCGACAACAGCGACAAGCTGCAAGACTCAGCTAGTTTTGTGGACTTGTCACTTTTCATGATGGGTAAATCGCTCGACCGGACAAAGCCCGTCGTCATGTTTGTATCCGACGATAAGGCAGCCCGCGTCGAAGCTTTTCGCTTGATCAAGAACAGCAGCATCAGGTATTTCGACCGACTCAAGTACCGTGGCGTGCTTTTCACGGAGGACAGGAGATCGTGGGTTCCGTTCCAGGATGGTGTGTTTCTCTCCGAGGCCCTGAATCTCATTGAAAACATGTTGGAGGAGAACACTGTATATTCTACTCTATGGGGAAAAAGATGTCTTGTCCAAGAGAAAGAACTGTGCCAAAAGTGCTGGGCTGCAGCTTGTTATAAGGACAGGAGAGCCAAGGCACGCAAGATGAGCTGTGGGCCGCAGATCAGTGCCTATAGTGCTCTACTGCAACAAAGCATGAAATCGTTGCTCTCCCTCGCGCCTTCTGGTCAAGGTAACTACCTTCTTCCAGGAGGGCACCCTTGGTTGTGGGCCCGTTCGGCCATTTTTCTTTATTTTCGAGTACCATGCGGTATTTGGTTGGCCAACAGAAATTCAGGCTTGTTTTCATGTCCAATTATTTGCCCGACTTCTTCGTGATGGTGGTGGCAGAGCATTGCAAATCTGCAGCCACGTCGCTGCTCCGCCCCGCTGCCCATAAACTGCGCGATATGCGCCCAACACTCCTACTTTTGTCCGTTCCTTTCTTGTTTTTCGTCATCACCCGACATTTTTATTTGTTCGATCCCATGACTCAGTAGGCGAGAGCTTTCGAACAGAAGTTGCCAAAGGTTACCTTGACAGGTATCCGCAATGGCCTTTATGCAGCGCAAGCTGAAGCCTCGACCGTACGCCGTCAACTCGACAGGGCGGTCACGCGGCACGTTGAATCTCGGCACGGGGTTTGGCCGTGTCCAGGTTTCCGAAGCCATCGGCCCAGCAAGAGCAGTTTTCAGGGACAAGCTTGGCCCAGCCATTATCACCTACCTGAACGACAATAGCGACAAGCAGCAGGATTCAGCTAGCTTCGTGGACCTGTCGCTGTTCATGATGGGCAAATTGCCGGACCGAACCAAGCCTATGGTCATGTTTGTCTCCGATGACAAACAAGCCCGGAAGGAAGCCTTTCGAATGATAAAGCATAGCGGCATCATGGAAGAGTACCCTGGCTTTGGCCTTGGCGAGATGGAACTGAAGGCCGAGTTTGAGAACCTTCGTCCTCTTGGTTCCCAGTCCGAGACTGTCGCAACCGTTGATCCGGAATCGGCATCCTTTTTCGCACCCGAGGAGTTAGTCGAGGTCTTCGCGGCTGAGACTGGTTCATTTGGCGCACCACGTCTAGAGGTGTTTACCCAGAACGGGTGGACTATAAACACTAGCTCGGCTGTTGCTGGTGGAGTGATCACTTATAAAGGGTCTTATTTCTGGCATACCGCCGATCACATCCTGCGGGCACCACAAACGGTCCAAGATGTCCGTATTGGAGGTCAATCACTCGCTTCCCATGAAGGTGAAGATGAGTACGAGGTCATGGGTTGGAGTAATGATGAGGACGAAGACGATGAACTTCTCGATATTACCAGCCGCGGGAGCGCAAGCCCAATTATTAACGACTCTGGTTCGACCTCCGACAGCCTATTAGAGTCTGAGGCACAAGAAGGCTCGGTATTCTCGCATGGGAGTTTCAAAGACCAGGATGTACATATGTATGCCCTACAATCCCGGCTCGAAATGCTCAGGGTATCGGAACAGCCCTTACCCGAATCACCTCCCAGGAGTGGAGTCCCAGTGAAGGTCGGGCAAGTAGTCCTGAGATCGACTCTACTGGACTCCGCATTCGTGCAAATCCACCATGGAGGAGACGTTCCACAGCTTCAGAACCCGGCCATTCCCCTGGAATCATACCAGGAGCACATCGAAGCCGCACTAAGCGACGCTGCGATCAAAACGACAACACCGAACGGAACCATTGGCGGTACGCTCTCAGGGACGCCTTCGTTTGTTCGTCTACCTGGCTCTAAAATCTTCCAAAAAGTCTACGTCGCTATGCTAAACCAACCGCTGGTGCCAGGAGACTGCGGAAGCTGGGTTAAGAACGCCGTCACCGGCAAGCTCTTTGGTCATGTCATTGCCGGGAGTCCTACAACGGGATTGATTCTCTTGATACCCGCAGCTAGGGTCTTCGCCGATGCTCTTGCCGCCTTCGAGGTTCGGGAGGTGAGATCCCAGGGGGCAATCTCGACAGCGGAAGAGACGTCCGGCCCCCTCACCCTGCGGAATGCACCAGATAAGATAGCCTTTAGTTGGTCCGCCGACCTAGACCGTCACAACACACCACCCGCACTTCCTCGCTCGGCCCCATATTTGACAAAACATAGGCGGACACCGTCGGCACCTACGACAGCCCTCCGACACACGAGCGAACCGTCGGCCGGAGCAACATCGGAGGATATTCATGGCATAATTACGAGCCCCAGCGTGCGGCAGTCACTACCCCCAATGATGGGCGGCCGTGGCATGCCAAACGGCGCCATCATCTGGACACCGGACCCGTCCAGCGATGATGATGATTTGCCAGAAGTCCGCGTACAGGGTCATGGAAGGCCTGTTGAGGTTATAAAGGAGCTGCAAGACGCCATTGGCCAAATACCGCTGCGTAAGTCAAGTTCCCCGAGCAAGGACAACAGGGCGGAAAAGCTTGTGTCAGACATGGGGGATCGGCTCGTGTTGCAGTCACGGACGAGTACCATTTCCGAAGGTATGCACCACAGTCTCAGCACAGGCTCGCTTGACGACCTCCCATCTGGGATCGCATGCAGATTCTCCCACGCGAGATTAGCCATAAAGCCCAACTTCCTAATCACCAAGTCTTCCGAAACCTCATTAACAGGATCAGAAGAGGATTCTGATGAAGATATCCAACGAAAACCCCAGATGATATGGAAGAAGTCTGGGGAACTCGTCCGATCTGCGCTCCGACCGTCATCGCGCAGAAGACCCTCGAGCATGCCCGGCACACCCACGTTCTCCAAGGCAGTACAATTCGACTCCCACCTTGAGCACGTCCGGCACTTCCTTCAGGTCGACCGTCCACTTGCTGTCAGCGCAGGGTCGTCACCTGTGGAAAATTATGAGAGCGACACGGAATACCCATTCAATGGAGATGATGGGAGTGCTCCCCGCTCTCCTCCGTTTGAGTGGGAGATCGTTGTAAACAACTTTCCTGTGGACAGCCCGGACCGAACAGCCCAACCGGTTCGGCTGGAGCGGGTGTGGTTGTCGACCGATCAGAAGTGTCTCATTGGGTCGGTTGTAGTGGCCAATCTTGCGTTCCAGAAATATGTTGCTTGCAGATTCACGTTCGACTATTGGAAAACCATGTCAGAGGTTACTGCCGAATACATGAGCGAGATGCGGCCAGTCGAAAGGCCTGTCAACCGCGAGAGGTTCAACTTTGCGATCAAGCTGTCGGACCTGGCCAATCTTGAGTCCAAGACGCTATATTTCTGCATCCGCTACAATATCAGTGGGCAGGAGTACTGGGACAACAACGGTGGCATGAACTTCCAGGCAGACTTCCGCAAGAAGAGCCTGCCGCAGAACGGCAAGAAGGGTGTTATTGGCGCTGCTTCTCGACCGGCTAACGGCCTGCCAAAGAGCAACCGTCGCGCTAATCCACCTACTAGCCAGAGACCCAAGTCGATGCCCATCTTCGACCAGTCAATCCACGACTATCTCGGAGAATCCGCTCCGGGTAGCATTAGGCTCAAGGGTGTCAAGTCTTCCTCCAGTCTCCCGACTGACAACTTGCCGAACCGTCTGTCAACCCCAAGTGGCCAGGCTTTCGCCAACAGGTATGACTTCGGTGCTTCACTCACCGCTGCCATCCAGAACGCCAAGGACCAACTTTCGGATAAGCCCGACGGCCTATACATGAAGCCTTCCAGGAAGGCTGCCAGTTCCAGCTTCAATGCCTCCAAGTCCGCGGCCAACAATGCAGTCACCGGCGCACAGAACTCCACATCAGCACCCAGCAGGCCTAATACAGTGGCTGGGAATAATTCACCAGGTATCTCATCGTCTTCGTACGAAGAGCTTGTTAACAAGTACTGCTTTGTATGTATATCTCGGTGATCCACGTCCTCCCCTTTCCCGGACAGGACAAGAGGCAAGCTCTTGTGATT
>Ga0247758_1001987_pt1 | contig 12808 bp, 13 predicted proteins | sample UWRJL156409C4_FD_180950 | JGI IMG/M metagenome (GOLD analysis project Ga0247758, IMG submission 180950) | Plant litter microbial communities from Arlington Agricultural Research Station in Wisconsin, United States - UWRJ-L156-409C-4 | ecosystem: Environmental > Terrestrial > Plant litter >...
GAAGAAAACTCCTAACCCTCTTCCCCCCCCCCCCACGGCGAGTTCTCGCCCAAAACCAATTCTGACAACAGCGATGGAATCAGCAGGAAAAATTGCACCTAGTAGCAATGGCGCACCGCGCGCACACCGCGAGTGCGGGTGGCGGCGGCGATGGCAAGACCTCACTCAGAGGTGCCGACCATTGACCTCACGCATCCCGACTGAAGAAATTTGCTGAAAAGTGGGTCCACCAACAGCGAGCTCGCGGCACACAAGTGGTACAAGTCCGAAGGGGAAGGTAGATGTCGCGTATTACCACCGCACTAAAAAGCACGGAACGTTCATTGCTTCTGACAAGTGGTAATTGCTGTCATATCTGACTCGACCTGCAGGGCGATGGAAGATCCAACCGCTTGGATCGGACCTGAATCCGGACCTTGACTCCGGTCCGACCAATCACATGCAGTGCTACGGCTTGAACTGATTCATAGGCATAAGGAGGCTAGCCCCTTCTTCTTCCAAGGCTTAGATACACACAATCAATCCAACCAACTGTTCCAGTCAACCACCAACCTTTCCGCTTACTTGAATGTTGAACTGCCCTGCGCCCACTTCCCTCCAGATGATCAGATGATCAGAACTCCGATGCCAAGCATCAAAGAATAATGAATTTAAGGTGTTAAATAACAGAAGTAGGAGTACTTTGAAGAAGGTGAAGGTACGAGACTTAGAGGGTAGAGGCTAAATCCCCAGCGGTCAGGTAGGTAATACGAAAAATACAAGAGGTAAAGGCAAAGCTATTCATTTTCAAAATGAGGACTAACTCTAGCCATCTTTATGTATAGGACCAATTCTAGGCCTACTCGGCTAGAGTTGAAGCAGTTCAGTATGCTACGCCGTAGCGTGCCGAAAATGGTACCTAGCCTGAGCAAAGCCTGAGCTGGGCCTGAGCCGGGGTGAGCAACATCACGTGGGCGAGATACAAAAAAGGAAATTTCGTTTGCCCAGATTCGTCTCATACAACAGTTAAGGGAGCCATTTCATTTAGTGAAGTCGTTGTACAATGTGGCCCATGTCATTGGAAGCCATCAACTACCTACGGATGCCACCCTAAAATAAGCTCCTCCAGCTGCTTGTGCCTGGCCAGAGCGTCGCCAAAGGTCGGATACCCCACCTCACCGCCTTTCCGCTGATGGGCAGCCGCAAACGCTTCATACAACCCACCGATGTTCCGGGCCGGTGTTGGCAAGTCCTTTTGCCAATCCGCCCATTCCCATTTCAGATCCGTAACGTTCTCCGTCTCAAAGTCGTACAACTCCGTCGTGATCGGCGGGCTATCGACGCCGATGTTGAGAAACGCCGCTGCGCGAGACACGACCCGGATCTCGCCCTTCTCGCCATTAATGCTCCACGACAGGATCGGCTCGCCGGGGAAGGGCTGGCCGCGGCGGAACCGGAAATGCAGGCTCGCTCCTTTCTGCACCATGGGCGACTCCGGCAGCGTCCCGGCAATCAAAATCAGATCAGGAACATTCGACTTGACCGTCTCAGCCGTATTTCCATCAGCGGCACGGAGCCGGACTTGCGGACGCTGCAGCTGAAAGTGCCCATGCACCGCCCTCCCCGTCTCAGGGTCCTTCTCGATGTCTCCCAGCACCGACTGCACGGTATCGAACGCTGCAAACCACCAGGTCAGCCACCTCTCACAAACAACCCCCAAACAAGCAGAAACTTACCATGCGCAAACCCAATAGTGTAGATATTCCCACCCACCTCACTATCGGTGAAATACTCCAGCGACTTCGGCAAAATCTCCCGATCATTCAACCCCCCGAAAATCCTCACCTCCGAGCTCAGCACCTTGCCAATCCCCCCACTGGCAATCACCTCCCTGAGATTCTGCACCAGCGGAAACACCCTCCCCTGCAGTCCCACAATAGTCTTATCCAGCGTTCCCGCGCCATTCGCCTTGGCGACCAGCGCCCCGGCATGCGCGCTGTTTTGCGCGAGGGGCCACTCGCAGAACACGGCCTTGCCCGCTGCGACGCTGGCTTCGATAGTGCTCTCGTGCACATCCACGCGGGTGTTGCAGACGACGAGGTCGACGTCGGGGTCCGCGGCGAGGTCGGCGGGGGAGCCGTAGGCGCGGGTGGTGAGAGGGAGGTTGTAGGTTGAGATTGCGGCGCGGGCGGCGTCGACAGAGGAGTTGAGGAGGGCGACGATTTGGAATTTGGCGAGGCCGGCGGGGGAGAGGAGGTAGGGAAGGTGAGCGGCGGAGGCCCAGGAAGTTTTGGCTGAGGTGGAGAGGCCGATGAGGGCGACGCGGATGGGAGCCATGGCTAAGTTGGGGTTTGGTGTTGGAATGGGATGAGGTGTGAAGGCTGTCTGATGTTTGATATCAACAGCAGCAATTAAATGTGAGTTCTGCCGTGGTCTTTATCTCTTTGTCCGTGCCACAATAGCGATGTCGTCAACAGTGGAATTTGTAAGCAGCGTATTGGCGAACAGACCGACTTGGCCAATCCCGTCTCAGCGGATGCACCAATACCATTTCGTCAATCTAACCTGTGATCCCACCTACATCGAGAAGTGACGTGATTTCAAAGCAAAAATAACATGGCAAGTTTTTGCGAGAATTGAAATTCTGTAAAGCAAGCAACATGGCAACTTTGTGCGGGGCTTGGCATACTCGCTGAAATCTCATGAGCTTAGCACCTGCAATGTCAAAAGCAGCGCAGAGACACAAGTTAAAAAAAGATGATGGCTGCTAGCTGTTTTCCCCCAATCCCTCAATCCCTCAGTACCCACTCCCTCGCCGCTGTAGACAAATCCTCAGGTAGTGTGTACCCAGGATGGCGGCCGCATTGCTGTCGAACCCCCATGAATGTATGACACTAGGTCTCCCAGGAGGTGTCTGTTCCAGGAGTTGAACCTGCAACCTACCAGCGGTGGTGGTGAGCTGTGGCGCTGCACCAACATCCCACTGAGCCATCTGATTTCTGAAATTAGGAAGTTGGAAACTGCTCTATAGACCTTGAGCGTTGCCTGGAGCGGTGGCCCAAGCTCCTTCTATGGTTCTTGGTTTGGTTTCGGTGGGTTATTCCCCAGTTACGGGCTTGGTCTGGTGGCTGGGACCTCTTGTTCTGGTCCGCCGCCCCTTCAGCACACTCGTAGCTATTTGCAAAAGAAAGCTTTACCGGGGGAAGGCAACGAGAGGTTTAGGGGCTTGTTGGCATGTACATCTACATGTATACATATATGCCGGTCAGGTCAGGAGCTCGAGGGGGCCGACTGCTAAGGTCAGGCTCACACACAGTGCAAAGCGGGAGACACATTACATAAGGTAGGTATGGAGCAACCTAGGTAACTATCTGATTTCCACGACAGTCTCAATGCCCTTTTCCGGAAGCTGTGCCTGCAACAAACTTGCGGTGTCGCGGTTTGGCCAACCGAAACTAACGACAATTCCAACACGCTCATACAACGCCGGGCTCTCGAAGACCTTGACGAGAAGCAATCCGCGTGAACACTTTTTTCTTGGATTGTCTTGCGAACCTTGCGTCACAAGGTCGAGGTAAAATACGGGCGTCCCTTCTGGTAGAGTCGGGTTCAACGATCCATCATCGAAGAATGTATAATCCCCACTCTTTGAAGCATGACCGAAGGAGCGTTGGAACCAATCTTTCCTGGTCACACCGGTCGATGTACCAGCGAGAAGCTTGTTTCTAAGTCTTATCTTGGCATCGCCTGTAGTTTCGATACCAAAGAGAGAGGTATGCGCGCTGACCGTCCACTGAGAGTCGTTGCCCATCTCGTAAGGGACGTCAAGCTGCGCCGATGCATCGTAGTACACACACTGCCCATCGACCGAGGTCCACGACCATGTCGGTGTCCGCCGTGTTAGCGCAGGAACGGGTTGGTCCTCGTCATACGGAAGAACCTCCCAGGCGAGATCTGCGAGGAACGTGTCGGACCAGAGACCATAGAGGTAGCGCGACCCCCTCAGCTGCTCCATTTCTGCAGCGAGACCGAGTATTGCCTGTGGTCGGTCCGTCATCTTTGTCAGCGAGAGGTCGGTGTATTCCCGCACTATTTCATGCCATATTTTCTGCCAGGACCGCCTCCCTGAGCTGTCGGGGATTCGAGCACCAGCAGACCGGATTTCAAGGGGCTCTCCGATAACGCCGTCACGACACTCGCAGATCGTGTTCTCCATACACTCCCAATACAGCTCGTCGTATCCAAAATGCAAGTACCTGCGGGACAGAAGCCGTTCCTGGAATACCCAACCGCGTCGTAGAAGGGAGCCTCCGATTCTCTGCTCGGCGTTGAAGTGGCCGTCGATAAGGCGGACCAAGACACGGTAAGGCCTGCCGCTCGAGTCAAAGTCTTCGATGTATCGGCTGAAAGACGGAAAGAGGGTTTCGTGACAGCCCACAGCCCTTGTGCAGGCGAGGGTCAGAGATGCATCCCGGTAGATGTTGCACATCTGCGATGCTTGCTGAAGCCAGTCTACGTCGTCGTCCTGGACGATGCAGAGACTGTCGATCCAGAGATAGCGAGCACCCAGACTGCGGGTGATCTCAATGGCATCCTGGAATGTCCTTGGTACCTCTTCCCAGGGAATTCTTTGCAGACGCTGGCTGAGGGTGGCGGTTGTTGTTGTGAGGGGTTGAGGATTGCCCCATCGATGACTGAGACAAAAGTATGTTCCGGTCTCGTTGCCTGCGGGCTCGTAAAGACGAAGGGAGCAGTCAAGGGGTGAGACATCCAGGATACGTTTCGGCAGGTTCTGGGGGGCGCTTGGAGTGCACAAAGGGTGGTTGCTCTGGCAGTCCTGTAGCCAAGGCCTGATGAACTGGACCCTCCCGTCAAAGTCATGGGCCGCTTTTTGAGGCGGTGCCAAGGGAAGAAACGACACCGGCCAGCCGTTGCGCTTCGAGTTCGAGCTTTCCTTGTCCAAGTAGAGCTCCAGCGCGCAGTCTCCAGCGGCGTTCCATGAGTCGGTCGAATGCGGTTCGAGGTAGATGAGCCGTGGTCGCTGGTCTTTTTTGTTACTTCCAGTGACTTTGATCGACATATCGCGGGAGGACAGATCCTCGGTGGGGATGAAGCAAAGAATTGCGTCCCGAATCAGCTTGCAGCCGAGGCAATTGGGATTCGCTGGGTTATTGAGAGTAGACCATTGAGTCGGAAACCCTCTCCCGTCGAAAAAGAGAGCTCTGCAGGCGCCAACTGCGGGCGAACACCACCGTGACATGTCGGGGGGTTTGAATGTTGATCAATGATCAAATCTGAGCTGCGGCCTAAGGGAAAGAGCTTCAGCATGGGTCTCGTTTTTGCGAGAGGGGAAATACGCTTATACGAGATACAGCAGGAATCCTTGTTTTGTGCGACGAATCTTTTTCGTGCCTCGCCCACGTGACATTGCTCACCCCGGCTCGGGTCCGGCTCAGGATTAGCTCAGGATTTGCTCAGGCTTGCTCACCCTAAGAACCATTTCCGGAAGGCTGCACCGCAGCATGTACAATTACTCCGAGCGAGCCCAGAATTGGTCCCATGCATAAAAACCATCTTTCGAAAGCGAATGGTTCCGCCTTCACCTAGCCTTTGCCTCGACATCTCGCACCTACTATCAGAAACACTGCACTCTGGAATGTGTGGAATTGAAGGAGGTGAAGCGAGTGGATATCTTGCACAGCAAGGTACAAGATGACCTGGGGTGGCAGCGGATTGTCGAGATGTTTCCCAACATGGAGGCGTTGTTTTATCAGCCGAGGGGGTCACTGGGGCATTCGGGGAGGCCCCCATTTGCCCAAGCTGCGAGAACGATTGCAGGAATTTCGGCGGACCGGGCGAAAAATGGAGAATCATCGATATTGAAGACTTTTGAGCTGGATCTGTTATATATGGACTGGGATAAGCGGCATGGTGATGGGTCGGAGGAAGAAATTATCGACGCTCTGAAGGCCGACCTGAGCAAGGCTGGGGTTGTGTTGGTTCAGGTTAAAAACTCAAACGGGCCATACTTTGGATCTGAGTACTATGTTGAGTTTCTGGAGAGCTTGGGTCGCATGCCGGCGTAGTCCGGACTCAGCGCGGTCGCGTCTATGTCGTGGAGATATTTGCGGATCTCGCGAATAGTGTCTCGCAGCTTCGCTGGGGCTTACATGTAGATTATCGGGTCTTTCGCACCACTCCACATCGGGGCCAAATCGCATTCTACCAGCGAGATCCAGCGTGAGATGGGTGCCGGGCCCTCCATCTCCGGGATCGGGGCGCTGGGTAGATGAGCCGACTGACTTTTAGTGTCGGGACGCTGTAGGAGAAGTAGTTCCCCCTTGTATAGTAGATCTGGATGTGCTGCTCGGGTAGAAGAATACAGTTATAAACGAGCGCCGCCCCTAGCCCAGCTGCGTTGACTACTGTGTCGACTTTGATGGCAATCTCTTGGCCGTTTTCACCCTGTATTAGCAGATTCCACCCTGCTCCGCCGCCGAGGGGATTTGCATCTGCCACTTTTGATCTTAGGACAACGGTGCCGCCGGCGTCTTAACCATCGGCGAGAAGACTCATCATTAGGGCATGGGAGTCAATGATGCCGGTCGTTGGGCTCTCGAGCGCGCCCGCGGTAGCGTTCACGTCGGGCTCCAACGCGGTTGCTTCTGCCTCGGATACCCAACGAGAACATTCCGAGACAGGGCGTGTATCTTCTCCAGCATCCCACGCTGCGCATCGTTCTGAGCCACGATCCACTTTCCGATCCGCTTGTAGGGGATATGCCTCGGCGCGCAGTAGTCGTACAGAAGGTTCTTCCCACGGATACAGAGCTGGGTCTTGAGCGAGCCGGGGCCGTAGTAGATTCCCGCGTGGATCACCTCACTGTTGCGGGAAGAGCTCTCCATGCCGACGGCGCTGTTTCGCCCCAGAATAATGACGGAGCCCCTGCTACGCAATGCTAGGCTGCGGGCCACCGCCAGCTTCTGCTGCCCCGCTTCTCCTTAGTTACACAACCTGCTGCGGCGAGCCCGGCCGGCAATCCCGAGATTTGGGGGGTTCAGCTCCGACGTCTGGTCGGTGGTGGGATCCCCGTTTGGCCAGCAATTGAGTTGTTCACACGACGGCGCCATCGCGCACACCTGCCGGGCAATAGACCGACCGAGACGTTGCAAGGCTCCCATCGAGGAAACCATAAAGGAAGGCACTGCTTCTCTCCCTCATCCGGGTCGGTAACGCTTTTTTTCCCTTTGGTATCAGCAGTCCCGATCTCTCCTCTAATTCTCAGAGCCCCCTATCCCAACCACTAACCGCGACGCATTTTTTCCATCATGGCCGCCTCCGATATATCGAGCTGGATCGGGGTTGACAGGCACAGGACGATTGAAGAGGCAAAGGCGAGCAGGCGATTCGATGATAAGCTGGAGATCCTCTTGTTCGAGGCGATTGACCAGGGCAGGTCCAAGTACTGTAAGTGCCACGATATGTCCTGGTGAGGTAACCAATGATATCCTGGCATGCGCTTACTAGGTTTGGTGGACAAAGAAGAAGTCTTGAAGAAAGCTCTCAATGTTAGACCATCTCGGATTATTACATAAGTTAACTTAAAGAAGAACTTACCCGATAATTCCAAGACTATCCGTAAGCACCTTTAGGTGCTTGGAGATACTTAAGGGTAGTTTTATGCATCTACAAAAGTACCTTGGGTAACTATAGGTACCTATGGGTGGGTTAATCGCGGCACTACCAAGGACAGATTAGACGCCGCCAGCAAGTTGCGGCTGCTGCTAAATACTAAGGATTTTGAGAATATTCAGATTGAGCAGCTGACTGGCGCCCCTTAATCTACTCCTGACAGCCCACACCACGTGAGCGGAATTCCCGCTCGCTCAAAGCCTACCTCCCTGCTAACCCAGTCACCAGGTCTATGGTGTTGGAGGAAAAGGAGTTCCTTGAGAGGCCACAAATACTGAAAACCTTCCGGAAAATAGATGAGGGGTTTGGCTCCCTATTCGTCCATCGGGATGCTGCTTCATTTGAAACCACACGCACAATGACCAGCACTTCGTCGGACATGTCTGTCATCTTTGACTTCAACATCAAGATTCTCAGCTCTCAGATATACCAACGATGGATCAGAGGGTCTGTCAGCCTACAATTCGGAAGAACCAGCAGGGACGACACCCCGGAAATCGAAAATTCCTGGTATCGTCTTCCGCAGCTTGGATGGCTTTGAAGATCTGCAAACAATCCTCCCGGGCCGCACCAACATGCAGAGTATGGTGCCTAGACGCCGTGAAGCAACATTGCTCTTGATGAGAAATCGTGGCATTCAGGGATGCAATCCTTCAGTGTTTGGTCAAGTTGACAAAGGTAACCGTTCATGGCCTGGCTTACGGATTATGCTCCACCATTGACTGTTGATTCAGTGGGTGTAACCAAAGACTTGGTTGGCTCATTTGGGGCATCGATTGAGTACGTTTCGAAACTCCCATTATGTGGAACTCAACGAGCGGCGCGCCGAGTTTGGTATTCCGCATGCAGGGCCACAGTTCGTTGTCCATCTATTTTGCGGGAGAAGTGATGCTGCTGAACTCCAATTTTATCGCTGAGCACGCGAAACCACAGTCTGCAGACTATCTGCCAACGGCAATAGACATCATCCAGGCGAAGCCACACTTCGCTTTCAATTGTGGAACGGCAATGTGTCAGCGTCAACGGCTGTTCCTGCTACTCTGCAGCATCGAAAGAATCATCTAGACACTCGAGGGACAGTCCGTCTTCATCTTCGTCGTGAACGTGGACGAATACGATGAAGGGCCGAGCGGCAACGGCATCAGAGCAGCGTGTCACAAGCCGCAACGGTTGGTCCAATCTGATCATGATGGCGCCCACCGAGTCTTGATCCGGTTCATTTGGAACAACGTCCACATCTTGCAGCAAAAGATGTTTGCATAAAGATGGTGGAAGACATGAAAAAGGTCGTTGATGAAACTCTTATGAAGGATTTGGGGATTGTTTGAAGCGATATCCCGATTTCTGGTGTTGAGGTGGCCGTACGGGACGGCGAATATCTCGCGTCACGTCGAGTCGTGCCACGGGCTTGCGATGCGAGGGGATGTTTCTACTAACCTCAAGGTCCAACCGCAGTACGGGGCAAATTCAACGGTGCGACTCCGCCAGCACTTCGATTACATTTATCGGGGCGTTGGGGTACGTCTACCCGTGCTGTTCCCTTCTAGGTTTGGACGCCATCCCTGTTGAGGCTGTACTATCACTGACACTAGAGATTGCAGAAGCCCTGACAGTGACAGTAACAAGCAAAATCATCAACTAGGCATCGTTAAGTGCCGCTTTCATCCCCATTTGGGACGGCCTTGAAGGTGCCAAAAGCTACTTATTTAGTATTTAATTGGCTGGATGAGTGCCGTATGGTGGATAGGCTAATGAACTACACTCCAGTCAGCTGAATATCAATTACGGCTGAGTAATCATAGACGAAGCCCGGGGCGTCAACAAGTCGATTGTGGACAGCTAGAGGCAAATCGCTGAATTCATCCTGACCTGACATCAAGATTTGCTTTCCTACCTAGCTGAGCAGATTCACGATGTCCCAGGGTTCCAGCTGCATCATTACATGGTGGATGCGATACACTAGTCCTGCAAAAGTGTAGCTGAGCTCCGTCGCACCGCTAGGAAGAGTGACGGAGGGCTTATAAGGAGGAAAGACGGAAGGTAAGAGAGGAACTGGGGAGTGGGAGGACAAGAGAGACCTTATAAGCTTCCGTAGGTATTCTTTATTTATGCGACTAATACAGTCACTTGCCGCCCAGGCCACCCACCGAAGACGGCCGTATCGATTGCATGGTGGATATAGCTCACCCTAGTTAGTTTTGGTTCCTACCTCGGCGTCCTGCCTCGATATCCTGCTCCACCAACGTCTCTCTTGTCACCAAGATTTCCTTTGCACTTCTCGGAGTCTGTTTGACAGCCGCGTTCTCGAACTGCCATTCAGTGTCGGCGTTTTTGTGACCGCCACCACCGCCGTGAATCGTAGTGACGCAGTTAGATTGGCCGACTTCACGTTCGTACTCGACAGCACCTTTGTATTCGGTCCGAGAGGGCTTTTGGAGGGCCTCGGTGCTACCCGTGGCCATCTCGCTAGCATGAGAGCGGACGGCCGAGCCGGCTGGCTTGTTGGCATTATGGCCTGCCCCGTACATCTTGTACTCGGAGGGCCGGCCGCTCGAGGCTAGACCGGGTATGATCTTGCCAAACAGAGGGCGCAGCGTGGGCAGGGAAGCGCATAGGATGGCGCAGTTAACCTCCACGAGCGACCAGCAAGCCGCTTCTGTGTTGTCCCAGGTTGGGTCTTCGGTGACTGCTGCGACACGAAGCGTAAAGATGCGGACGATGGAGATGATGCAAACACCGCAAAGCCGTTAGCTCCGATCCAAGCTGGCGGAGTGGGTTGGGAAGTTCTGGGAAGTGGGGGGTTGCTTACAAGAACCCGAGGCAGAATATGCCCAAGACGATAATCTTTTGTTGCCTGCGCAGCTTGAGACCATACACCGAAGGCAGTGGGATAAGGAAGATGATAAAGTCGCTAAAGATGTTGACTGCTGAGGAGAAGTACCAGATGGGCAGGGTGGAAAGGCACTTGTCTGCCATCCTGGGGGCGATGGTGGCAAGGGGTACGCAGGCGATGGACAGGATAATCACCTGGACCAAAGACCAGATGGTGACGAAACCGATAAGCCAAAACGAGATCCTTTTGACCAGCGGGTTGCTGAAAATGCGGCGGAATTGTAGAAGAAAAGATATTTTGACAACGTTGCTGGCTAGGTTGTAGGTGAGTATGACGACGAGCAGCGCCTACAGCCAGCATTAGATCGCATCTCCTAAAGCTGGGTAGGGCCAGGTATCCCATTACCTTGAGCTGTTCAATGATGACATCTTGACCCAAGGTCCAGACGTGTCGGCCCAGTCCCCAGTGTGCCTCTACTCCCGTTATCAGTATTCCGTGATTCAGGTGGGTTCGCGTAGGCAATACCGAGGATGGTGCCAATGGCGGCCCCTATTGCTAGGAGCTAGAGGAGCAAGTAATCAGTCACGCCGCCAACTACAGCCCTAAAACAGCCCGGAATAATGATGAAGCAAAAGAAAGGGGAAACGTACGTTGGCAGCAAGTATTGTCCAATCATCTGCGCCGGCAGCGCGAAGGATGCACAGGCGCGTATACAGGCGGAGGGAGACCACTATGGAAGCAAGAGCCGCAAAGACCACAGCGACGGCAATGACAGTCGCTTGCTTCGATTCGGCGTCCTGCTGCGGACTGGGAGAGGATGACATTTCTCCAGTCAATCAACAAAAGAGAACACGTCGTAAGGCTGCACAAAGTTGAGACTAAACTAGACGGGAGATGTGGTATTGCAGTGCCAGTTCCTCCTCCGACTTATGTGTTCTCCTTTCCCGGCAACTTCATGTGCGAACACTCGGTGTGCCTGTGCTACTTGACCGGTGCAGATCGTGGCGGAATGTTCCTGGCAGAGCCCATGTTCTGCGAGGACGAAAACATCAGCTCCCGAAACCGTGCACCTGGTTCAGGCGCGCGGATTGGGGGATAGCCATGTGATGGGCCGAGCGTTAGTCGATTTTCAGCACTCGCCGTGACGCCATGGCCTCACCACACTCAAAAGTCTCAAGCCCTGGGAGCCCACACCGCAGCAGTCACAAACGAGCGTACCGCAAATGCTCGCACTTCCCAAATATTTAATCATGAGAAGTTACTATTGGGTGTGTAGCCCTCTTTTCTGCCGTAAATACGGCTGTCACAAGGGATTGCTTTACTTTCTCTCCACGGGGTCACGAAGAGCTGGTCAGAGACGCAGGTCTAGACTGTGAGCGGGGAATCATGCAGGGTAGTTCGACAAAATTGTCTGTGCACCGTGCACCGCTATCGAGCGCTACTCTCGCTAGTTTGGATCCTTGGAGCGCTCCTGGATCTTGGTTGGTGATGCGCACGGTTGAGGGCACACGGTTGATTGGGAGCACAGGGGAAACAGCGCGAGCAGGATTGGGGAATTTGTGCGCAAGGCGAGGCGCAACCCACAGTGCCCTATGACGCCGCTCTCGCTGGACAGAGTGGTCATTAATTGCAGAGTCTGAGTAATTTACTCCCAAATTGATAACCGTAGGCTTGCAGACTCCAGAGCTGGGCTGTAAGAAGCTGCATAACCATGTCTAAGCGTTAGTATTCCAGCTGTGCGCCTTTGCGGTCCATGATCGGCCCATTTACGCGGTAACGGTGCAATGAGACGTGCTACAGTGGTGCATCCAAGTACCGGCAGCCCACATCCCGCTGCCAAAAACCTCTCCCTTGCGCTCAGACGTCAGCCAAGGATTGCTCGAATCGTGGAGGTGCCAGGCTGATGCGCATGTCTTCATTTATCGCCACATGCAGGTGGCTCTTCTTGGAAGAGAGCGTCAGTTAGGTTCCAGTATAGCAAGGATGGTCGCCTGCTCCGGCGCTTCTCCACATTCCCTGATAAATGACTTGGGCATGACTCTTCTTCTGGGGTTGGATCTGTTTGATAACCATGATAAAATAAGAGGACGCATCCCCGTACTATGGCCAACGTCTCACTTGTACTATGACCCCACTAAGTGCCCATACGTAACCCTAACCCCCGGATGCCAACCCCCCCGCACCACTGCCGTGCATCTGTGACAGCTGTCAGCCCATATAACCTTGCGCGCCCGCCTCTAAAATTCCAACCCCCCGCAATTTGCAGTAACTGTGATCGCAAATAACTTCTACACCACCACCAAT
>Ga0247758_1001992_pt1 | contig 12777 bp, 15 predicted proteins | sample UWRJL156409C4_FD_180950 | JGI IMG/M metagenome (GOLD analysis project Ga0247758, IMG submission 180950) | Plant litter microbial communities from Arlington Agricultural Research Station in Wisconsin, United States - UWRJ-L156-409C-4 | ecosystem: Environmental > Terrestrial > Plant litter >...
CTGGGCAGGCATCACACAGAACGCAACAGAGATTTATGGCTAACCCCGCGCAAAATGGGGCAGGAGGCGGAACTGACGAATGTGCAAATGGGTGCGTCGGAAGAGACGGAACATTCTGTGTGATATGCGCGAAATTTTCACAAAAACAGGATTCATGTACTTCGCTTCTCGGTGGCGATTGCGCGAGCAACCAGCATCGAGTTCTATTTTGTTGACAACGCTGACCACACGCTCGCTCACACCGTCCCTGAACCGTGCAGCTCCTGACGCACGCCAGTCTCCTTCATCGACCACTGTGAGCTCGTAACACCACACACACTCAGCACGCACGGACAATTCTGCATGGATGCCACGGCTATTCAGCCGGACGCGAGAGAAGTTCAGAAGGGGCAGCAAGACCGCAGGGGCAAAATGCTCTCTTTCGAGCCATCCATTCGAGCCAGTCAAAGGCGGCAAATGCTCTGCAGTAGCCTGCGGTCTGCGTGCCTATGATGGATCGATCTCTGTCAGGACGGCCCCTGGAACGAACATCGTGGCAAGCGGGTCCGGGAAACTTCACGTGCAGTTGCGGGCTGCTTTGCAAGACCCTGGACGGCGCAGTGTGCGCGCGCCAGGGCAACGTTCCCAGTAGCCTGCAATCGCCCACAGCATGCAAGAAGGGTGTAGGCAAACGGTTCAGATCTGGCAGGCTTCTTCTGCCGACGAGCTAGGTCGCAGGAGGGGTCTGTTAGCCTTGGCCAGAGCATTAGATCGTCCTTCACAATCGAGTTGAAAGGCTTTTTATCCAAGATATCGGCGCCTTCGGCGCAAGACAAGCGCAAGCTCGCGCGCGCCGAGGGAGACTCGGGGGATATTAACTGCGGCTCTGTGCCATTTCGATCGCCATAATTTCAGCAAGCATTCTTCTGCCCGCTGGAACAATCTCAAAGCTGGCGAAACCACTTAACGCGGTCTCCCTTGGACGCGGACGGGTGGGCCCTTGACTGGAACAGATTGCGCGCCGAGGTTTGCAATCGATTGCAATGACGACACTCATCTCCGGCCCCAGAGCTCAGAAATTAGTTTAGGCCATGGTGGACACTGGCCAGCAAAAGCCCACCACGCTGGAGGCCGCCCTTGGTACCGAGGTACGCGAGGCTGATGACTTCGAGACCCAAGTTGATTTTAAAATCGAAATTGTGTTCCTGCATACGGTTGGAAATGAACAGGTCAGTGCTTGCCTGTCAATAATAAGACATATCCATCTATTCCAGGCGGCCCTACAGAAGGGACTAGGAGAAATAACATCCTGGCTATTATCTGTAAACGCACAAGCATTGCCGGATTGTAGATAGGCTCAATTGGCGCGCGATCCAGAAAAGCTAACTATTCTCGTCCCTTGCACAAGCGCATTTATTGCAGCGGCACGATGGCTCCCGCGAGAAGAAAGGACCACTTTCCTCCGTGCGAAGAGGCATCGAAGATATCATACTCTAGGTAGCCCCATATTTTCCCGAACAGCAACGCTATGCCCATTAGAACAGCCTAACTTGCACTACGGTAGGTCGATGGCATTTGAACCAGTTGCTGCATTGACAGCTAGAAAGCATCTTCCGCGCTGTCCGCTTAGTTGTTGCTTTGTTTTTATTGGATGCTGCGACACGCGTCCACACGTTTAGGCGCTGGAGCCGCCGCCACAGTACAGATGTATTCAAGCCACAACCCGCTCGATGGGGGTCGCTGCCCCGCTTAACTGCCGCCCAGTTTTTCACCGCCTTGAAATTTCCAAATCGCCGGCGCATTTGACGAAGGTGAGCCTGCAACAGCAAGGCAGCGCCATATATCCAATATCAACCATGTCGACCACCGTAGAGGCTGGTGCAAAAGCGCCCCAAAAGCCTCAGGGCATGAGAGTGAATGGTATGCTCACACATGCGCGCAAATACATTCTGTCACGAGTTGCATGCTGACAGATGTTCGAAATCCCAGGCAAGCAATGGCACGCCCCGCGCAGCGCCTTTCGCCCAGGGTCCGGCCTGACGTCGTACGAACTGCGCACAAAACTGAGGGCCACGCAAACGATGATAAAGGCGAAGGAGAAGGAAATGAGGGACGAGAAGGAAGCCGAGCGCCAGGTACGTTGAACGCATCGGAGGGCGGTGTGGATTAGGGACGTTGTGGCTGACCATTTCGCTTTATTTTGCAGAGGCGCATAACGGCGCTCAAGGAGAAGCGTGCAGCAAAGGAGGAGAAGGAGCGGTATGAAAAGATGGCCGAGAAGATGCACAAGAAGCGCGTGGAGAGGCTGAAGCGCAAGGAGAAGCGCAACAAGTTGATCAACTCCTGAGCGAGCGGAAGCCTTGTTTGGTTGGGATGCTCACATCGATATATGGCTTGAGATACACCTCAGATGTGCTTGGAGTGGCTTCCTACTAGCAGGGGCATCGTGCGGGGCCAAAGTGATGATGCGGGACAGGGCAAGTCAGTGAGTGACCACTGACTTTGCAACGGAGTGAATATATCTCCATGGCCACATCTCACAGAGGCCTAGGCAAAAGATTTCTCCGCCCTGGCAGTGGAATTATGATTGCCGTTTGGGGGCCTTCGATTCTTCCGATCGCTATATCCGAGCAGTATTAGGACACCTGATAGATTGGTAGTACCGTTTCCAAGGACGTTCCCGAGGAAACGGGCCCAAACTGAACCCTTGCATAAAAAGACAGGATCAATGTTCTTGCATCCTACGTTGCCGATGTTTCTAATGCCCGGCTTACTGCGTAGAGGTACAGTACGGAGTAAGCCAGGGCTGAAGATAAGGCGCTATACTATGATTAGTAGCTGAAATAAGACGAGGCTGCGGCTGAGGAGCTGGGAGACGCGACAAGCGAGAAAGGTGGCGTCACATGTCAATTCACCCCACCTCAAGCCCCTTGATTTCCCGGGTAACGGAAGCCTTTCTCCATCCACCTCAATGTGTCGTCAAGGGTCCCGCAGCAGCTCTGAGACGCTCAGCAAATCGCGACAATCACAATGTCCCATAATGGGGTCGAGGGTGCCAGAGAAACACCTCCACACCGCGCACGGCATCAGATAGGCCGCTCCATCTCAGAACTCTCATCGCCAATTCGGCTGCATCGCCACCATTCACACCATCGCGCAGCCAAAGAGAAGGAGAAGGAGAAAGAGAAAGAGCGAGATGGACGGGTCCAGGCCCCGCAAGCAACGCCGATGCCACAAGGTCGATTGTCCCTCGACGGCTCGCGGTCTGATGGACTGACGCCGAGCCCCGACCCGAGTCGGAGGACCAGCATTCTCCTCGCTGCAGACGAAGCCCAAGCTGCGATGCCCGGCGCCACCATCACCAATGGGCCCTCTATCACTAAGGTACACTTAGAAGATGTGCTTTGGAAAGAGAGGCAGAAGGCCATGGCGCGTGAGAGGTTTGCTTCGCCATCCCCTTCAGGGAAATCGACTTCGCTGACCTGAGTGCGCCGTAGCGGTCTGAAGAAATCGCTTGCCGAGCTGGAGGACTTCTCGGTAGCAACAACCAGCCGGCTCGGCGACAGCTATAATTCGGTCTCAGAGAAACTGGCCGTGTTGAAAAGCACGATTATCGCGTTGAAAGAGCTAGCGGGGCTCTCGCGCCAGATGAACTCGACATTCACCACGGAGGCCGAGGAGCTAGTCGCCGACGTCAACTCGCAGCTGGATGGGTTCGGTCAGTTCGAGGATCAGCAGGCGCGGATCGAAAAGCTACAGGGCCGGATCTATGAAGGCCGAGACAAGATCAAGGTGCTGAGCAAACGGGTGGACGTGGTGCGAGAGCGGATTGAAAACTGGGAGCGGGCGGACAAGGAGTGGCAAGAGAGGACACGAAAGCGCCTCAAATTCGTCTGGGTGGTAACGTCCATCATGCTGTTCATATTCCTGCTCCTCTTTTTAAGTGCGCAGTACGCACCAGAAAGCTTGGAGCAGCCAGCCCGGCTCGCTAACAGCAGTCTGAACACGCTCCGGAATGTGACCAGCTCAAATACGCTATGGGCCGACCCCAGTCTTGAGGGCGAGAGGGCTGATAGTCCCCCAAACGGAACAGAAGCTGCGGAGGTACTGTCTTCGTCGACCGACATGCTCAGGGTTTTCGACGAGTTGTAGGATGTGGATGGGACATACATCCGAACACATACATTTGATTTATAGCACACAAGGCAGCATAAGATACCCTACATGTACAATTGGATTTTTTTACTTGTTTTTGTACTCTCGGGTTCAATGGCATATCCCGCATAACCGCGACTTCAGTACGGGACCTGGAAGCAAAGAGTCCAACGTGCAGGTGCAGATGTCCGTCTTGATACGCCTGAGTCCGGGAAGCTTGCCCTTTCGAGTGCAAGGCTTCTCGAAAGCACAGGGAATGTGGGTCCACGGCTTGCCAACTACTCTAGTCCTCTACCTCTAGGCCAGGGTAAGGTAGGAATCCTCCGATCACCGTCACAATCACCAAGCCCCTTCGAATAGTGGAATATTGGACCGTGAAAATATCTTGATATTGGCCAGGCATGAAGATGAATGAATGGTAATCGGTTGGCGTGGCCAAGCCGGCCGCCGTGCCGGTGCAGGACTTTGCTCGGCTTGTCGGCATGTGGGTGTCGAGAGCCAAGCAAGCGCGAAGCGCTGGTTGCGTAACTTTGCTGGGCTGTGGGATGCGGGATGGAGCAAAGAAACGGGACGTCATCGGGCGCCCACACTCAGCAACCCACTTGCCTGACGTCCCTGGCAACCCACCCACTTCGACCAAGACAAAAGGATGGCTTGTGATCAAAGCGTCGGCCGGCTTGCGTTACTTGGTTTATGAAGGCTGCAGTGTCGCTTTTCGGTCTGTTTCCAGCCACCGCCTGCCTCAACTCGTATCCACCCCCTCCAATGTTGAGGGCGCTGAAGGCGCAGTAATACGCGGCTATCTCTCTGTGAGCCACTAGGGGACACAAGTAATCAAGCCTGGCCCTTGCACCACAGCGGGCTTGGCTGCACCGCTCTGCCGATCCCCCTCTCAAACTGCCCGCTGCTGACGGGCGCTCTTTCTTCCTTCCTTGACCCTACGAAGTTCGCAGACTCGAATTATCAGCCTCGCGTGTGGAGCTGTGCCTTTGAAACGGATACTCCTATTGTATTCAGCTTGAAGCCGGAGGCAGCGCATAAAGGACGTCAGGCGACAGACTGGCGGCTCCTTTTCTCGGTTTCTACCCCTCCACGATTTTAGGGCCCCTGTAGGTGTTGCGCGCAATACCGGATAGGCTAGACGCCCCGTTCTTCGATCGTCCTCAGTCCAAAATCAAGACCGTAACCTTTACTGCTCGGGAATAGGATCCAGAGATATCCCAGCCACTACGAGAATGGGGCCCGAACCTGAGAAGATAGCCAGCAACGGCAGCGCCGTGAAGGCTGGGACAACCGAGCTGCCCCTCCGCACCGCCGCGCCTACAACCCTCCCTGGCCAGACGTTGACGGGCAAGCAAGAACATTGTGCGCCAAACCCATCCAAATAACGAGTTTCGAGCATCTTTAGACTAACGAAACCCTTACCTTAGACTTGAAGCGGGAACTCGTTTCGGAGCAAGCCAAATGGGAGATTTCAGAGCTCAACACGCCAACGGCACTGCGCCGCTTCGGCGCTCCGTTCAGGTCCGAGTTTGGCGAGGTGTCGCCGCTGGACTCGGAGCTTCCTATACTGCGCTACATCTTCGTCCATCATGTCAGAGAATTCCCATTTCTGGACAAGGCGAGGGAGAAGGAATTCTGGCAGGATAAGCTACAAGTGGTACGTTGTCGCTCTCGGTGGACGCGATTGCCGCAATATTGCTAGTTGGGCGCAGGCTAACGGAGGTGCTGAAATGTAGTTCCTGGAGTCCTTCGCCAGCAAGAACATCTCATCCTCGGAGGACCGTCTGGAGGAGACAAAGAGGAGGAAACTAGCGTTGAAGGCGCAGAAGATGGTCGAGTTGATGATGGTATCAGGGATACCAACCTCCTCGGGCTTCGAGGAGAGGATACGGTTTTCCGAGTTGGAAATCGTTGACGCAAATGCCATTGATAAGGGGCTATTCGCATCAATTCCTGAGGGGAACTACCTGAATGGCTGGGACGTCAACGTCGCTGCAGTTCGTATAATCTCGGTGAAGCGAAATATCCGACACCATAAGCACGCTGTAAGTGACCAGTGGTGATACAAGCGGTGCGCTCCTTGAACTCGAGATCATACTGACAGGTGATCAGGAGTTCATCCTCCGGATCAAGCGGAAAGGAGAGTTAGAGCACTTTGTTGCACGGCGGTACGGGGATTTCGCCCGTCTTCACAAGGAAGTGCGTATAGAGCTACCTGGCAAAGTTCTTCAGCCACTGCCACGGAAGAACAAGTCAAACTCGACAGCATCTGGTCTATTTGGCGGCGGCGGCAATGACTCTGAGGTCTCGTCCATCTCGTCATCGTCGACGCAGCAAGTCGGCCTTGCCAATGGCTCAACCGAGGGGTTCCAAAAGATGCTCTCGGTCAAAGGTTCGCTTAGATTCATGTATTTCGGTGTATGTGGCTCATCACTGACCAGGGCACCACCGCGCAGGCTCAGCTTCAAGCAGAGCGCCCTCGCCACGTCGATCAGTGGACGTAACCCCAGCAAGTCCCGCATTGCCAAGTCCTCGGGCTCAAGAGGTACTATTCACACCTTTGTCCGAACATGCGAAACCATGGTCTAACGTTCACAGGCTGTTGTGCTCTGGCGCGAAGACCAGAGGATTTCTCTCCGTGCTTTTATTCGCGCCTTGCTTCACGATCCCCAAATCGCCAATACCAACGCAATGTTGGAGTTCCTCACAAAACACCCAATCACTCCGAAGGATGAAGATGTCGACGACATCATTCGACGCAAGCAGATGGATGAGAAGCGAGTGGAAGAGCAGAAGAAGTTTTACGAAATCGCCAGAAAACGTGCGGCGGAATTGGACGTGTACATGGAACAGTAAGCCCTACTTTGAAGTTCCCCTGTCATCATTTGCTAACCCTTACCAGGTTCCGCCAAGATATTGTTGAACGCAATGGCCTAACTATGCTTTTCAAAGAGATCAAGGATAAGGAGACTATACAAGATCTCAGCTTACAGTATCAGAAATTCGCTGAGTGGCTTCGTATTGAGGTGGCCGCCACGATTTACCATCTTTTCCTCGCCGAGGATAATTCACCCGAGCTCTTTGCTCAGGCAAAGAGAATACACTCCCTGATTCCATACACCATCATGAAGAATGTCATCCGGGTAGCCAACCCGGCCGCAGTCATGTCAAACATTTTGGACATCTTCTTGGCGCAGCCGTTCGGTACCAGATCATTGATGCAGAGGATATTCTCCCTGACACTCCACGATGGCATCAGGAATTTCCAGCGGTCGATAGACGCTCTAGCCGGGAAAATCGGCGATCCAATCTTCGTCCAGAAGCTCAAGAAGTTTACGGAAGGAGAAGAACACATCAAGGTCGCCATCAGGGAAGAAGCTGATAGTGATGATATCGATATCATTGTCGCAATCCTAAGGTCGGACCTCATCGAGCCGCCCCTTGAGCCAGAGCAGATTGGCCGGTTGTACAACGCCTACGTCGCTTTTAATAATGCGGTGGAGAACGTTGACGACGAGCTCAAGCAGGGCGCTCAGTTGTTTTCATACCTCAAACAGCTGATGAAGCTCCAAATTCGCCAGAGGGATAAGGCCATGATGCTTCACCTCATCGAGGAGCCTGTGACGCTACAGCTTTTCCGAGACCTCTTTACCATCTTCTACGAACCCCTTGTGCGGGTCTATAAATCAGCAAATGTCTACAACAGCGTTACTGACTTCGCTGTCTTCATCGACGACTTGATTCAGGTGGTTGAACGGTGTCGGGAGCAGGACGCTTCAGCAGATCCTAACCAGACAGTGCAAGCATTCATCGACCTGTGCCAGCGCCACGAGCACAACTTCTACAAGTTTGTACACGAGGTACACACTCACGACAACGGGCTCTTCACACAACTGATGGGATGGATTGAGGGGATCCTCGAGTTCCTGCGCCATGGCCCCAAGAATGGAACCCTGGATATCAACGCTCTCTTTGAGGGCGGTGTGGGATCGGGAGCTGTCGACAAACTGAAGGCCATCGAAGAGATTGACCAGCTCATCTCATGGCAGGAGGCGCGGAAGAAGTGGCACCACGACAAGACAAGACAAAAGATGGCAGCTGAGGGGCACGGGGGCGAAACGGATATGATTCCAGGGGTCATGAACTTCAGGTCGAGCGACTTTGGACTGGATCAGATGGATCTGGAAGACATGCAATACGACGACGACTCGGAGTCGGAGGCCGAGCTTGAGGCAGAGGAAGATATGGATCCCATCGATGCCGAACGGCGACGAAGGAATAGAAAGCAGGACCGGCTCCGGCGCAATGCTGGAGAGCCGGCGAAGCCTATCGTATCGGAGGTACACAAGCTGAAGGATAATTTCCTGGCTATGTTGAGGATGGTACTCGCCGAGTAGGTAGGCAGGACAGCACTGCAGATTCGTTGGAGCATAATGTGGGTGCATACATTGTCGAGAGGCGGACGTTTCATTGAATCGAAAAAGAAGGGTACACATGGGTGGTAGAGATTACTACAGGATGTTAGGATGGTGTCGGCAACATAATCATTGCATGGTTGGTAGATGGAGGACTATTCAGGGTTAAGTTGTGGGAGGGGCGTCGCAGGCCGGAATGGAGGGGCGTTTGCCACTGCATGTCTTCGCGGTTATGGGCCAGACTAGAACTTAATCGGTACCATTCAGAGTTACTTATTCCGTCATTACCTTAGTGGGCTAGTATAATTATCAATCTGGGCGGAAGAAACTGCTCATCATGTCGGCGACTTTGTAGCTGTTCTTTGAGGGTTGCGCTGGTTTATTCCAACTTCCGAGGCCATTTCGTAGCGCGTGCAGAGACCCCACATTCTTGCGGCTCACACCGGCAACTCGGGTAATCACATGTCGCTGATTGGTCAGGCGCTACCAGCTTTCTTGCATCAGTCTTGGGGTCATTGAACGAGCGGCCGACCTGGACTTGCTGATTGTTGCGAAGAGGTCAAATATTTCCCTGGCTGCCACTTTGCCCGTCACACCTCGATAGCTGGACAATGGCATCCTCAATGGCTTGGAGACGACTAGCCGCGTCGCCGGCGGTAAGTTCTCTCTCAATTACGCATGCTTCCGCCAGCGCTGTGTGAAAACAGGGAGTTTGGCTAATCCGAGGTCGTTTTTACCACGCAGCTTTCGCGTGCCTGCAAAGCCCCTACCAGGGCATTTTCCTCGACACGACCGGCTGGTAAGTCAACAATGCCCTTAACTGAGCTGCTCTACGCAGTACGTACCAGCGCAACGGCTAACGTTGAATTACGTAGCGCGGATCATCGGAAATGCGCCGCTCCGGGCAAAGGAGGCATCGCCGTTCGTCAGCAACAAGTACCCCGTTATCGTACGTCTGCGCCTTACACCCCTGGATATACCAGCAATAAGGGAGAGGAGTATCAATTAACCGCATTCTAGGACCATGAGTACGACGCGATTGTTGTTGGAGCCGGCGGATCCGGTCTTCGCGCCGCCTTCGGTCTTGCCGAGGCCGGTTTCAACACGGCCTGTATCTCCAAGCTCTTCCCCACTCGGAGTCACACGGTCGCCGCCCAGGGCGGAATCAACGCTGCTCTCGGTAACATGCACGAGGACGACTGGAGGTGGCACATGTACGATACCGTCAAGGGCTCCGACTGGCTCGGTGACCAGGACGCTATCCACTATATGACCCGCGAGGCCCCGGCATCTATCGTCGAGCTTGAGAACTACGGCTGCCCCTTTTCGAGAACCGAAGATGGAAAGATGTAAGCACCGGTGAACCTGGAAGAGGTATTGGTATTGGAATTGGAATTGGAGGCTGACGGGGAACAATCTACAGCTACCAGCGTGCGTTCGGTGGACAGTCCCAGAAGTTCGGCAAGGGTGGCCAGGCCTACCGCTGCTGCGCCGCCGCTGACCGTACCGGCCATGCTCTCCTTCACACGCTCTACGGCCAGTCCCTCAGGCACAACACCAACTACTTCATTGAGTACTTCGCTATTGACTTGATCATGGAGGACGGTGAGTGCCGTGGTGTGTTGGCCTACAACCAAGAGGATGGAACTCTCCACCGTTTCTTGGCCAACAACACCGTCCTTGCGACTGGCGGATACGGACGCACTTACTTCAGCTGCACATCCGCCCATACCTGCACCGGTGACGGAATGGCCATGGTTGCTCGTGCCGGTCTTCCCAACCAGGATCTCGAGTTCGTCCAGTTCCACCCCACGGGTATTTACGGAGCTGGCTGCTTGATCACTGAGGGTGCTCGTGGTGAGGGTGGATATCTCCTCAACTCTGAGGGTGAGCGTTTCATGGAGAGATATGCCCCGACCGCCAAGGATCTTGCCAGTCGTGATGTCGTCTCCCGGTCCATGACTATGGAGATACGCGACGGCCGTGGTGTTGGCCCTGAGAAGGACCACATCTACCTCCAGCTGAGCCATCTGCCCGCCGACATTCTTGCTGAGCGTCTCCCTGGTATCTCTGAGACTGCCGGCATCTTTGCTGGAGTGGATGTTCGCAAGCAGCCCATCCCGGTCCTGCCCACCGTCCATTACAACATGGGTGGTATTCCTACCAGATACACTGGTGAGGTTCTTACTGTCGATGAGCAAGGAAACGACCATGTTGTTCCAGGTCTCTTCGCTTGCGGTGAGGCCGCTTGCGTGTCAGTCCATGGTGCCAACCGCCTTGGAGCCAACTCTCTTCTCGACCTGGTTGTCTTCGGCCGTGCTGTCTCGCACACCATCCGCGACAACTTCACTCCCGGCGCACCCCTTAAGCCCCTCAGTGCCGATGCCGGTGCTGAGTCGATTGAGGTGCTCGATCAGGTTCGTACTTCGGATGGCCCCAAGACCACGGCCGAGATCCGTCTCGCTATGCAGAAGACTATGCAGCGCGACGTCAGCGTATTCCGCACGCAAGAGAGCTTGGATGAGGGGGTTAAGAAGATTGCCGAAGTCGATTCAACCTTCTCCCAGGTTGGCATCAAGGATCGCAGCATGATCTGGAACTCTGACCTGGTAGAGACCCTTGAGTTGAGGAACTTGCTTACCTGCGCGTAAGTACACACCATAATTACCTATGAGCTGAGGCTTGAGCTGACAACTTTGACAGAACCCAGACGGCCACCTCCGCTGCCGCCCGAAAGGAATCTCGTGGCGCTCACGCTCGCGAGGACTATCCCGACCGTGACGACACTAACTGGATGAAGCACACGCTCAGCTGGCAGAAGAAGGCCCACGGCAAGGTCGATCTCTCGTACCGCCGTGTCATTGGCACCACTCTGGATGAGAAGGAGTGTGCTGCTGTCCCACCGTTCAAGCGTGTGTACTAAAAGTGGATGCTATAATATGGAAACCTGCGCCATTAGAGGTGCCAGGCGAGGTTAAGGGTACATGTCCGAGAACCGTGTGACGATACCAAGCGGGAAAGCATGGCGGCGGCATAGTTGGATGGCGGTTGGATGGAGGAGCGTTGATGAGCCAAGCATGGGAGGCAAGGCATTTACATGTGATATGGGTTGCGGGCAGCAGAGAAGCCCCAACCCGATCAGTCGAAACCCCAATTTCCCCTGTCGTGTCTGACCGCTACGAACAACTTTTTTTGACTAGAACTGCTGGGGTGCTGGAATAAGTGTTGTAAAATTAGCAAATGCATTCCATGGTTTCTTGAGAGAATATTTATTTGCATCGTGACCCCTAAAGGAACGAGCAAGATACATTCTTATTCTTGGCCAGGTTGCAGACTCTAGTTATGCATCGCATACTTCCCGAGAGGTGTTTCCTAATCTCTTTGAGGTTGTCTTATCTTCTTAAACATCTTTTTCTGGAATCATGGCATTGTGCAATGCGAGTAAGCCCGTGATGTAATACATCAAGTCTTGATAGTGGGTGTCTAGCTATAAGTCATAAGGTTGATCTAATGTATTTTTCTTTTCTCTCAACTGGAGCCTTAACAGCGTGGCTACGATGCAAATAGACATTCCGCTCTCGAGGCGTGCCGCTACACTGCGAGTTTGTCAACAGCCTGAACTCAGCTTGATCACACCATCAGTTAGACGCTACACAAGTCACATGCGTCACTTCAGGTGCATCCTGGGCTGAGGGTAAGTTAGTAATCCTTGCTTGATTCCTATGGATGCTATCTACCTAGGCAAATCATCGCAGCAGCGAGGCACACCTACTTCCCAAGACAAAAGAAATCAGACTTTCTCCTTTTAATTCTCTCTGTGTGAGATGGGTATTGATCGCCAGTGCATGCTGTGTACCGCACCAACGCCCACTACAACCAAAACCAACCCGATTCCCAGCACTCTGTCCGACAGTTGGCAATCTTAATCTCCTGATTTTCTGTACACCTATGTTAAGTTGTTCAACGGCTTGATTGTAAGCCCTCTTCACCAGCCTTTTCGTTTGCGGCCGGTATCAACATTCCGAGCATCACTGGATTGCTGCCACGTTGATAATGGAGTAGGGGGGTTTAGTGCTCCGGGAGGCTCTGGACCTCGACTTGCTCAGCGGTAGTATACCAGATAGCAGCCTCGATGATCTTGCACACAATGCGCAAATCACTCTCGTCTACGATTGTCAGCAAACCCCTGATTATGCTCGGGGGGGGGGGGGGGGCAAAAACAAAC
>Ga0247758_1001994_pt1 | contig 12769 bp, 3 predicted proteins | sample UWRJL156409C4_FD_180950 | JGI IMG/M metagenome (GOLD analysis project Ga0247758, IMG submission 180950) | Plant litter microbial communities from Arlington Agricultural Research Station in Wisconsin, United States - UWRJ-L156-409C-4 | ecosystem: Environmental > Terrestrial > Plant litter >...
GGCGTTCTTGGCTGTGCAGATCCACGGATGCAGCCGCGGAGCGGCTGCGTGGATCCAGCCACACTGTTCTAACCACACTGGCCGGGTTAGGGTTGTAAAAACCCAACACCAATCCACAATAAGGAGCTGATAGTAATTATTTAATACTTTATAAAGTAAGCACCGTATTTAAGCGGTATAGAAGAACTGGTTTAGGTCTTTTTAAACCATAATAGCCTCCAGTACTTCCTAATAAAGGAGCTTAATCCACAATAAGTATAATAAGCAGAGTTAATAACCCCGTTCCACTTCCAGATTCATTATATTAAAGGAAAAGATAATAAATAAGCTAATACTCTCAGTTAGAAATAAGACCATAAGGATGTTAATCCGGTCCTAATCCCCGTTATAATGTTTAATAAGGTAAAGAACGGCACGTTAAAACATACACCCTAAATATCAGATAACTAAACGTTAGAATAAACTATTAACATCTATATAAACTTATAAACAGAGTATAATATCTATTAATAACAGCAGGACTTTTAAGCAAAAAGGCTAATAGAAGGAACCTGCAAGCATAAATACCCCTTAAAAGACTTCTTAAGGCACTTATAAGATTATAAAAAGGAGTGCCCGATATATCTAAACTATAATAAAACCAGTTATCAGCAGTAACAGCTACTAGAAGGTGTAAACGGCACACCTAAACTAGGAGTAAGGCTCTAATATTAAGAGAAACCGTATATTTATAACCCAGATAAACGAAAAGAGTACATACAGCAAGTCTATAAGTCTTAACTTAAAGGACACATAAGCCAGGCTAAGACTCTCACACAGGCCTAACAGGCATACACCTTCCTAAAAATAAAGAAGCTGGTTAAGGAAGTGGTTAATAACTATAACGTCTGCCACTAAAAGCAAAATCAACGTTATAAGCCCTATAGACTTCTTAAACCACTCCCTATACCACAGGTATTATAAAGCTCCATCTCACTTAACTTTATCACTAGGATTTTAAAGTCTAAAAACCCTACTATAAAAGTCACTTATAATTAAATCCTTATAATAATTAACAAACTAACAAAATAAGCCTACTTTCTACTAACCTTAAAGGATATAACTATAAAGTAACTTACTTATATATTTAAGAAAGAGGTAGTTTTATAACACCTTTAATTAAATAACATCGTTACAGATTAAGATAAGCTAATTATATTAAAGTTTTAATAAGGGTTAATGTAAAAAATAGGTGTGAAAAGTAAGCTTTTAACAGCTTTCCACCTATAAACAGATAATTAAACAGAGTAAGTTAACCAGATACTTATAACATATCTTTAAGCTTACGTTAACTTTAAATAAGATAATTAACTTAAGTTATTACTAATAGCACAGATAAATTATAATATAACGCCAGTTAAGTTAACAGGTATGTCACTATTCTTCACTAATTACGGTAAGGAGCCTAAACTCTATTAAGGCCCACCTACTAACACCCCTTAAGTTACAGTCCGTACAGACTAAATATAAGAACTATATAACCACCTGTAAGCTAAACTTAAGTTTATATATAAACGAATAAAGAAGTTTATTAATAAATATTAAATTAAATAACTAATATTTAAGAAAGGACTTTATTATAATAACAAATAAGTTAAAGGACTAACTCTTTAAAAGGGGGACCACGTTTACCTTTTTTCACAAAACCTGTATTTAAAACAATTTAGTAAGAAGCTCGACTTTAAAAGGTACAGCCTGTTCCAAATTAAGAAAAAGGTCGCCACCTTTAATTACAAATTAAACCTACCTATTAGTATAAAGGTGTAGATTAAGGTTTTTCACATCTCACTTTTAAAACCCGCCTTAAAAGGAGTTCCACCAAAAAAGAAGATTAAGATTAACATTAATAAAGATAAGTATAACGTTAAGGAAGTTATAAATTTATAAAAGGGAAAGAACACGTTTAAGTATCTTATTAAGTAATTAGATTACAGTCCTAAAAGTAACTTATAAAAGCTTATTAAAAATCTTAAATGCCTAAACCTAATTACGGAGTTCTATTAAAAGAATCCAAACTAACTAAAACTACCTATAAAGAAACAAAATAAGATTTAACATCTAAACTGCTAAACTAAAAAGCAAGACCACTATAGGACTTAGAGCCTAAAAAGCGGTAGGAAACTCCTTAATAAGTGTGGAAGGACATTTATCAGGACCTTAACCAGGGTTAAAAGGACCTTAGACCTAATAAGGAGGCTAGGCCTTTAAAGCTCTTAGTAAGCTCCACATAAGAATAAATACTGCTGAAAAAGAAAGTCAGTAAAAGAAAAATAAATAAAAAAGTCACCTTAAACCCTCTAACCTTAAAGGGTAAGGATTTAAAGTGACAGAAGACCCTTATAGGACTTAAACCCATAACCTCTCGTTAAAAGAAGTAAACGCACCACTATTTGTGACGACCCTGCAGGCCGCCACTTGGGCCGGGGCAGCCCGACGAATCCCCCGCAGAAGGAACAGTGCGAGAAGACGGTGCACACCGCCCAAGCGCACTGGGCCAGGGGTGCAAAGACCCGAAGCCCCTACGACCAGTGAGGTGCTGCTCACAGCATGCCGAGTGCTTGCATCGCAAGCAGGAGAAACCTCACAAGCAGAACGCTTACGCGGTGCAGAGTGCTCGCATAACAAGCACTCGCAACACTATAAGCAAGGTACGAAGTACCTCCCAGTTAGTTAGTATAGATAGCCATAGTTATGCCCACAACCACTGTAAGGGATTTTAATTCCTCACGTTAGTATTTAATTATTTATTTATATCCTACTATTCAGACTTACCTCTGTACATTATAGTGATAATAACTTACAGTAATATTAAACCCCCGTTTAAGAGTACTAGTTTAATAAGCTGTTTTTAAAACGCCCCTTACCTGTTAGCGTCCTGTTATACGTTCTGTCTTAACCCACACCAGTCCTTTTAAGGCCTGTGTTAGGTATAAGTTATAATACGATATTAACGTTAAAGTTTTAAACGTTATTTATTAAATTCCCAGACATTACCTCTCTCTTATTAACATGTTAACCTTTAAAAAAGGTAAGGAGATTAAGGAGGCGTAAGCTTAACCCTAGCTCCTTACTATTAATAAACTAGTTATACACCTTAAAAACCTAAACCTTAACCAGCAAGGGCTGGTTAAAGAACTTAATAAGGCCTTTCCCAGAGATATTAAAAGCCGTATTAATCTTATTAAAAAACTTTAAGCCTAACTTAACGCTATTAAGTTAAAGAATAATAACCTTAAAGGTTTGTAGAAGAAACGAGTAAAGCTCCCTCTGCCGTTACGCTTTAAGGGAGACTTTACATAACTAAAGTCTTAAATAGCCTAGCTCTAGAGTTATGTTACTTATTATAACAAATAGTTCTTTAAAGAAGAAGGAAAGGTCAGGTTCACCAAAGCCTTACTAAACAGAGTAACTACTTACTAATATAAACCCTATATAAAGATAATTAACGACCTTTTTATAAACAAAGCGCGTAAAAAGGCCCTTAAGACTTAAGCTCTTTTTAACAACTTCGACATATTTATTAATTAACTCCAGATTAAGTTTAAAGAACTAAACACCCCCTAGCGGGTTAAGTAACACCTTATAACTTTAAGGCAGACGTCCTTAATCTTTAAGTTCTCCACACGCTTTAAACTAGAAGTAGTAAAAACCAAACTCAGCTAAGAGGCTTTAATAATACTATTTTAGAGTAGCCTGAAGGAACACGTCACCGGAGACCTTTATTAAGAAGACCGACCAGACCGTTTGTAAGAATTAGTCGAAATGGCCATTAAGGTTAATAATCGGTATTATAATCACCATTATAAGAAGAACTTCTAAAAGGACCAGACCCCTTACCAGCTAAGCAAACTTAAAAAGGGGAACCAGTTAACTATAACAGGTCACTACCCTAAGCTAATAGATATTAGTATAATAAACCGTTAGAACTAACCTAACCGCGATAAGCTGTAACAACAGTAACAGTAAAAGCAGCCTAAAGACCTGTTATAAGTCTAATGCTTTAACTGTGATAAGAAAAGATATATAATATAATAATACCCATTGTTAAAGTAAGTTAATTAAAAACCCGTTTTAAAAAAAGGAAAGCATATTAGGTTTAACTTAAGAGACATTTATATTAGAATAATAAGTAACGAAGAAAACTACATTTAAATAAATAAGTATAACTTAAGAGATAAAGAAGAAGAAAAGGAAGAACCCTAAAACATAATATATCTAGTTCTTAAAGGTATCTTAAAAGAGTCAGCTATAAAGGTGTAAGTCACAGAAGACCGACTCCAAGGTGGAAACTCAGAACCGCTAGAGGTACAGGTTACAGAAGACTAACTTTAGGAAAAGATATTCCAGTTAGCTATTACAGGCTTTAAAAACCTCACCTTATAAGCCTAGGAACTAAAGAAGTCCAGGAAGGACCCTAACTTAAACCTTACTAAAATAGTTAAAGGAGTTAAAGAACTAGCCTTCCAAGCTACATAAGTAGTGAAATAAGCCCTAAAAGGTAAAAGAGAATAAGTTAAGAGAATTAAATTAAAGAAACGGAAGTTCTTCTTAACAGTACCCTCTAAGACTTTTAAACACTTTAAACACGTTAAGTGGATCAGCACCCTTACCTCCTTAGAAAAAGGACAGCTTAGATAACTACCCTGTATTAAAACTAATATACCTTAAACTAGTACCTTAAAGGTCCTATAAGAAGGTATAAGGTAAGCACACTAGCAGAGGGTTTAGGAACTAAAGGAAAAACATTAAGAGCTAGTAGATAAAGTGGAGGACTTATAAGTCGAAAGTCTTACCGTAACGTTTAAGGACAGAGTAGTAAAGATTAGGTTACAACTCCGTAATCAAGTTCGCTTTACTAACTAACTTAAACATTAACTTATTAAGGAAGGATACTTTATAAAGGAATAAATTAAGTTACTATTACCTAAGTTCTGGGAAGAGGTTTAGGAGAAACAACATATATAGAAGCAAATAGAAAAAGAGAAAAAACAAAGCGCTACTTCCCCTATTCTGTACTTTATAACTATAACACCCGTAGTTAACATCAACTACCCTAATTACAGAGATATACTGTGGATTAATTACATATATAACAATTACACTCTCAATTAGCATTATAGACTTAAGGCCTTTTACAATTACTTCCTAAGCATATAAAGACAGGACTACGTTATTACAAAAGTAAAGTTAGAACCAGCCCATTACCAGGTCTCCTACTCCCCGATAAAAGAATCTAGTAATAAGCGGAAGGTTACTGTAATTAACTAAGCCCCTATGATATATTAGCGAGAAGGAATGCTTAATAACTACCTAATTATAACGTACTTATTACACTTTAACGGAAAAGCTAAAGAGTAATAAAAGCAAGAAGATTACTAACAGATTTAAAAGTAGAAAAACATTACTGTAATCTAAGCCTACAAAGTATACTATTAACTTATTAAAGACTTTAGGAATATTGTACCGTTTAAAGTTAACTGGACGTTAAGGCGTGAAAACCTAAGAAAAGTTAATCGCTAAGTCTACTAGAGCTGCCTGTTTTTCTAAAAGGAATTAAGAAAAGGTTACAGGCCCTTTAAAAGGGCTGGAAACCAATAATTCGCTAATTAGTAAAAACCCTAAGAAGAAGGAGAGGCACTTAAAGGTTAAGCTAGATAAGACCTTAAAAACAGATAATTACTATAACTTAGATATTAAAGGAGTATAAATATTATTCTGTTAATGTCGGTTTAATAAATAGAAAAGGGAGGCTATTTAGGGTAAAAGCAGTAATTAATAACAGAAGTGCTTCTAACCTAATATACCCCTCACTAATTAACTAAAGGAAACTCCTTAACTAAGAGTATAAAGAGGTAATTCCCATTTAAAATAGAGAAAAAGGCTTATACTAATATAATAACGGTAAAGTTACTTACTACTTACCACTCCTAATTAAAGTAGACAGGGATAAATAATAAGTAGATTTTAACGTTACACCAGTTACTAAGTATAATATAATCTTAAATCTACCTTAGTTAGAAAAGTATAACCTTGTAATTAACTAAAGGAGTAGCTACCTCGCCTTTAATAAGTCCCCTAGCTGTAATCACTGTTTAAAGAAAGCTAAGAAGGTACCAAACTATTCTAAAGATACACAAAATATTTAAAAACACACTAAACCCTCAAAACTAAGCATAGTTTAAGTCAGGTTTACTAAAACAGTTAAAAGACTAAAAGGTCTACCACATTACCTAAATAACGATTTAAAAAGTGGAAAGAAGCTAAAAGCTAATTTATAAATAAACGAAGAAGTCAACTTATCTAAAATACCCGCTAAATACAAGAAGTTTACCCTGTTTTAAAAAAAGATACCGTAACTACTAGACTACAAACCGTAAAATTACGAAATTAAACTAAAGCCAGAAGCGAAGCTCCGCAGCTTCTAACCTTACCATTTAAACCTCTAACAAGCTAAGGCCTTATAAAAGTATATTAATAAAAACCTAAAGAATAAGTTTATTATAAAGTCTTAATCCCTAATAGGGTACTTAATACTATTTATCTTACAGAAGGGAAATAGTAAGCTACATATAGTTATTAATTACCAAATATTAAATAAGGATACGATTAAGAATCGCTACTTATTACTACTTATTACAGAGATGTGAGAATAGATTACTAAAGTAAATTAGTTCTCCAGCCTCAACTTCCCTATAAGGTTTAATTACGTCAGAGTAAAGGAGAAAGACAAGTATAAAACGGCTTTTCAAACTTATAACAGGCATTACCAGTACTGTATTATACCGATAAGATTAACAAATACCCCTGTAACTTTCTAAAGCCTTATTAACAGTATTCTTTGCCCCTTCCTTAATAAGTTTATCTTTATGTACTTAAACGACGTTCTAATCTATTCCAAAACTTTAAAGGAATACTGAAAGCACATATAACAAGTTCTAACAGCTCTCAAAAAAGTAAAGCTAACAGTAAACCTAGAAAAGAGCCACTTCCACATCTAGGAATTAAACTATTTAAGGTTTAAGGTAACCCTTAAAAAGCTTAAAATATAACTAAAGAAGACAGAGGTAATTAAGGATTAGCCTACTTTAAAAAACTAAAAAGAGTTATAAGCCTTTATTAACTTTATAAACTTTTATCGTTATTTTATTAAGTACTTTGCGAAAATTATAAGACTACTCTATAAACTTACAGGTGAAGGAAAACCGTTTAAATGGACTAATAGACAGTAAAAAGCGTTTAAAGACCTTAAACACGCCTTTATCACAGCTCTAATCCTAACCCTCCCTAATTTCTTAAAACCCTTCTAAGTTAAGACAGACTCCTTAAAGTTCGTAATTAGTAAAGAACTTAACTAAGTCTAAGACAATAGGAAACGCCACTTAGTTACCTTCTTATCGAAAGGAATCCACAGCCCAGCCCTACAATATCCAATCCATAATAAGGAACTAATAGCGATTATTCAGTGCTTTACTAAGTAAGTACTATACCTAAACGGCACAGAAGAACCAGTCCAGGTCTTTTCAAACTATAACAACCTCTAATACTTCCTAATAAAGGAACTTAACTTACAGCAGGCACAATAAGTAAAGTTAATAACCCCATTCCACTTCCAGATTCACTATATTAAAGGAAAAGATAATAGGTAAGTTAACGCTCTTAATTAGAGATAAGACCATAAAGATGCTAATCCAGCCCTAATCCCTATTATTATATTTAACAAAGTTAAGAACGGTACATTAAAGTATACGCCATAAGTGTTAAATAATTAGATACTAAAACAGACTATTAACATCTATATAAACTTATAGATAAAGTATAACATCTATTAGTAATAACAGGACTTTTAAGTAAAAAGGTTAGTAAAAAGAACTTATAAGCACAAGTACCTTTTAAAAGACTTCTTAAGGTATATGTAAGACTGTAATAAGGAGTGCTTAAAGCATCTAAACTATAATAAAACTAGTTATTAACTGGAACAGTTACTAAAAGGTGTAAACAGTACGCTTAAACTAAGAGTAAAGCTTTAATACTAAAAAAAACTATATATTTACAACCCAAATAAATAAAAAAAGTACGTTTAACAAATCTATAAGTCTTAACTTAAAGGACATATAAGTTAAGTTAAAACTCTTACATAAACCTAATAAGTGTACGCCTTCTTAGGAATGAAGAAGTTAGTTAAGGAAACAGTTAATAATTATAATATCTGCTATAGGAAGTAAAACTAACGTTATAAACCTTATAGACTTCTTAAACCACTCCCCGTACTATAAGTACTATAAAGTTTAATCTTATTTAACTTTGTCACTAGGATCTTAAAGTTTAAAGACCCTGTTATAAGAGTTACCTATAACCAGATCTTTATAGTAATCGACAGATTAATAAAATAGGCCTACTTTTTACTAACCTTAAAGGACATAACAGTGGAGTAACTCGCTTATATCTTTAAGAAAGAAGTAGTTACACAACACTTTTAACTAGATAACATCGTCACAAATTGAGATAAACTGATTATATCGAAATTCTAACAAGGGTTAATATAGAGAATAAGTGTGAAAAGTAAGCTTTCGACAGCATTCCACCTACAGATAGATAATTAAACGGAGCGAATTAATCAGATACTTATAATATATCTTTAAGCCTACATTAACTTTAAATAAGATAATTAGCTTAAGCTGTTACTAATAACACAGATAACTTATAATATAACACCAGTCAAGTTAATAAATGTGTTACTATTCTTCACTAACTACAGTAAGGAGCCTAAACTCCGTTAAGGCCCGCCTACAGGCGCCCCTTAAGCTGCAATCCGCGCAGACCGGATATAAAAGCTACATAACCATCTGTAAACCAAACTCAAATTCACATATAAACAAATAAAGAAGTTTACTAATAAACACTAAACTAAATAACCAGTACTTAAAAAAGGACTCCATTATAATAGTAAATAAGTTAAGGGACTGACTTTTCAGGAAAGGGACCACATCTACCTTTTTTCACAAAACCTATATTTAAAATAGCTTAGTAAAAAGCTTAACTTTAAAAGGTATAAACTATTCTAAATTAAGAAAAAAGTCGCCACCTCTAATTACAAACTAGACCTACCCACTAATATAAAAATGTGGATTAAGGTTTTTCATATCTCACTTTTAAAACCTGCCCTAAAGGGAGTTCCCTTAAAAAAGAAGATTAAAATCGACACTAATAAGGACAAATATAACATTAAGGAAATCGTAAATTTATAAAGGGGAGGAAACACGTTCAAATATCTTATTAAGTAATTAAACTATAGCCTTAAAAGTAACTTATAAAAACCAGTTAAAAATCTTAAGTGCTTAGACCTAATTGCAGAGTTCTACTAAAAGAATCTAAACTAACTAAAACTAATAATAAAAACTAGAAATAAGATAAGATCTAACATTTAAACTACCATACTAAAGAGTAAGACTACTGTAAGACTTAAAGCCTAAGAAGCGGTAGGAAACTCCTTAATAGGTACAGAAGGACATTTATTAAGACTTTAGCTAGAGTTATAAAGACCTTAAACTTAATAAGAAGGCTAAGCCTCTAAAGCCCTTAATAAGCTCTATATAAAAATAAGTGCTAATAAGGAAAGAAATTAGTAAAAGAAAAAGTTACTAAAACTCTTATAGGAAGTTAAGCTTACAACCTTTTATTAAAGAAGACAGTTATAAATTAAGTTATAAAGTAACTACCTGTTACAAAGACCCCGCTAGAAAGTTCCTTCAGTTAAAAGACTCTACGTTGTTAAAAGGGGCGTTTAGCTTAGCCTCCTCACTTTCCTGGAACTCTAATAACTCCACTTCACAACTAAACGCTTTCACAGCCTAATCCTTAAAGCAGGACCGTTACTTATAAAGGCGCGCTAAGCGCGTTAACGCCTTTTAAAGCTTAACAGTGGCCTTATAGAGCTATTAAGTAGTAAACTTAACTTATAAGTTAAGACTTTACTTTTTAATAAGAAGAGCTTTTAACTTTACCTTATTAATATTAAAAGCGTCACATTAGGAAGGCTAATACCTCTTTAAATAGTAATTATAATTATTAGACTGGTTTAAAACCTGACAGACGAGTAAAGGGTTAGTAGACTTATAAAAAAAATAAAGAGACATTTCGCTACTAAATATATATATATAAGCTGTAAGGTTTAGGTAGTGGTTAGTGCTTTTACCCTATTCCCGTTTTAAGACCTGGGAGCTAGATACTTATTATATAATAAAATAGTGAAAGGAGAAGCTTACCTCTTAAATTCTTTATAAGAAAAGAACGTTAAAGAAGGGGAATTATGTGATAACCCTATAAGCCGCCACTTAAGCTAGGGTAGCCTGATAAATCCCTTATAGAAGGAACAGTGTGAGACGACAGTACACACCACCTAAACACACTAAGCTAGGGGTGTAAAGACCTAAAGTCCTTATAACCAGTAAGGTGCTGCTTACAGCATGCTAAGTGCTTGTATTACAAGCAGGAGAAACCTTATAAGCAGAACGCTTACGTAATATAGAGTGCTTACATAACAAGCACTTACGACACTATAAGTAAGGTACGAAGTACCTCCTAGTTAATTAGTATAGATAGCTATAATTATACCTATAACTACTGTAAGGGACTTTAATTCCTCACGTTAGTATTCAATTATTTATTTATATCCTACTATTCAGACTCACCTCTATACATTATAGTGACAACGACCTACAGTGACATTAAACCCCTATCTAGGAGTGTTAGCTTAATAAGCTGTCTTTAGAACGCCCTTTACCTGTTAGCGTCCTGCTATACGTTCTGTCTTAACCCACACCAGTCCTTTTAAGGCCTGTATCGGGTGCAGGTTGTAATACTATTACGTTAAAGAGCCGTTTTTATTTATTAAAAGTAAGAAGTTATAAACTAAGTTAAGAAGATACCGTAGGCTAAGGTGACCCCTTAAAGGGAAAACTAGTAAGGAAAAAGTCCCAGTCCTAAGAAACCAGCTTGGCCTAGACTGGGTCCGCTGCCCTTACCTGCTCCTAGAAGGATAAAACCTTAGCCTTATAAGAAAACACTTTTATTACCTTTACTTTAATAACACGCCGTTAGGTTTTAACACGCTGTAACTTTATAAGGGAGTTATAATACTTAATAACCACTTAGTTATATAAGGTGTCCAGCTCCCTTTTCTTATCCACTAACCCTTTAATAAACTTATTAAAGTGATTAAACGCGTTATATAAAGAAGGCATGCTAGTGGATTAGTATTTACTGTAGCTATTAGATTACGTTATAACTTAATATAATAAAGACTTAGATTAATAACAAGTGTAAGGAGATATCTGTAAATTAAAGGTGTTAAGAGACTTTATAAGACAGATACGGCAGTTATAAGGAGCCTTTTCCTATTTTCTTTATCTTTTACACTTTTTAACACAGTTAAAAGACATAATAAAAGTGGGGAAAGAGGGAAACCAACCTAGTGATTCTTTATAGAAAAAGAATAATAAAGAGGGGGAATTATATAACGACCCTATAGGCCGTTACTAGAGCTGGGACGGCCCGATAAATCCCCCGCAGAAGGAGCAGTGTGAAAAGACAGTGCACACTGTCCTAACACACTAAGCCAGGAGTGTAAAGACCTAAAGCCCTTACGACTAGTAAGAAAGCGCTTAGTAGTCTATAAGGACTAATAACATTAAGCACTGCTTAGTTAACTACTTAGTTAAAACTGTGTGGTGCACCATTAAGTATAACAGATTAAGCACAGTACAAAGTACCTTTAAACAGTTAGTATAGATAGTTATAGTTGTGCCCACAACCACTGTGAGGGACTCTGGTTCCTCACACTAGTATTCAATTGTTTATTTATGTCCTACTGTTCAGACTCACCTCTGTGCATTATAGTAACAACGACCTACAGTGACATTAAACCCCCCGTTTAAGAGTGCTAGCTCAACAAACCATCTTCGGAACGCCCCCTACCTGTTAGCGTCCTGCCATACGTTCTGTCTTAACCCGCACCAGTCCTCTCGAGGCCTGTGTCAGGTGCAGGTTGTAATAAATATACACAGATCACCTATTAAGTAAATTAAGCGTTTACCTTATACACTGTAAAGTTATCCTCTAATGTAATAATCAATAAACGATCGGCTTAATTAATAAGGAAACGGTTATATTACAAATTAAGCTTAAACACGTAGATATTTATAATTACTAGCTTTAATAAAAGGCTGTAAATAAGAGGATCACAGTTAACTATAAGCTAACCGATAAGATGCTTACTAACAGCCTTACTAAGGCCTTATCAGTATTAAAGTTTAAACTATTCCAGAGCGTTATAAGTGTATAAGACGCTTCTTTATAACTAGCTGCGCGTGTAACATGTGAGATTATAGCAGAGGACTTAAAGGCCAGGGAAGACCTTTTTAAAGGTGGTGAAGTGGCAGTTTCAGACCAGTTATTACCGGATTCGGAGTACGAGAGTATAAGTATGGGTGAGAGCGATTAAGGAGGCTCTGGAAACTACACTGTTTTACGTTATTTCAACTGTTTCAAAGCTCTTATTCAGGAGTCAATCAACCACTTGGAAGTGGAAGATTGAGGGGGTGTGTTAAATTACGTAATCGCGCCTTGGCGCCACGGAACCGCAGCGCGGCCGAGCACCAGAGCTTCGCTTGGCTGAGAGGACGGCTCCCGGAATACAACAAGACTTGAGAGCGGTAATTACTGTGTTCTTGGT
>Ga0247758_1001995_pt1 | contig 12758 bp, 17 predicted proteins | sample UWRJL156409C4_FD_180950 | JGI IMG/M metagenome (GOLD analysis project Ga0247758, IMG submission 180950) | Plant litter microbial communities from Arlington Agricultural Research Station in Wisconsin, United States - UWRJ-L156-409C-4 | ecosystem: Environmental > Terrestrial > Plant litter >...
TTTTGGAAAAGGGGTTGGAGAGTTATTATGAATTCCAGCAAATATCATCCCTTATTTTCTGACTGGAGCTTCACATAAGAACAGAGAGATCCCGGTTCAATGTTTCCGAGTGATACATAATGCGGTCGCTATCTTGGGAACAGAATTCCCAAGCATAGACCGACAAGCCAAGCCGAGTTAGCTTGAGATTGATCCCTCCATGATACTGCGAGTCGGTATTCTCTGCAAAGATACAATATAGGGAACCACAATTATTATTGAGGACCACCCAAGAAGTACCCACGGAAATGCCAACACCCTCCATCATTCGCCATTCTGTCATCACAGCCTAGTCTCGCCCGGAAACCTGCAAGTGACATATCTTCTAGAGATCTAGCCTCACAGTCATCTGGTGACAGGAAATTCCGCAACATTCCACCTCAAATGTATCAGACATTGCTGGGGCTACCGGTTTCCCCATCTGAATTTCAAGGTTATCTGAGAAATGGTGGTAGTAAATTTCGAGGCCAAGCTAGAGTCCCCTGCCACCACCGAGTAGTTTTGTTCTTCCCGAGCAGATTCCCGAGCAGATTCCCTGCCTAGACCGTATCTTTGACCGCCTCGATGAGCGAATACTCGAAGTATGTTCCCAACCTGATGCATTCCTCGATGCATGCTGGGTCGTCCCACCACCAAGCAGCGGCGTGGACGAAACTTCCCCAGACTTCTTGCCACAACTTCCTGCCTACTGTGCTTCGGAGTTCCGCCTCAGCTCCCACGTCGTCTTCGGTGCGTCTATACACCGCGTCGAATTTCATTTTCGAAATGACACTGCCATCGGCGCGAAGCCTGGCGTCAGCCAACCAAGCTGGAAGTAGTCTGCTGGGGCTAATGCATCGAAACTGAGTCTCCAGGTTCAGCATGAGGTTTTGGTCAAGCCAGTGTCTCATCCGAGGTCCGAGAGACTGAGTGGCAGGAGATGGGTCGATCACTGTCAGATGCAAAATACCCTTGGGAGCCAGGCAACGGTGGACGTTCTGTAGCAATCGAGGGATGCTTTGACTTGGCATCATTGATGGCAGACCCAAACAGTAGACCTTGGAAAACCTATTAGAGGGTAGAGGGAGCAGCCCACCGACGTCCAACGGCAAAGGCTGGACATTCGGGAAGAGGATTTGTGACAGCGGTTGTGGTGACATGTGGGTAAACTGTGCGCCGGGGTGGATAGCTGCTAGGTAAGAAGTAGTGGCTCTTCAAAGTTAGCGCTTCGTTGCAACACGCAGTGTTGGGACTAGCATCTACCTTGCGACTCAAACAACGCGAGCATCCTTTGTCCCTGGCCGCTGTCTTTGCCGATTTCGCACGTATCACAGCCCTCGGTGTACATCCGCATATTTTGCAGTGCCGAGAGCATCCACCGCTTCTTCTCCATCTCAAGCTCTCTGTAAAATGAGGCATCACTGGAATTGCCCCAGTTCTCATTGAGACGGACAACGACAATTTCGGCACTTGCCGCAGCCATCCTAGCAACCTCACGTTGCATGGCAGTAAGGTCCAAAGCCATTGAGTATTGCATTGCATCTTGCTTGCGTGGCGAAGTGTTAAAGGGGCTTGGGCTCTGCGAAGCAGGCTTCTTTGCATCGGTTGTCAGTTGGCAGTTCCAATTATCAGGCGGCTTCCATGCATCCGGGTTGTTGGCTCTTAGTCTTGCCGACGAAGTCGTGTTTTTTCGCCTTGGAGAACGTGCCGTCTTGTTGGCGATCGGGCTTGGTGGATTCAGGTCTGGGGCTGCCTGGGTTGACTCCAAGTCAAACGATCCTTGGGGGTGTTTGCCATTGGCCGACTCGTCTTTAGCTACTGGCGACAAAGGGCTGCCTGGACTGTTGACGGATGTGAACCATTTATCGATCAAAAGGGAGGCTGACACGTCCGTATTCGGGGCGATGGGCGATGAAGGCGATGAGGGTGCCGAGTACGAAGGTGCCGAATGAAACGAGGCGGAATGTACCAACGGGTTACGAACGGACACCACTTGAGTTTCCGTTCTTTTAGCATCGTCTTTGAGTTCATATTTCGTCTCAGTTGTCTTGGTAACTAGAAACCCAGGCTCTGCAACCGGCGTGATTTTGTCGCCTGTGCATACCGAGTCAACCACTGGGCTTTTGCACGGGGATGGAATTGTCAGGGCGGTTGTCCCAGTTGATTTTGAAAGCACTGAGCCTAAAGGTTTGTCAGAGTCTCTCCGGGAATCAAGATCTTTTTAACACGCGAAATACCTTTTGAAGATCGATTTGTAGAGTTATCCGAAGTCGCCGTTGATGTGTTGAGACTTAACCCACCGATTGGAGGAATCGCGACACACAATTTGTCCTCGGAGACAGGTGTGTAGTCGTTTGAGCAAGCGACCGATGGAGTTACAGCAGTTTGACTGAGAATTGATGCGCGCTTTGAAGCACCATCGTCCGCAGGAACCTGTAGGGTGTTCGGGGTGAGCCTTTTGCCCCTCAGAGACGCGCTGCTGATTTTCAGGCCAAGGCTCCCTAGGAAACCCTGCGACTTTTCTCCGGAGGAGAGGGAACTCCGACTCGAGACAGACTCCCGCACACTGCGACGTTCATCTTTCTTCTTCAGGTCGCGCTCAACTTCCTTGCGAACACGCCTCTGACCAACCCTCTCGATTTCGTAGTCGGCCCAATCAACGTCGAACATGTTTTCCGAGGTAGAATATCGCGCGATCCATACAATTGCGCCCCGGGGAACAGGATATCTGAGGTCGAGAAGCGCTAGCGCGGTAGGACGTCGGTGGTAGGCGACGTTGGTGCGAGGATGGATGGTCTTCTGACTGCCGCAGTCGGGGCAGCTGGGCTGCAAGTGCGACGAGAACCCAAATGGTGAGGAAGATTGTTTGCTTCCACCTCGGCCGCGTGGTGAAACTGCGGATTCGAAAGGCCGTCGAACAATGATCTGGTGTAAAGGAAGGAATTGGCGGGTGGAAAGGTCTTATCGCTCGGCGATATGCGGTGTGAGAGAAGAGGAACCGAAGATGAAACGACTTCGGGCGCGGAAGGAATGATGAAAAGAAATTTGGCAACCGGCCAAGTTGATTCAGAGCTGAACTCGCGGTCACCAAACAGTGAGGGGAAGGAACCGATTTTGAGACTTCGCGGGCCGTGAAGTCAGAAGTGAGACATCACCAGGGTTTCCGTCTTCGTAGGGCAAGAACGCGAGACGAGGCACCAAATGAAAACGAAGCCAATGCAGTGTGAGTAAACTTCGGAGCACATGACCCATCAGCTGGAAGCGGCCTCACAGTTGGGAATTGAGGGAAGGTGCGATGGTGGGAGCGCAGACTTGTTGCTAAGAGCCACCGGCCTTGCAAAGCTCACCGAGTACCACACCACTGTGTCTCGGCCGTTGGGGCTAGGAAGAAGGCGAGATTATATCCTATCTCCCTGTACCTACCTATTTTGTGGGTGGCTGGCAGCATCATGATCTGGCAGGCAGCTTGCTGGCTTCTGGTCGGGATGACATCCACAGCTCGGCATCTTCGAGAGCTTTACCGGCACCGAGTTGTGTCTAAATCCGTGATCTGCCCTTTGACTTCCTCCAGCACCTTCCACCGGTACATGCGATGAGCGATGAAGAAGCCGCACGCGATTGCTAACGATATGACTGTACTTGGCTATCATGAGCTGGCCCACAATATCAGCTTCCTCTTGGGCACAAATACTTTCCCGTAGGTAGTACAGAACAATTTGATGGACGGGACCGACGAGGTTGGTGGCACTATGAATGCAGTAGTTTCGTGAGCGCACAAGTAGATCAGGCATACAGTGGTATAACCGCGGCTGCGTCACCTGTCTCTCGTACTCCAGCATATTCCTTCGATTCTGCATCCAGAAACCCAGACGTTGTATTGCTGCAGCCTCTCAGTTGCTGGCACCTCGAGACCCGCCGTACTGATTAGCAAGCGTCGCCGTTGCAAGCTCACCACGACTCGGCGCAACTGATTTTACCACACGTAGTTAGATCCACCCATTTGTCCTCGGTGAATGAGGCTTGATGAGATGCTGAAAGGATGGCTTCCTCAAACACGAACTTGTCGACGGGCGTGATTGAGTCAGAAGTGGTTATGATGCGTTCGGTTCGATTAGATGTTTGCCTCTGGCTTCCCCCCCCTCATGCGGCCCGCCTATGATATATGCCGGGACAGTGACAGCAAGGTAAGACGAAGGGTGGTACTAGTCACCCTGACATCTGCTCTTAGGCTCCGGGAACTCGGGGGCCCGCCCTTCAAGAGTAACCATGATGGTTGCGCGGAAGCGAGGGAGGACGGCGCCTGGATTTCGCATAATTCACAATCTTGCTCGCACCACCCAGGCAGGTTGGGTATGGTCTCCTTTCAGCCAGGGCAGTTTGGAATGACTGTGGGCAACAGTTCAGGGGACACCCAGTCGGATTGAAGTCAATCCGATGATCCACTTCAATATGCGCCAGTATATTTATGGCTAGTGCCGGATGCGGCTCGCAAATCCGGGGAGAGCCATTCGGCAGAACTGCAGCAAGCGGGTCACTTTCAGCCCAATGAGGTGGAGCCACTGATCAACGCCCCAGAATTGACCGCATCGAGGCATCGAGAGAAGATTTGAGCCTCAAAGACAGCCACCCAAGCACGGAATACTGGGCACGCGGTATCACCCCGCCAGTCTCCGGCAATCGCACAGAGCAGCTGCCGGTGTCAAATGTGCCGGTGATGACTAACTCGAATGCAACAGATATCTGAAGTCCCAAGCGCTTTTTGAAGTTGACTGGCCAAAGTTGAGGACACACACACCTATGTTCGTACAACGCTGTGCATAGCCCACAGCTGCAGCTTTCCGTACGCCGAGACCAGCGTGCTGTCTTGGACGACAACGTCTCAGACTGTAGTACGTGGCCCATGCCCATCTGCCTGTCCTATCAGAGACACCAGCACCAGGTTTCACGCCCAACTTGGTGTCTAGTCCTGTCGTACGGCAGGGTACCTGCAGCAGAGTGAAATATTTAAAAACGGCCGGCAATGCTGTGACGGTAACCCATGACAATATATCATATGCAGGCAAGCAAGATTCACCCATGCAGTCAACCCTCTGTTTTCGAGCCAGTAACGCGACTCACCGAGCGAGCTGCCTGCCATTGGTTCTCTTGCTGGGAACTGCCATCGGATCAGACGACACGACGAGTGGCACGGCCTCCGCGAGCGAGACCTGGTAGTATGTGTCACATACCTAACCTGGGCCAGTCTTGGTAGTAGAGGAAGGATCTCCTAATTTCTGCATATATCAAGTCTCTGAAGATATTGCAAGACAACATGGGTGCTTACTGCATTGATGGAAATATAGGTAGGTATACCATTGCTGAGATGTTGCCGAAAACTGACCCGCACACCCTTGACCAGTTTCGATCTGAGCTGCTCCATGAATGATTCCCAGCTCTCCATCGAAAGTGATTCTATCACTTCCACTGCCGAGGCTTCCCTTGGTGCTGACATCCTGTCCTTTTCGAGTATTCATCCGACCTTTGTTGTAGCGTGCATGGACCAAGTGTAACCAGTCTGGCTTCGATGCTGCGTGCCGAATCGACTGTTTTGGTAACGGGCCGACAAGCATTTATATTTTCTCTCCGACTTGCCAACTGCCACAGTCCCTTGCCCCGGATTGTACCTCCGCTGCTGCTACGGAGATTTGATCCGTCGCACCAGCGCACCACCACACCAGCGTCCAGATTCCTCCTCGACCCAGGAAATTCACGATTAGATAGGTGACACTCGGCCGGTGTCTTGTCTCTTCCTGCTGCTCCTAGAACGAGATTCTGGGTTAGGTCTCCGGGCGCGCCGAAGCTGAGAAAGGGGAGCACGATTTACTACCCCGCGGTTGCTGCCGACCTCGACTTACCCACGAACAACCCCAAGCCGTTACCCAATAGATACACTCTTTATGGCAGTTCTGCTTTCTTCCGATTAAACCAGACATCACATTTCTGATGTTTGGCTAGCGGCCTATCAGAATGCCCAGTCCGTAAGTCATTTTCCCCCATTCTTGCACCGCCGAGAGATATCGATAGGCATCGCCGAGAGGCCGGGGCTCCTTCCACAGGGAGTTCTTTCCTTTTCCCACCAAGCCCGTACTTCCTCGCACTTTCGAGTCCAGGTTGTCTCTTCCACTTCACGCTCGGTGTTACCCAAGAGGGACCCAAGCACTGAAATTCACAATCCTCCTCCACTACAACCTACCCTACCCAACTCTTGTCTGCCTCGGTGTCGCGGAATCCCCCCTGTGGCTTGCCCTGAGTCGTTAAACTCGCTGCTAACACTGCTTCAAATCTGCTTGATCATGCCTTCCGTTGCTGATGGCATACCCAGGGAGGAGATTGAGATGCAACCCCCGGGTGCTCACCAATCCCAGCGGGCGTCACGGTCATTCTTTGACAGGGAGATTGACCGTGGTATCGCGCTTGTCCAGTCCATCGACGAGTATATCAACACCTCTACATTCGGCCGCATATTCCGGCTAAAAGGCTCCGGCCACGTAGGTCCACACCCAGCTAACCATCCCTTGGGGGTGCATTGTCTGAATGTGACCTTCAGACGATCAAGACTAACCCGCTTCCAACAAACAGCCTGACGCAATATCAGATGCCAACTTCTCGACAGAGCTCCGCGCTGGCTTGACTACGTTTGCCACAATGGCTTACATTATAGCTGTCAATGTCAGTACCTGCCAACCCCTTGTTCCTTCCCGGGCAAGTGTCTAACAGCCCGCAGGCCTCAATCCTCGCCGACACAGGCTTCGATTGCCTCTGCGAGGGCCCGATTGATGGGCTTGGAAACTGCCAAAACAAGGAAGAATGGGAGCAATGCCACCAAGGTCCTCACAGCCCCTCTCGGCGATTCTATCAGGAATAAATTGGCTAATATTCCACTAGAAGTCCGTCTTGATCTCATTACCGCAACCGCTGCTATCTCTGGTCTTTCGAGTATTATGATGGGTTTTCTTACTAACCTCCCGGTAGCTTTGGCGTAAGTCAGATAGTAACACTAGACTGTGTGAATGATCTTTATACTAACACATTTCGTTCGCTTCTGCAAGACCGGGAATGGGCCTCAACGCATACTTCACCTACCAGGTCGTTGGCATAAAGGGCACTGGGGCAATCTCGTTTCGACTTGCTCTCATGGCTGTCTTTCTTGAGGGATGGATATTTGTAATCCTTGCCTTGACGGGAATGCGCCACTGGCTTGTGAAGATCATCCCTTCCAGCATCAAGACTGCCAGCGGTGTAGGCATCGGTCTGTTTTTGACTCTGATTGGAATGTCGTACTCCTCGGGCGTTGGCCTCATTACTGGTGCTTCGAGCACGCCGCTGGCAATTGGGGGATGCCCAGCCGAAGATCTCTCAACTACAGGAGAGTGTTCGCGGAACATTTTGATGAACCCAAAGGTACGCCGCCCTGCGACCCAGGGCCACATTTTGTGTTTCTAACATTACGGTGGCAGATGTGGGTCGGGATTCTCTTTGGTGGAATATTCACGGCTTTTCTCATGGCATTCCGGGTTAAGCCGGCCATTGTGATTGGTATCGCCCTTGTGTCAATTTTGTCATGGCCGTTAGTACCACAAACCCTCCTGAGAACCGCATTCAAGAACTAACGGGGTATCGGCAGGCGAAATACCCCCCTGACATATTTTCCTGACACAGAGGAAGGAACTATCAGGTGGGAGTACTTCAAGCAAGTTGTGTCATTCCACCCTATCCAACACACCCTCGGCCAACTGCAATGGCATATCGGAGACCCTGGCCGGTTCGCAATTGCTTTGTTCACTTTTCTCTATGTGGACATCATCGACTGCACTGCAACATTGTATTCAATGGCCCGTTTCTGCAAAAGAGTTCGGCCCTCAGAGAAAGACTTCCCGCGTTCCACTCTTGCATTTTGCACGGATGCGGTTTGTATCTCCATCGGAGCTTTACTCGGAACGTCTCCGGTGACAGCCTTCATCGAAAGTGGCGCGGGGGTGGCTGAAGGAGGACGGACAGGACTCACAGCGATGACGACGGGGTTCTGCTTCTTGGTGTCTCTCTTCTTTGCTCCTATTTTCGCATCTATTCCTCCATGGGCTACTGGGACCACGCTCATTCTGTTGAGAAAGCAACTGAAGCTTTTTGACTTGGCATCTAACTGACGAGAACACAGGTTGGCTGTCTCATGATTCGACAAGTTACAAGGATCAACTGGGGTTATATCGGTGATGCACTCCCGTCCTTCATCACTCTGACATTCATCCCCTTCAGCTACAGTGTCGCCTACGGGCTCATCGCGTAAGCATGGTGCGCTATTGATTTATTCACAAGGTCGTGGTAGCTAACCTTTTCCAGTGGTCTCTTCTCGTACACATTACTGAATCTGATGATATGGCTTGTGATCAAAGCATCCAGAGGAGCCATCGCCCCCCAGGACTACGAGCAGAAAGAGTACTGGACATGGAGGCCAGCAGGGGAGAAGCCGTGGATTATACGAATATTTACTAAGAGTCGGGTTTGGGATGATGATCGGGAGCTCAAGCAAGATGCTGGCTTCCCTTCGCATTCGGCTGAAGGCGACGGTCAATCATACCGCTAATCACCTATCCCACCCCCCCGGAAAGTCTCGAGCCATTTCAGCAGAGCAGAGTAGCTGACAGGCGCTTCGATTATTAGCCTGGCGGTCCGACGTACCTGGACTTCCCATAGGGCAGAGATCTGGAAAGTAAGACGGTGGGAATAGAACTGAACGAGATTCAAAGGCTTCTTTACGTCTGATATGAGGGTGCGATTGTTGCGGTTTGGTTCTTCACTGTAGCCCCGCTTTTGATGGGGAAATGAAATGATGAATTCCAGTACTCTCAATCGCCGGGACTTTGGGACTATGTATATAGAGATTGGTGTCGGGATCCTAGTATGGCTCCCAAGCGAGTGTGTTTATCAATGGGTGCCGTCACTTGAAGATGCAGTTGCGTGGTGGCGGGAGGTCCCGCTTGCCTGAAAAGGTCCCAAGCTTCCCAAGAGCTCACAGCTGCGGCCTCTTATCTTATCGGGAAGCGACACCAACCTACCTTGATGAGTTCATCCCAAAATTTCAACCCGTGTCCTATGTTACGTGCCGTCGTTTTGGTTTTCTCGTGCCACAGAGACTGGAAGCACATCGTTCTGTAAAAGCCGATCATAAGTCAAAAAGCAGTGTGTGCCAACCTGATCAGCCTCAAACCTGATCTCCGCCTGTCAGCGTCCTATCCTGACCCCACTTCTAGCCGCTTCAGAAGACAACCGAGTTCGACAATCCCGTGGTATTTGACTGCAGCGCAGTCTGCATTATCAAGATGAGTGGTGGTTGGAATACCAGTGAGTAGCTTCAGCAATGTCGGTCGACGCCGCACCGCACAAGCAAGACGGCTGACCAGCGAATCATAGTCGAGTCCGATGCGGTACGTGGAGACATCGCGGGGAGGCGCGGTTGCTCAATGCTGGTGGCTTCTCATGATTTAAGCCAAGGCCAAATTTGCTGACCCAGCAGAACGGGCTTCTTTGGCTATAGGGCGTATTTACCTATCTGCTTGACAACCTAGGCGTCAAGAACGTGCAGTTCGAGGAGCTCCTGTCGCTCGATTCGGACGCCCTCGCACAGCTGCACCCCGTGTACGGCGTCATCTTCCTCTTCAAGTTTCCCACCGATGCGCCCTACCATGCCGGAGAGAAGCCACTTGATGGAGTGTTCGATAACGAAGCTGGCGAGCACCTCTTCTTCGCCGCGCAGACGATCCAGAACGCCTGCGGTACCCAGGCATTGCTGAGCGTGCTGCTCAACAAGTCCGATCCCGAGGCCGGCGAGGCCGGCTACGTCGACGTCGGCCAGAGTCTACGCGAGTTTCGCGAGTTCACTATGGTCCTACCGCCCGAGTTCCGCGGCGAGGCACTCTCCAATTCGGAGCTGATCCGGGACGTGCACAACAGCTTCGCCAAGAGCAGTCCCTTCGTTGACGAGACGCAGCGCCAATCCGACGAGTCCGAAGACGCCTTCCACTTCATCGCCTACACACCTATCAACGGCACACTCTACGAGCTGGACGGCCTCCAGCCCGCCCCTATCAGCCATGGATCCTGCTCCCAGGACGAATTCCCCGTCAAGGTCATGGAGGTGCTGCAGCGCCGCATCGCCCGCTACGATTCTACCGAGATCCGATTCAACCTGCTCGCCATGGTGCGCGACCTGCGCATCCGCGCGCGTGAGATCGGCGACTTTGAGCTGCTGGCGCGCGAGGAGCGCAAGCGCCGGGATTGGCAGTTTGAGAACGCACTGCGCAGGCACAACTTTGTGGGCTTCGCCGGCGAGGTGCTGAAAGGCGTCGTTGCAGCTAAGCTCAAGGAGGGCGGCGATGCCGCGTACAACACCTGGGTTGACGATGCCACAACCAAGATGAAGAAGAGGATAGACGAGCGCAAGAAAGGCACTGGCGCAGGCCAGGACGTTGAAATGGAGGGCTAGCTGGATGCCCAACATGATGATCTTGGATGGCCCGGGTATTTCGGTGTCAAGACAAAAGACACCAGCTAAATACTACTCAACGAGGAGTTCCCACCTCATGAGACATGGTTTTTTTTTGGTTGCCAAGACGTTGTGAGCATCTTTGGCGTCTGTATGAACAATCAACGAACAGTCTCCATGAGGGGAACTACGAAATCCGATACAAGTCCCCCTAGGCGGCCAAACTAGCTGCAGCCAGGAGACGCCACGGGAGTGAACAATTGCCTTATATAGGGCGGATATGGGCGAGGTGGATATGGTGGGGGTGTAGAGTGTTGGTTCGATGTGTCAAGGTACATATTTCTGTATTCATCAGACTCTGTGCTGGCCACCCATTTTTATCCGATGCAAAGTCATCTGCACGTTACGTAGATAGCCCAGAATCGAGGACTGATGAGGCACATGTCTCTTCGGACATAGCCAGAGATGCTCAAGCATATACACATGTTCCAGCTCCCTTATGGGTCGGCGCTCGGGTAGCAGCTCCATGCTCTCAATGATCCTTTTATTGAGTATTCATGACCGACTCCCTTTCTGTGGAATCGTAGCCTTGACCCGAAAAATGCCATGCACGCGGTACACCGTTCCGGAAGATATCAAGCCCTCAGTCAAATGATTCCCCACCCAATCTCAAGTCCCAGCCCAAAATCTATGCGGCAGTGATAGCCTGGCGAACGCGGACACCACGCTGCCTGGAGGTAAGGTGCTCCTCACGGACAACAGCCTCCGATTTCTGGATCGACTCCTCAGCCTCGGTGAGGATGAGCTCGATGTGGCAGGGGTTGGACATGTAGGGATTGATCTGCAACGGATATTAGCCTCCCAAATCACATGGAGTCAAGCTGAGGATTCGATAACGTACACGACCGTGAGCACGGTATGTGCGGCGGCGCTGCTTGGGGGCCTGGTTGACCTGGATGTGCTTGACGACCAGGTTACCGGTGTCGAGACCCTTAGCATCGGCGTTGGACTCGGCGTTCTTAAGGAGACCGAGGAGGAACTCGGCCGACTTAACGGGCCAGCGGGCGCGGGTGACACCGAACTGCTTGCCTATTGACGAAATCGTCAGCAGAGTCCAGAAACCTTCTGTGGCTCCCAATTCCCTGATCTGGCGGGCATGGCTCCTGGCAAACACCAATTCCTGCCTCCGTCCCAGCAAACCAGACTAGATCGAAAACGGGCCCCATTGATGTTAAGTCGTACCTTGAGCAGTGCGACCGATGCTACCGCAGTAGCGTCTCATGGGGACGGCCTCCTTCTTCTCAAGGACATTCTCAAGGAACTTCTGGGCACGGGCGAGCTTCCAGCCGTTGATCGCTTGAGCGGTCTCGCGGGTGTTCTTGAAGGAAACACGGAGGTAAGAGCCGCGCGAGCGGGCCGACTTCGCCGGGGCAATTTCTGTCGCTGCGTACCGAACCTAGAGTCGTGAAATCCGCGGTCAGCCTCTGGTTCGTGGAGTTGCGGAAAATGCTGTCGCAAGATCGTCGAGCATTGCGGCAAACGCCAAAACGGCAGGATTCGTTTCAATCTTCGTAGAGTTGTGCAATCGGGTCATATTCACGCTCGCAATGGGTACTCACCATCTTGGCTGGTTGTCGATGCAAATGCTGAAATCGACGAGGTGGGTGTTCGGAAGTTGGAGGCGGGAAGGTCGATTCAGCTTTTGCTAAATTTTGGCCGATTTTCGCGATTTGGCTCTGTGGGTGGTAGGTGCAACGGGCTTGTGGGGAAAAGGGTTTATCTGCCTCAGGCAGAAACGAGGTGCTGTGGGGTCTTGGCGTGCATTTGCCTTGAACAAATTCAGCTCAACGCCAATGCTTGTCTGAGCGACCAGGGTTTGTGAAAATTGATAATGTTCCTAACAGTCGAACATACTCTGCACTGTCAAATCGAGATAGTGCTGCAACAGCCCTATTCGCACCAATTGGCGGTGGCTGGTGGCGGGGTCGCAGGTGGAGTGTCGGCGGATCATTCGCCGACCGAGAAAAACTGAGAGTTGACTTTGGGACCCACTATTATTTTCTGGAGTTCAGAAATTTTGCACCAGCTCCAAAGCTCCTCGAGACTATCGAGGCAAGGTCGCGCAACGATACCAATTGTTTGCCGCACATCACTAGTACACCAACTCGACGCTGTTTACGAAAGCAGTGCGCATCAACACACAAGTTCTCTACGCTAATTA